>Ga0213872_10000240_pt1 | contig 48358 bp, 47 predicted proteins | sample VelepicomBERX_R2_FD_160071 | JGI IMG/M metagenome (GOLD analysis project Ga0213872, IMG submission 160071) | Rhizosphere microbial communities from Vellozia epidendroides in rupestrian grasslands, the National Park of Serra do Cipo, Brazil - RX_R2 | ecosystem: Host-associated > Plants > Roots >... | reverse complement strand
CGCGCCGCCAACAACCGCCGCAATGCCTTCGTGCCGCGGCTCTTGCTGGCGCTCGCTGCGCTCAACCTGGCGTTCTATCTGGCGCATGCCGGTTGGCTGTCGCTGGACCCGCTATTGCCGCTGCGCACGGCGCTGATGCTGGTCGTCTCCCTCACCGTGATCATGGCTGGCCGGCTGCATCCGCTGTTCACCCGCAACGCGGTGGCGCCGATCAAGCAATACAGCAGCGACCGACTGGAGCGCTGGATCGCGCCGCTGACGCTGGCGGTGTTGCTGGCCGACCTGGCGCCGCTGCCGGCCTGGGTGCTCGCGCCCGCCAACCTGGCGCTGGCGGGTCTGCACTTCTGGCGCGGCTGGGGCTGGGCGCCGCTGGCCACCTGGCGCAAGCCGATTCTGTGGATTTTGCATCTGAGCTATCTGGCCCTGCCCTGCGCGCTTTTGCTGGCGGTGCCGGCGGCGTTCGGCCGCTTGCCGTGGCTGGTGATGGAGCATGTACTGGGAATCGGCGTGGTCGGCGGGCTGACGCTCGGCATGATGGTGCGCTCGGCGCTCGGCCACACCGGCCGGGCCTTGGCCACCGGGCGGCTGGAGACACTGGCGTTCGTCGCATTGATGCTGGCGGTGCCGCTGCGGGTGGCTTACTGGCTATTGCCCGCCGCCGGCGGCTACCTGCCCTGGTTATGGACGGCCGGATCGCTCTGGACGCTGGCTTTCGCGCTGTTCGTCTGGCGCTTCACGCCGATCCTCAACCGCGCCCGCGTCGACGGCAAGGCGGGTTAGTACGACAGCTGTGTAGATAACCTGAAAAAGGGGCCTCGCGCCGCGCATGTCTGTGGCGCACTGCCTGCGGCGAGTGCGCCCTACACGAGTGCGCATCCGGAGTCGTAGGGAGCATAGCCCTATACCGCGATCTCTTGCGCGCCCGCGTGCGCCGCTTCCCATGCCAGCAGCGCCCGCTTACGTTCGCTGCCCCAGCGGTATTGGCCAACGTCGCCCGAGGCGCGGATCACGCGGTGACAGGGAATGAGGTAGCCGATGGCGTTGGCCGCCAGCGCGCTGCCCACCGCGCGCTGCGCCTTGGGGGCGCCGGCGCGCGCGGCCAGGTCGCTGTAGGTGATGACCTCCCCCGGCGCGATGGCCAGCAGCGCCTCCCACACCTTGATCTGAAAGTTGGTGCCCTTGAGCACCAAGTGCAGCGTGCCGCGCGTTGGCGTACGGGGGAAAATGCGCGCAAGCCATGCAGCAGCCGCTTCGTCATCGCGCCGCAGCGAGGCATGGGGCCAACGTTCGGACAACTCGGTCAGCATCGCGGCGGGCAACCCGGCGCAAAAGGCGAAATGGCACAGGCCGCGCGTCGTCCAGGCCAAAAAGGCCGGGCCAAACGGCGAGTCGCCGAAGCCGCAGCCCAATTGCAGCCCGAGTCCGCCGGCCTTGATCTCGCCCGGCGTCATCGCCTCGCAGCTCACCATCAGCTCGAACAGCCGGCTTGGGCTCGACAGCCCGGCCGCGTGCGTCACGCTCAGCACGTCCCGCGCCTCGGCCAACTGCGCCAGCGCGTACTCCTTGGTCAGATACTGCAAGAAACGCTTGGGGGAGATGCCGGCCCACTCGGCGAACAGCCGCTGCAAATGAAACGGACTCATATGCAGCGAGTCCGCGAGCGCGTCGAGCGACGGCTGCGCCTCCCGGTGCGCCTGCAGGTAGTCGATGGCGCGGGCCACTTGGGCGTAATGGCGGGACAATTCGGCGGGCGTGGCGGTCATGGCGAAGGTTCCAGACAAGAGGGCGATGCTTCAGTCTGGATCAACGAGGCGCGCCATGCATTCCGCTTCTTGCGCAACGCGCCTCGTGTACCGACTTAGATCTTCAACGGCGCGAACGACTTGACCAGCTGGTCGATGGCCTGGATCTGGCTCAAGAAGGGCTCAAGCTGGTCGAGCGGCAACGCGCTCGGGCCGTCGCACTTGGCTTGGTCCGGGTCGGGATGCGACTCGAGGAACAGGCCGGCGAGCCCCACCGCCATGCCGGCGCGCGCGAGCTCGGCCACCTGTTCGCGCCGGCCGCCCGAGGCCGCCGCGCCGGACTCGCGCTTCTGCAGCGCGTGCGTCACGTCGAAAATCACCGGCATGTCGTCGCTGATCTGGCGCATCACGCTAAAGCCCAGCATATCGACCACCAGGTTGTCGTAACCGAAGCAGCTGCCGCGGTCGCACAGAATCAACTGGTCGTTGCCGGCTTCGATGAATTTTTCCACGATATTGCCCATCTGCGACGGGCTGAGAAATTGCGGCTTCTTGATGTTGATCACCCGGCCGGTCTTGGCCATCGCCACCACCAGATCGGTCTGGCGGGCAAGAAACGCCGGCAGTTGCAACACGTCGGCCACCTCGGCCACCGGGGCCGCCTGCCAAGGCTCGTGAATATCGGTAATCACCGGCACGCCGAAAGCGTCTTTGACCGCCTGCAGAATCTTCAGCCCCTCTTCCAGCCCCGGGCCGCGATACGAGTGGATCGACGAGCGGTTGGCCTTGTCGAAGCTGCCCTTGAACACGTAGGGAATGCCCAGCTTCTGCGTAACGCGCACGTAGGCTTCCGCCGCATGGAGCGCGAAATCGCGCGACTCCAGCACGTTGACGCCGCCAAACAGCACGAACGGCCCCTGATTGCTGACGGTGACTTCGGGAGTGATCGATACCTTGGACACGATGATTCCTTTGCTTGAAAACAGCCACATCATACAGCCGGAGGCTGCCAGGCGAGAAATTGTTCCAAAGCCATCGGCCGCGCCAACACATAGCCTTGCACCAGATCGCAGCCGTTGTCGCCGAGCCAGGCAAGCTCGGCCTCGGTTTCCGCCCCCTCGGCGACGACCGACAGACCCAGTTCGTGGCACAGCAGAATGGTGGAGCGGACGATGGCGGCATTCTTCGGCGTGCGGTCGACGCCATCGACGAACACCCGGTCGATCTTCAGCTCGTGCACCGGCAGCGTCTTCAGATACCCTAGCGACGCCTGGCCCGAGCCATAGTCGTCGATCGACAGCTTGACGCCCAATCCGGCAAGCCGGTCGAGCAAGGCCAGCGCCTGCGCCGGGTCTTCCATCAGCGCGCTCTCGGTGATCTCCAGGCACAAGGCGTCGGGCGCGAGTCCATAGCGCCGCAGCAGCCCGGCGACCAGATCGGCCAGACCGGGATTGAGCAGATCGTGCGCCGACAGATTGACCGAGGGCACCGTGGTACGGCCGGTCCGCCGCCAGGCGGCGGCATGCGCCATGACCTGATCGAGCAGCCAGGGCGTGATTTCGCGGATGAAACCGGTCTGCTCGGCAAACGGAATGAAGCGCCCGGGCGGCACCAAGCCGCGCTCGGGATGTTGCCAGCGCAATAGCGCCTCGGCGCTCGGCACGCCCCCGGCGCGCAGATCGACCTTGGGCTGATAGAACAGCACGAATTCGCCGCGCGCGAGCGCCTCGCGCATCTCGCCCATCAGCGACAGCTCCGCGTGCGCGGGCTCCGCCCCCGACTCGGCAAAACTCAGCCACTGGCGCCGGCGCGCCTTGGCGGTGCGCGCGGCGAGCTCGGCGCGGCGCAACAGGGTGGGCGCGTCCTGGCCATCCTGCGGAAACAGCGCGATGCCCAGCGTGCCTTCGACGTCCAGCCGCTGCTGGTCGAGCATCAGCGGCGCGCGCAACAGCAAAGCCATCTGCTCGCCCAGCGATTGCGCCGCCGGCAGATCGGCCCCGGGCAGCAACAGCGCGAACTGGTCGGCCCACAGCCGCACCAGCCATTGCCCCTCCTCCAGCAACGGCGACAGGCGCAGGCCGATTTCACGCAGCAGCCGGTCACCCACTTGCTGGCCAAGCGCCAGGTTGATCAGGGAAAAACGATTGATATCGAACACCAGCACCGCGCCGCGCGTGTCCGCCGGCAACGCCTGAAACACCTCGACCAGGCGCGTGCGGTTCGGCAGGCCGGTCAGATCGTCCTCATAGGCCAGTCGCAGAATGCGCGCCTCACGGCTGGAAATGGCGTCGCGCATGACCCGCAACGCGCCGAGCAGCTTGCCGATCTCATCGCGCCCACCCACCGGCACCGGACGCCCCAGGTCGCCGCGCGCGATCGCCTCGGCCACGCCCACCGCCTCGCTCACCGGGCGGGTAATGCTCTTGGCCATGCGCCAGGCCAACAGCACGCCCAAGAACAGCGCCCCGGCCGACAGCGACACCACCAGCATGCGCGCCTGGTGCTCGGCTTGGCGCAGTTGCCACAACTCATCGCGCATCAGCTGCTGCTGGGTGTCGGACAGCACGCGCGTACCGTCCAGCAGTGCCGCCAGCGCCTGACGGGTCGAGCCCTCGAACTGCTGCCGCGCCTTCTCCGGCCCTTCCTGCTCGATCAGGTTGACGGTCTGATAGAAACGGTCGTTGTAGGCGCGACGCAATGCCTTGAGCCGGCTCAACTGCGCTTTTTCACTGCTGGTCGAAGGGGTCGGCGCCTCGGCCAAGGCTTTGTCGAGCCGGGTAATCGCCAGATCGGCCGCATCCAGCTCGCCATCCATTTGCTGATACAGGCCGATGCGGCGGGTGCGGTCGCTGGTTTGCAGCAACACCAGCAATTGATTGGCCGCGGTCAGCGCGTGCTGGTTCGCCTGATGCGCCAGATATTGCTTTTGCACCTGCACATCCACCAGCGACTGCGTCACCGTCGATAGGCGGTTAAGCCGCGACAGCGACAGCGCGGCCACCGCCACCAGCAGGGCCAGCATGAGCGCGAACGCCAGGGCAAGACGCATACCGATACGCATCGAGTTCAGCATGGAAACTTTGTCCTTGTGTCCCGCCTGGCCGGCAACCCCACCGCCCATGGCGTCATCGAGTGCTACACTTATGCCATCTTAATAGCCCGAACGACGGCGCGCAGCCAGAACCGTGAAGCGGAGACTGCGCCCTGGCGCAAATACAACAGGCTTTTTATTGTCAATCATGGACAATTTTCCTTTATTTATGTCCAAGATCAAAAACCATACTTCCGCAACAAACTCATAAAACATAAAATTCTGGCATTACACGCTCAAGGGCTAAATAAAAAGCCGAACCCATACGGAGATTTTGTTCATGACCACGCTTGCCGCGCTGCAAAGCGCATTCGACACACTGAATCACGACTACTTGGCGGTGCATAAGACCAAGGAAGATTTGTTCTGGCAAACCTATATGGCCACCTCGGACGACCATGCCGGCTTTGCCCGCGCCGAAGCCGCCTTCAAGGACTTCATTTCCAGCCCAGAGCGGCTCGCGGCGGTCAACGGCGCGCTCGAACAGTTGGACGCGCTGCCGCAAAGCGCGGCGCGCGACGCGCTGATCCATGGCTTTGCCGGCTGGCGCGCGCTATTTCGCAGCAACATCATCGAGACCCCCGAGGCGCGCGCGCTGATGGCCGAGCTGATCGACTTGGAGTCGGCGCTGTTCGCCAAGCGCCGCGACTACAAGATGCAGCACGTCAACGACAACGGCGAGCGCGAGGACGCCACGTTGTCGATGCTGACCACCAACCTCGGCACCAACCGCGACGAGGCGGCGCGCAAGAGCTCGCATGACGCGCTGTTGGGGCTGGAGCGCTGGGTGCTCGACAACGGCTTTATCGACATCGTCAAAAAGCGCAACCAGCTGGCACAAAGTCTCGGTTTCCGCGACTACTTCGACTACAAGGTCAACAAAAACGAACAGATGTCGCCGGAGGCGCTGTTCGCCATCCTGGACGAATTCGAGGCGCGCACGCGCGACGCCAATCACCGGGCGCTGTCGGCGCTCGCCGACCGCCAAGGCCAGGATGCGCTGAGCGGACACAACCTGCGCTTCCACATGAGCGGCGACGTTACCCGTCAGCTCGACCCCTACCTGCCGTTCGCCAAGGCGGTCGAGCGCTGGGTATTGAGCTTCCGCCGGCTCGGCATTCAATACCGCGGCGCCACCATGCAACTCGACCTGATCGAACGCGAAGGCAAATACCAGAACGGTTTCTGCCACGGCCCGGTGCCGAGCTTCTTCGATCAAGGCCGCTGGGTGGCGGGCCAGATCAACTTCACCGCCGACGCCAAGCCCGACCAGGTCGGCAGCGGCCTGCGCGCCATCAACACCCTGTTCCATGAAGGCGGCCACGCGGCGCACTTCGCCAACGTCACGCAAAATTCGCCCTGCTTCTCGCAGGAATTCTCGCCGACGTCGATGGCCTACGCCGAAACGCAAAGCATGTTCTGCGACAGCATGCTGTCGGATGCCGACTGGCTCAAGCGCTATGCCAAGAACAGCGCCGGCGAGGCGATGCCCGACACGCTGATCCGCACCCGCATCGAGGCCGCGCAGCCGTTTGCCGCGTTCAACGAGCGCATGCTGGCCGTGGTCGGCTACTTCGAGCGCGCGCTATACGCGCTGCCGCCGGCCGACCTCACCCCGGGCAAGATCCTCGAACTCGCGCGCGCCACCGAACAGCGCATTCTCGGCGTCGCCGTCAGCCCGCGGCCGCTGTTGGCCATTCCACACCAGCTCAACCAGGAATCGGCGGCGTCCTACCATGGCTACCTGCTGGCCAATATGGCGGTCTACCAGACGCGCGCCTACTTCAAGCGCGAATACGGCTACCTGACCGACAATCCCGCCATCGGCCCGAAGCTGGCCGAGCACTATTGGGGCCCGGGCAACAGTATCAACCACAACGCCACGCTGGTGCGGCTGACCGGCGAATCGTTCAACCCGCGCTATCTGGCCGACAGCTGCACCCGCAGCGTCGAGCAAGCCTGGGCTGACGCCGAGGCGCTGATGGCCGCCGCCAAGACGCGCGCGTATCCCGAGGTATTCCCGGACCGGCTGGATGCCACCATCCGTCTGGTCTACGGCGCCGAGGTGATCGCCGACAACGCCGACGGCGAAGCGGCAATGTGCCGCCGCTTCGAAGACTGGGTGGCGCAACACTATCCAGCCAGCGTGCATTGACGTGAAAAAGGCGCCGGAAACCCGGCGCCTTTTCTGTTTCTACCCGCGTTCAATATGCCATCAAAACGTCATCGCAATGAACTTCCTGTAACCCAAATAGCCTATGCTGGTTTTCGTAACGATTCGATTTGAGGATTTGACGCAAAAATGATGGACGTCGTCTGGCTGTCCGACCCCGCCGCTTGGCTGGGCTTGCTGACCCTGATTGTGCTCGAAGTGGTATTGGGCGTCGACAACCTGGTGTTCGTGGCCATCCTGGCCGACAAACTGCCCGAGGAGGAGCGCGACCGCGCACGGCTCGCCGGGCTGTCGCTGGCGCTGGTGATGCGCCTGGTGCTGCTTGCCGGCGCCGCCTGGCTTGTGCGCTTGACCACGCCGTGGTTCACCGTCTACGGCCATCCTTTCTCCGGCCGCGACCTGATCATGCTGACCGGCGGCGCGTTCTTGCTGTTCAAGGCCACCAGCGAATTGCACGAGCGGTTGGAGGGCGAGTTCGAAGTCCACGGCAACGGCCAGAAAAACCACCCGGCCTTCGCCGCGGTGGTGGCGCAGATCCTGGTGCTGGACGCGGTGTTCTCCATCGACTCGGTAGTCACCGCAGTCGGCATGTCCGACCACCTGCTGGTGATGATGACGGCGGTGGTGATCGCCATGCTGCTGATGATGTCGGCGAGCCGGCCGCTGACCGCGTTCGTCAACGCCCATCCGACGGTGGTGATGCTGTGCCTGGGCTTTTTGCTGATGATCGGCTTCAGCCTGGTGGCCGACGGGTTCGGCTTCGTCATCCCCAAGGGTTATCTGTACGCCGCCATCGGCTTCTCGGTGCTGATCGAGGCCTTCAACCAAATCGCGCAGAACAACCGCATCCGCTATCTGGACCGCACGCGGTCGCTGCGCGAGCGCACCGCCAGCACGGTGCTGTCGCTGATGGGCAGCCGCCTCGCGCCCGCCGCCCATGGCGCCGACGGCGCCGAACCGCCGGCCCGCGATGCCTTCACCGCCAACGAACGTGCGATGATCCGCAGCGTGCTGACACTGGCCGAACGCCCGATTCGCGCCATCTGCACCCCGCGCAGCGAGATTCAGCGTCTCGACCTGGGCCAACCGCTGCCCCAGCAGCACCAGGTGCTGCGCGACAGCCGCCACGCGCGCCTGGTGGTGATCCGCGACGGCGCCATCGACGAACCGCTCGGCATCGTCGCGCGCAAGGATCTGCTGGGCCCGCTGCTTGAGGGGCGCGCGCCGGACATCGAGTCGGCCACGCGCCAGCCGTTGGTGCTGCCGGAAAGCGTGCCGGTGCTCAAGGCGCTGGAGAGCTTCCGCCAGCATGCCGCCGAGTTCGCCTTCGTGGTCAACGAATTCGGCAGCCTGGAGGGCATCGTCACGCACAAGGATCTGATGGAGGCGATCGCCGGCGAGTTTCCGGAGGAATACGAGCAGCACGAGCGCCCGGCGCTGGTCGCCAACGAAGACGGCAGCTTCGACGTCGAGGGTGGCTTGGAGCTGGTGACGCTGGCGCAGCACGTCGATCTGGGCCGTTTCGAGGACGAGGACTTTCACTCGGTGGCCGGGTTGCTGATGGACCGGCTGACGCGCATTCCGCGCGAAGGCGACAGCGTGGAGATCGGCGAGTGGCGCTTGACCGTGGTAGTGCAAAACGGCAACCGCACCGAGCGGGTGTTGATCGCGCCCCGGACTTAGGTCTGTGGTGCACTGCCTGCGGCGAGTGCACCCTTCTACGCGAAGACGCCTCCGGGCTCGTAGGGCGCAATCGCCGCGCACTGCGCGGCATTGCGCCAAACACCATGATCGTTAGAACGGCAAGTGTCCCCCACTCACAACACTTGGGGTTAAATCGCCGTGCAATGGCCAGCTATACCCCCTATAAGGACAGGGGTATTGTATAATTCAATCGTTTGATTGATGCCATTGTCAAAAAGCAAACTCGCCAGGATGCACGGCATGAAACCCGACGTGATCACCATTGAATGGACCGCCGAGCAAGGATTTCGCGTGCAATGGCGCCGGCTGGCGGCGGAACAGCTGTTCATCGGTCTCGCCCCGGCCCAGGTCTATCCCCTCGTCCCCCAGCTTTTTAGCCTCTGCGGCCATGCGCAGGCGCTGGCCGCGCGGCTCGCGCTTGAGGCCGCCGCCGGTTTCCCCCGCCCTGCCAGCGTCGAGGACATCGATATCCTGACGCTGGAAGCGGTACGCGACACGTTGCGCAAGGTCTTGCTCGACTGGTCGTTGGCCTTCGACGGCACGCCCGCGCCGCAAGCGCAGCTCGCGCAATGGCGCGACGCGCAAACGCTGCCGGCCATGGCGGCGCTGGCTGAAGAACGGGTCTTCGGCATGGCGCCCGCCACCTGGCTGTCGCTCGGTCTCAATGGCTGGCTCGACTGGCTCGGGGCGCCGCACTCCGGCGTCGCGCGCTGGCTCAATAGCCTACGCGCGGCCGAGACCGGCTGTTTGCTGCTGCCGGTGCTCGACGCCGCCAATCTGGCGCAGTTGTCCGCTACCTGGTTCGACGCGCCATTGCCGGAATGGCGCGGCATGCCTTGCGAGGTCGGCGCGCTCTCGCGCGAGGCCGAGACGCTGGCGCCGCTGCTCTACGGCGGCCAGCTGGCGCGCGCGCGGCTATTGGCGCGGCTCTTGCAATTGGCGCGCTGGCTCAATGGCGCGCGGCTGTCGGTGGAAACGTGCGGCTGCGGCGAAGGCGCGCTCGCGCGCGTCGATACCGCGCGCGGCCCGCTGTTGCACTACGCAGCACTGGATGGCGCCGGCCGCATCGCCCACTACCGCATTCAGCCGCCGACGGCCTGGCATTGCCACCCGCATGGTGTGATCGTCAACACGCTCAACGCGCGACGCGACGCGCCGGAAGCCGAGTGGCGCCGCCAAGTGGCGCTCATCGACCCCTGCATCGCTTATGAAATGCGGCTACAGCCGCGTCACCGGTTTCATCCGGGTTAAGAGAACGGGCGTTCCGCCAACCACGCAAACACTTGTTGCCGGCACGCCTCCACGCTGTGGCGTGCGGTATCCAGGCACAGATCGGGCGCGAGCGGCGCCTCGTAAGGGTCGCTCACGCCGGTGAACGCGGGAATCTCCCCCGCGCGCGCCTTGCGATACAACCCCTTCGGGTCGCGTGCCTCGCACACGGCCAGCGACGTGCTCATATAGATCTCGACGAACCGGTCCGGGCCAATGATCTCGCGCGCCATGTGCCGGTCGGCAATATACGGCGAGATCAACGCCGCCGCCACCCACAACCCTTCGGCATTGAGCTCACGGCAACGCTCGGCGACGCGGCGGATGTTCTCGCAGCGGTCGGCGCGGGAGAAACCGAGGTCGGCGCATAATTCCCGCCGCACTTCATCGCCGTCGAGCAAGTGGCACACCACGCCGTCCGCCTGCCATTGCGCGCACAGCGCGTGGGCCAGCGTGGTCTTGCCCGCGGCGGAAAGGCCGGTCAGCCACAGCGTTTTGGGGTTAGTAAAGGGCATCGGCGCCATCCTCTTCTTCTTGTGACAACAGCGCCAGCAACGGCGCCAATTGCGGTTCATAACGCCGCCAGCGCGCCACGGCGCTGGCGTACAGCGGCTGCCTGACCTGCATGGCGCTAGCGGTGCGCACCGTGCGTTCGGCACGATGAAATTGTAGACACGCATCGTTCCAAGCCAGGCCCAGATAGTCCAACAGCGGCCCGACCGTGCCGGGCAGGTCCGCCACCAAGTCTTCGTAGCGCACGTCGAACACGCGACCGGGCGGCAACGCCTGGCGCCAATGGCGTGCCAGCGCGCGATAGCGCAGCGCATGCCGTCCCAGTGCGGTCAGATCGTCGCTATAGCCGTGGCCGGCATGGAATGGCACGGTGAAGCAGGACACACAGACGTCGCGCAGATCGCGCATCGTATGGATGAAGCGCGCCTCGGGCAACATCAAATGGATCAGCCCCAGGTAAAACACGTTGCCGGGCATTTTGTCGGCGATAGAGCGCGCCGTGGGCGCCAGCCGCCACAAGGCGTCCTTGTAGCTTCGGCCCAGCACGCGCAGCGCCTGTAACGTGACGATGTCGGGCTCGCCGCGCGCAAGCAGACGCAGCGCCTGCTCCGCCAGCGGCCCCATCAGCCGCTGCTCGCCGGCGCCATACACCTCGCCTTGGCTGACCAGGATCTGCTCGACCAGCGTCGAACCCGAGCGCGGCAGGCCGACGATAAAAACCGGCACACGGCCGTCGTCCTCCCTGGCCGGGGCGGTGGCGGCCAACGCGGCATAGCGCGCGAACAGCGCCGGGGTCAGCAACGCCCGCAGCTCGGCCAGCCGGGCGATTTCCCCTGCCTCGTCCCAAGGCTGCATCCGCGCGCGCAGCCGGTTGCCTTCGCTGAACGCGGCGAACGCCTGCGGATACTGGCCGCGCTGCTCCCGCACCCGCCCCATGGCAAAGGCCAAACGCGCCTGCAGTGGCGCCGGCAAATCGCCGCGCTGGCTGTAGAGCGTGTCGAGCGCCGCCAAGCGGGGGTCATCGTCACGGAAGGGCAAATATTGCAGAGCATTCGCCAGGATGACCGGATGCGCCGGCGCGAGCCGCAGCGCCCGGTCCATCCATTCCTCGCCTTCCGTCCGGCGGCCGGCCTCCAGCAGCAAGCAAGCCAGGCTGCTGCACCAGTCGGCGCGATCCGGCTCTTGCCGCAACGCTTCGCGGTAACAGGCCTCCGCCTCCTCTTCGCGGCCGTCGGCCCGCAAGACGTTGGCCAGATTGGCGAGGATATGGGCGCATTGCGGGTCGAGCGAACGCGCCAGGCGCAGATACGACAAGGCCTCGGACATATAGCCGAGGGCAAAACAAGTATTGCCCAAATCGTTGCACAGCGCCGCATTGGGGCCGCATTGCGCCAGCGCGCGCCGCAGCCAGTCCAGCGCCTCGGCATCGCAGCCGCGCGCCGCCAGCGCCAAACCCAAACCGTGGCAAGCGCGCGCCCATGCCGGCGCGCTGCTCAGCACCCGGCGCCAGGCCGTCTCGGCCGCCTCGTGGCGCCCAAGTTGAAACAGCACGTCCGCTTGGCGGCTCTGCAGCGCCAGTGCGTTCGGGCAATGGCTGAGCGCCTCGTCGCACAGGCTTAAGGCGTCCTCCAACTGACCTTGCCGGCATGACAGCACGATCAGCGATTCCCACGACTCGGCCGCGTTCGGCGCGAAGCGCAGCGCCTGACGCCAATGCCGCCGGGCTTGATCGAGCTGGCCCAACTGCCAATACGCTTGCGCGGCGTTGTCGTTCGACCAGGCCAGATTCGGGTCGAGCGCCAGCGCCTGTTGATAGCAGGCCAGCGCCCGAGGCCAAGCGCCACGGCGCGCCCAGTGCAGGCCAAGATTGTTGTGGAGTTCCGGCAATTGCGGCTGGCATTGCAGCGCCTGTTGCAGGCAGGCCGCCGCCTCGTCGTTGCGCCCCAGATCCTCGAGCAGCAAGGCGAAATTGTTCAAGCTCGGCACGTGCCGCGCGTCGGCGTCCAGCGCGGCGCGATAGTGTTGTTCCGCCCCGGCCGCCTCGCCGCGCGCGCGCAGCAAATTGCCGAGGTTGTAATGTGCTTCGGTGTCGTCCGGCGCAAGTTGTAACGCCTGGCGATAGCAGGCCTCAGCCTCTTTGACGTCGCCCGAGGCGCGCTGCGCCAGGCCGGCGAGTTTCCATACCGCGGCTTCCGCCGGATAACGATGCGTCTGCGCCATGGCATGCGGCAGCGCGACCGTCGCCAGGCCCGCGCGCAGCAGCTGCAGCAAGGCCTCGTCGAGTCGGCCGGCGCCATCCAGGCACAGCCCCAGCGGCGCGGCGAGCGGATGGTCGAAGCCCTGGGCGCGGCCCTGGCGCCATAACGCGCGCGCCGCGACGAGGTCGCCACGCGCGTGGCTCGCCAGAAGCGCAGCCCACCAGGACGCCTGTCCGTCCGACGTATCCTGGCCACCCGTTGCCGCTGTATGCATGTCGATTCGCTAGAAGAGAAAAAATGGCGTACGCAGAACATACCGTAAGCGCGTGAACGCGCAACGGTATGAATGTGAAGGTTTGTATGGCTTCTGTTAACAGAAATTTATGCTGCATGCATGTTGTAATGCCCTATAGATGTTGTCTATAGCTAAGCAACTGAATATTAAAAGGAAACATCATGCCATTGCCCGACTCGTTGATTTGGGTCACGCAACATTGGTTATGGCTGCTGCTGACCTTGGCGCTCATGGCGCTGATCTATATCCGCTCGCGGCACAGCCGCGCCCATATCCGTACCTCGCTGCTGCTGATGCTGCTGCTATTGCTGGTGGGGCTCGACATGCGCTATCAGGTGCTGTCGCTCGACGTGCACGTCCCCGTCAACATCCAGACCAGCCTGGTCGACGTCGCCACGGGCCTATTGATCATCCGCGTCTGGGGGCAAATCGCCTTCAAGCTGGTACTGCCGCTGATGCGGCTGCGCCCGCCGGCCATCGTCGCCGATCTGGTCAATTCGCTGTGCTATCTGGTCTGGGGCGCGATCCGCTTGCACGTGGCCGGCATGGCGCTGGGCGAGATCGTCACCACGTCGGCGCTGTTGACCGCGGTGATCGCCTTCGCGCTGCAAGACACCCTCGGCAATCTGATGGCGGGCATCGCCGTGCAGCTCGACAGCACGCTGCGGGTCGGCGACTGGGTGGAGCTCGACACCGTTTCCGGCAAAATCACCGAGATCAGCTGGCGCGCCACCAGCGTGGAAACGCGCAACTGGGAAACGGTGGTCATCCCCAACAGCCTGCTGGTCAAGAACCGCATCGTGGTGCTGGGCAAGCGTCGCGGCGCGGCGGTGCAATGGCGCCGCTGGATCTGGTTCGACCTGTCGCTGGAGACCTTGCCGGCGCAGATCATCGACTTGATCGAAAAATCCTTGCGCGAAACGCGCATTCCGCACGTCGCCAAAACGCCGCCGCCCAACTGCGTGCTGATGAAAATGGAAAACGGCATCGCCCGCTATGCCGTGCGCTACTGGCTGACCGATCTGCTGATGGACGACCTCACCGACTCGTCGATCCGCACCCAGATCGACGCCGTGCTGCGCCGTAACAACCGGCGCATGGCGCCGCCGGTGTACAACGTGCTGATGACCCAAGAGGAATACGCGACCGATTCGCGCCGCAAGCGGCATAGCGAGGAGCGCATGATGCATCTGCGCCGGCTGAGTCTGTTCCAGATGCTGGGAGAGGAAGAACTGCACCTGCTGGCCGATCAGCTGAAATTCACCCCGTTCGTCGCCGGCGACACCATGCTCGAACAAGGCGAAATCCCCGATTGGCTGTTCGTGCTGGTCACCGGCGAAGCCGACATGCTGGTCAGCCAAGCCGGACACGAGCCGGTGCTGCTGAAGAAGCTCTCGCCGGGCGGGTTCTTCGGCGAGATGGGGTTATTGACCGGCGAACCGAGCCCTTACACGGTGCGCGCCGTGAGCCCGGTCGAGTGCTACCGCATTGGCCGCGACACCTTCCAAAGCGTATTCCTGGCGCGCGAGGAGCTGGTCAACTCGCTCACCGACGCCCTGCGCAATCGCGCACAGGAACAGCAGCACCGGCTGGAAGAGCTGCACCTGAAAGCCTCGATGCGCACCGAGGGCGCCGTGCGCGCCACCTTGCGCCGCTTCTTCGGGCTTGAGTGACCGGCGCTACTTGACCCGCCGCCAACCAGGCGCCGGCTGCGGCTGCGGCGTCACCGGGATCAGCTGCACCATGCCGTGGCGCACGCCGGTTTCGGCGATCACTGAGTGGGCGAACGCCGAGACTTCCGCCGACCGCCCGCGCAGCACCACCGCCTCGACGCAGTCCTCATGGCTGATATGGGCATGCAGCGTGGCCACCGCCAGATCGTGATGATCGTGCTGCAGGCTGGTCAGCCGCGACGACAGCTGGCGCTGGTGATGATCGAACACGTAACTCAGCACCGCCACGCACGGCTGGTTGTCATCCTGCGCCAGATCGCGTTCGCCCAATTCGCGCCGCAGCATGTCGCGCATGGCCTCGGAGCGGCTGGTGTAGCCGCGTTGGCGCATCCATTGGTCAAAGGCATCGGCCAGCTCGTCGCTGAGGGAAATGGTCAAGCGCTGCATGATGGGCTCCAGGAATGATCGTCGCGCCGCCGCGATCCCCACCGGGGGCGGCGGCGCAGCCGTCATTCTACCCGTCTAGCGCACGGTGACATGAATCGTTTGATCGAGGCTGCCGCCATAGGCGCGGTGCGCGCCGTCGGCAAACTGCAGCGTCAGCGTATGCTCGCCCGGCGGCAACGGAATATCGGCCTCGGTCTGCCCCTTGCCGTAGTGCAAATGCTGCGCGTCAAAGGGGATGACCTCGCCCGCCGCCACGGCCGGCGCATCGATGATGACGTGGAAATGACCGGTGTTCGGGTCCGTGGAGCCGGCCGGCGCGACCGTCATGCCGTCGACGCCGAATTGCGCGTGCACCGGGCTCGTCACGCTGGCGCCATCCGCCAGCGATTGAAAATAAACGCGCGCGTCGTCGGCGTGCGCGGCCATGGCGCCAAGCAACAGCAAGAGCATCAAGGCGCTGCGGGGAAACAAGTGCTTCATACGGGACTCCTTGCGGGAAAGGGATGCGAGGGGGATGCCGCTCGCGCGGCATCCTCTTAGTACTAGACGCTACTCATTAAATTTCATGGACTAAAACGCATCCGTCCTATCGGCCAGGCATCAAACCGCTTGCCGCGCGCGGAAAATCCCTCGCATTTCGTTGACGGCCAGGGCGGCGATGATCAGCCCCAGCGCCCAGCCTTGGCGCGCGCCGAAATCCTCGCCCCGCGCCAGCACGCCCAAGAGAACGCCCACCATCGGCACGATGAAGTTGGACAGCGAAGTGAACACCGAGCCGCGCTGCTGCACCAGCGCGGTATACATCAGATAGGCAAGCCCAGACCCGAGCACGCCCAGCAACATCAGCGGCACGATGTTGTGCATGCCCCAGCTCAACGACCAGGGCTGATCGAACAGCAGCGCGACCAACAATAGCGGCGCCGAAGACAGCCACAGCATGTTGCGCGTCGAGCGGATCGGCGCGTGGAGCGGGATCTTTTCCATCAAATTCAGGCTGATGCCGAAACTGATCACGCCAAGGAAAATCGCGCCTTCGTAGATCAACGTATGTTGCTCGCTCAGGCCGTCCGCGCCCGGATCGACCAGCACCCAAATGGCGAGGAAACCGAGCAGCACGCTCAAGCCGGAAAACACGGTAAAGTGGTTGCGCGCGCTCATCACGGTGGACAACAGCAAGGTGACGATCGGCACGCTGCCGACGAGCACGGCGGTCACGCTGCTGGACACGTGCTGCTGCCCCCAGGCGATCAAAAACAGCGGCAGCACGGTTTCGAACAAAGCGATCAGCATCAGCAGCCGGCCCAAGGGCAGGCTGCCGGCCGGCTTGGCGCCGAGACGGGGCTCCGGCTTGAAATAAGACACCAGGCTCAAGGTCAGCGCGCCCAACACGGCGCGCGCCGCGGCCACGGTGGCGGGCGGCAGGCTTTCGATCGCCTGGGCATTGAAGACGAACTGCCCGCCCCAGACGACGCCGATGCCCAGCAACAACAAGTAGCTGCGAATCGATGTGGCATTCTGCATGGTTGACTCCTCATATTTGAAAAATTCTTAGTAATATTCTTGCTCTGCGGCACGGAATACCTATAATGCAAGAATACGCTTTTAATACTATCGGACGACAATGAATTACACAACAAAAAACATGGATAAATCGTCTCGCCCCGAGGAACAGCTGCTTCTGTGGATCAAAACGCACGACGCCTGCAGCACCGCCAATCTGGCCCAGGCATTCGGCACCACGACGGAAGCGGTACGACAGCAGATGGTCAAACTGGTCGAGCAAGGCATGGTGGAGGGAGAGGTCTCGCGTAAAGGGGTGGGCCGGCCCAAACAGCTGTGGCACTTGACCCCCGCGGGCCACGCGCGTTTTCCGGACACGCACGCGCAATTGACGCTGCAGATCATCGATTCGATCGACGCGCTGTTTGGCCAAGACGGCATGGCACGCCTGATCACGCATCGCGGCGCGCAGCAATTGGCCCACTATCGGCAGGCGCTCGCCGACGCCGACAGCCTGGCGCAGCGGACGCAGCGCCTGGCCGAATTGCGCAGCGCGGAAGGCTACATGGCGCGGGTGGAGCATGACGGCGGCGATTGGCTGTTCATCGAGGACCACTGCCCGATCTGCGCGGCGGCCAGCACGTGCCAACGTTTCTGCGCGTCGGAGCTCGAACAGTTTCAAAGCCTGATGGAAGGATGGGCGCAGGTATCGCGCGTGGAGCACCTGCTGAGCGACGGCCGCCGCTGCGTCTATCGTCTGAGCCCCGTCTTGGGCACCGATTAACGCCGAATTGTTTTGTAAACGCGGGTAAAGAAATATTGCGGCCGGGCGCTGTCGCAATATTTGGTCATATTCGCGCTAATTTCATCATTTTCGCTTAATTTTGCGTTGTTTCAATGCGAGCGCACCCCTCGCAACGAGACAACGAAGATGAAACGCTATCTCCTCACGACATTACTGACGCTGGTGACGGTGCTGTTCGCCGCCACCAGTTGGGCACAGCATGGCTGGCCGGCCGACTTCTGGGCCTGGCGCCAGCAGCTGATCCTGCTCTCCGGCCTGCTGTTGATGGCCATCATGGCCGCGGCCATGGTCTTGGCCACCCGTGCGCCCTGGCTGGAAAACCGCCTCGCCGGCCTCGACAAGGTCTACCGCATCCACCGCCGTCTCGGCATCGCCAGCGGATTGCTGCTCGCCGCGCATTGGCTGCTGAAGCTGTCGCCGCCGCTGGCTAAGACGCTGGGGCTGGCCGCGCCGATGCTGCGCCATGGCGCCCGCCATGGCGGCGGCTTCTCGCTGGTCGGCTTGGCCCATGGCATCGGCAGCTGGAGCGCCTATGCCGTGCTGGCGCTGGTGCTGCTGTCGTTGCTGCGCCTGCTGCCGTACGGTTTCTGGCGCAAGCTGCATACGCTGTTCGCGCCGCTGTTTCTGCTCGGCGCGTTCCATGGCGCCATCCTTTTGCCGGGGGCCTTTTGGCTTACGCCGGTGGGCGCGCTGTACGCGCTGACGATGCTGGCCGGCGGCCTGGCCGCGCTGTGGGTCGTGGCTGGCCGCCTCGGCCACGGCCGGCGCCATGCCGGCACCATCGTGTCGGTACAGACGCCGCAGCCGGGCGTGGTGGAAGTGTGTTGCCAGATGGACGGCGATTGGCCGGGACACCGCGCCGGCCAATTCGCCCGCGTCACCTTTGACGCCGCCGAGGGCGCGCACCCGTTTTCGATCGCCAACGGCGACAACCCCGAGCGGCAGCTGCGTTTTCTGATCAAGGCGCTGGGCGACTACACCGGCCGGCTGGCCGACACGCTGGCGCCAGGCATGGCGGTGACGGTGGAAGGCCCGTACGGCCGCTTCCTGCCCGCCCCGGCGGCGCGGCCGCAAGCCTGGGTGGCGGGCGGCATCGGCATCACCCCGTTCATGGCGTGGCTCGACAGCTTCGCCGGCCATGGCCGCGTGCTCGACCAGGTCGACTTCTACTACTGCGTGCCCTCGGCGGAACAGGCGCTACAGCTGCCGCGGCTGCAAGCGCAATGCCAAGCCGCCGGCGTGCGCCTGCATCTGCTGGAAAGCCGCCATGGCGCCCGCCTGCGCGCCGACATGTTGCCGGAGGTCGACGACGTCTGGTTCTGCGGCCCTCAGGCAATGGGACAAACCTTGGCTGACGACCTGGCGCGGCGGCCGGGGCGCAAGCCGCGTTTCCACGCCGAGATGTTCGCCATGCGCTGATGCTGCCCGCGCTACAGCAGTACCGAGTCGTCGCAGCGGTCGGTGCCCTGCGCCCGGCGCCACAAACCGGCCTGGCCGGATTTCCCCAGGAAGGACGACCAGTCGTTCAAGTAAAAGCGGATCTCCTGCAAACGCTCGCCGCCGCAGATGAAGCGCACGCTGCGGCGGCCGTCGGCGTAGTCCGGCGTCAGCGCGGCGTGCAACTCGTCCAGGGTGACGCGCGCGCCGGCATGCGCGCTCAAGAAGCGCCCGAGGCTGCTGCCGTTGACCCGGTCGGCCAAATCCATCATCTGGCGGAAATAGGCGTTCGGCTGCATGCCGCTGCAACTGCCGTGCTTGCGCCATTCATGCTCGGCCAAGCCATCGCGCACGCCGGGCATCACCCGCTCCAGCCCCGCCGGCAAATCGCCGGGGCGCAGCGGCGTCGCCGGGCAGTTTTGCGCCTCCGGCCACAAGCCGTGCAAGGTCAAATGACGCGCGGCAAAACTTTGCGGATCGGCCAGATCGCCGCACTGCCGCTTCTCGGCGTGCGTAGCGCAAAACCCCGGCGCCCAGCTCAGCGCCAAGATCCAATTGCCGGCCTGCGCCGGCAGCACCACCAGCGCCGCCAAGCACCACAGCCAGCGCCAGGTTTTCTTTCCACTCACCCGCATGCCGCCTCCCGTTCCCAAAAAGTTGTCATTGTGCCGTCACCCAGCCATGAAGGGATTCCGCTAAAATACCAGTTCACCGCTTCGAGGCTTTGTTATGTATTGCGATCACATCGATAACCTGTCGTCCTGCCCCCTCACCCCCGCGCTGCGCGATTGCATCGGCCTGCTGCCGCAATTCGCCGCGCAGCCCCCGGGCCGCTACCCGATCGATGGCGAGCGCTGCTTCGCCCTGGTGCAGGAAATGACCACCGTCCCGGCCAGCGAACGGCGGCTCGAGGCGCACGGCCGCTATCTGGACGTGCAATATCTGGTCAGCGGCGAGGAGAATATCGGCTATCTGCCCAGCGGCAGCAGCGCTACCGTGCGCGAGGACCGCTTGGCGGACAAGGACATCGCCTTCTACGACGCCCCGCAGCCGCCGTGCGAACTGGCATTGAGCGCCGGCATGTACGCGATCTTCCAGCCGGGGGAATTCCACCGCCCCGGCTGCGCGGTGACGAACCCGATGCCGATCAAGAAAGTGGTGCTGAAATGGTTACCGGAAGCCAACGTATGAGCCTGGAAGCCCGCGTCACCGAACTCGAGGTCAAGCTGGCGTTTCAAGACGACCTGCTCGATACCTTGAACCATACCGTCACCCGGCAACAGCGGGAAATCGACATGCTGCAGCAGCAGTTGCGCCTGCTCTACCAGCAACTGCGCAGCCAAGGCGCGGGGCACGAACCCGGCGCCTCGCCGCACGAGATTCCGCCGCACTATTGATTCGCCATTTTTGCGCCGATATGCCCGCCGGATAGGCGGGAAATAGCCTATCGGCGCAATACCAATCCCCGCGAAGGCATTTCCCACCCCATGGCATTAGCGTATTCTGACCGGACACGGCGTCAGAACGCCGGGATGATCATGACCATGGGACAAGCAAACAATGCCTTTCGACCACACCCGCCCGCTTAACCGCGGCGACTACCGCACGCTGGCGCTGTCCGCGCTCGGCGGCACGCTGGAGTTTTACGACTTCGTTATCTACGTGTTCTTCGCCGCGGTGATGGGACACGTGTTCTTTCCGCCGCACAGCCCCGACTGGCTGGTACAAGTGCAGACCTACGGCATTTTCGCCGCCGGCTACCTGGCGCGCCCGCTCGGCGGCATCGTCATGGCGCACTTCGGCGACCTGCGCGGGCGCAAGCGCATGTTCACGCTCAGCATTCTATTGATGGCGCTGCCGACTTTCCTGATGGGCCTGCTGCCCACCTACGCCGCCATCGGTTTCTGGGCGCCGATCGGGCTGTTGGCGCTACGCGTGCTGCAAGGCGCCGCCATCGGCGGCGAGGTGCCGGGCGCCTGGGTATTCGTGTCCGAGCACGTGCCGGCGCGCCGCGTCGGCTTCGCCTGCGGCACGCTCACCGCCGGCCTGACCATGGGCATTCTGCTCGGCTCGCTGGTGGCGAGCGCGATGCACGCGCGCTTCACCGAAGCAGAGCTGGTCGACCACGCGTGGCGCATTCCCTTTCTGCTCGGCGGGGTGTTCGGCCTGATGGCGGTCTATCTGCGCAGCTACCTGCAAGAAACGCCGGTATTCAAGGAGCTGGAGGAACAGCGCGCGCTCTTGGCCGAATGGCCGATGAAACGCGTGCTGGCGTCGCACCGCGGCGCGATGCTGCTGTCGATGCTGGCGACCTGGGTGCTGACCGGCGGCATCGTGGTGGTGATCTTGATGACCCCGGGGCTGCTGGCGAAACTGCCGGCCATCGGCGCGGAAAAGGCCTTGCTGGCCAACTGCCTGGCGGTGGTATGCCTGTCGATCGGCTGCGTGCTGGCCGGCAGCCTGACCGACCGCTACGGCGACGGCCCCACCCTCTTGGTCGGCTCGCTGCTGCTGAGCGCGGCCTGCTACGTCTTTTACGGCGGCATCGCCGCCAACCCCGATTGGCTGTTTCCCGGCTACGCGCTCTTGGGCCTGACCGTGGGCACCATCGCCGCCGTGCCGTGCATCATGGTGCGCGCCTTCCCGCCCGCGGTGCGCTTCAGCGGCCTATCGCTGTCGTACAACCTGGCCTATGCGATCTTCGGCGGCTTGACGCCGATGCTGGTGGCGCTGATGCTCAAGCGTGACATATTGGCCCCCGCGCATTACGTCGAAGCGCTGGCGCTGCTAGGCGTGGTGATTGGGTTGGGGCTGAGCGTGAAGCACCATTCGGCAACGCCCGTTACGGCGAGAGGATAGCCAACCGCGCCGCTGCGCGAACGCCCCCTACGTGTGCCCGGGATGGTAGGGTGTAATCGCCGCGCAACGCGCGGCATTGCGCCAACGCCGCCGCGGGAGGCCGCATTCATCCGTCGATAGCGTGAAAGACGGCGCACTGCCTTCGGCGAGTGCGCCCTACGCCTCGGCACGTGTAGCCAAGAGCAACTCAAGTCACTGTTGAATTACATGCTGCAGGCAGGCGATACGGCAGAACCGAAAACCCTATTGCACAAGTTGGCGCACAGCGCACCGCAGTATGAGGAGGTTGTCATGACGATTGCAGAAAGACTCCGAGAAGAAGCCCGGCAGGAAGGGATAGAGATTGGCGCCCAAAAAGGCCGCCAAGAAGGGCGTAATGCCAAGCCCCGCATGGCGGAGCTTGCGTCAAATAGGCAAGAACAGATGTTGCGGGTGGTCTGCCATAGGCTCAAAACCATAGCGTTGGTAGAAATTGACTGCGGCGTGCTTCGCATTGACCACCAAACCAATGCCACCCACCTCGCGCGCGATGCGCGTCACCCGGTCAATTGCATCGAACAGCATATACTCTCCAATACCTTTTCGCCGATGTAATATCGCCGTTGCCAACCGGCCAAGACGAAATACAGGAACCTTGACCGGTAGACGTTTCTTGTACGTCGTCGGAAGGTCGGTATTGACCAGCTCGGCCAAACTGATCGCGTAAAAGCCAAGCACTTCCGTGCTTTGCTCATCGGCTACCGCCACAAAGGTCGAGGAAACCCCCTTCTCTTTATGTTGCTTGGCGATCCGCTTCAACCAACCGTTTAGATCAACGTCACCGCAATCAAAGTGATTTCTATCATGCCGGTCATTCAGTGGCAGAACCATCATCGTTCTTCATCCTCTGATAACGGGCTTGAGCTTGTAGAAATTTCTCATTTCTCGGCGGCGGGTTTTCAATTAAATCGAGAAGTCTCATTGACTCCCTGCGAGTCAGGACAATCGAGGATTCACTCTCAATAACCTTGTCCGCCTTTTCCAGCGCCGCCTGAACAACAAACTGATTCAGCGTCGCCCCCATAATATCCGCTGCAGCCTGCAGCTTTTCCTGCACGTGCTCAGTGATACGCGTGGTCAGCCGTTTTCCTGTATGAGCAAGCATGGCAACCTCTCTATAGCCAATAATGCATCTGATCGAGTATAGGCATATGGCGTCATTTTGTCACACCCGCCCAACCCCGACTGCCGGCGCTCCACGCGTTGCATGGCACTGGCCCGATTAACATGCAGACTTAGGCGCGCCGCGGCCGATCGCCGCCATGCAACGGGCCGAACAACCGCGCACTCACCAGCCCCATCGCCAGAATGCCGAGACCAAACGGCAGCACATCCCCCAGCGCCCTGAGCGCAAAATCGCCCACACGGCAGGTCAGCAGAAAGCATCCATGGGATTTTTGATGGGTGCTGAATAATCAGCAGGCATTCAGCAAGCTGGTGTTCAATCAGCATTGACCGGCAACACTCAAATACACACAACACATTGAAAATAAACAAAATACTTTCTGGCACGATTACTGCTATATAACTGACACAATCAGTTATCAGGAGTCGTTATGACCAGAAAATTGCAGGTAGTGGCTGTTTCCGGCGGTTTGCAACGCCCATCTCGGACCCTGGCATTGGTCGAAGGCATCGTAACCAGCATGGCGCAACGCCTACCCATCGACGTCCATCTCATCGAACTCGGCGAGATCGCTCATCTTTACGGCGGTATCACGCACCCTGCGGCCTTGCCGGACGAGGTCAAAGCCGAAATCGCCGCCGTCGAATCCGCCGATCTACTGGTCGTCGCCAGCCCGGTCTATCGCGCGAGCTTTACCGGTCTGTTCAAGCATTTCTTCGATTTTATCCATTACGAAGCGCTGATAGACGTGCCCGTGTTATTGGCCGCCACCGGCGGCAGCGACCGCCACGCGCTGGTGATCGAACACCAATTACGCCCCCTGTTCAGCTTCTTCCAGGCCTTGACCTTGCCCATCGGCGTCTACGGGGCGGAAACCGACCTTCAGTCCTACCGGGTCAGCAGTCCGGCGCTGCAAGAGCGCATCGATTTGGCGGTCGAACGCGCCCTGCCTTTACTTAGCCACCGCAATGTCGCCATCAGCCTTGGCGTCCAAGCTTGACCGACCTGATCGGGCGTCATGCGAAACAAGATGACAACACGCACTTAACTCTGGCGCGGCACGGAAGACAACCGGCTGCCCAACCGTACCATTAAGAGGAATCAGCATGTCCACGCACACAGCATCCGGCATTGCGCAAGCGTCTGCCACACCGTCGTCCGTTCCGATCATCCGTTCCGAAGCCGAAGCGCTGCAGGTTGCGCGTTCTCTGGTACCCAAGCTGGCGGAGCATGCCGCGCAGCGAGACCGGGAGCGAACACTACCGTTCGACGAAGTCGCGCTGTTTTCCGAAAGCGGACTGTGGGCGATCACGGTCCCCAGGGAATACGGCGGCGCGGAGGTATCGGCGGGTACGCTGGCGGAGGTCATTGCCATCATTTCGGAAGCCGATTCATCGATCGGCCAGTTGCCGCAAAACCATTTCTGCCTGATCGAAGACATCCGTCTGGAAGGCACGCCCGAGCAAAAGCGCTTCTTCTTTGATTTGGTGCTTCGAGGCAACCGCTACGGCAACGCCTTTTCGGAAGCGGGAGGCAAGACGGTTTTGGATATTCAGACACGGGTCCGATGCGATGGCGATGGTTACGTCCTGAACGGCACAAAGTTCTACTCCACGGGTGCTTTGTACGCGCATTGGGTGCCGGTGCTGGCGCTCGACGACAACGACCAGGCCGTGCTGGTGTTTGTCGAACAAGGTACCGAAGGCTTGAAGGTGATCGATGATTGGTCCAGCTTCGGACAACGCACCACGGCCAGCGGCACCGTCGTCGCCGAGAATGTGCGCGTCAGCGCGTTCCAGCTGTTCTATACCCATCGCTCGTACGACCGCCCGACCCTCGCGGGCCCGTTTGCGCAGATCACCACGGCGGCAATCGATTTGGGCATTGCCCGTGCGGCAATCAACGACACCATCCACTTCGTCAAGCAGCACGCGCGGCCGTGGATCGATAGCGGCGTGGAACGGGCGGACCTAGACCCGCTCACCATCGCTCAAATTGGCGATCTGCAGTACCGCCTGCATGCCGCCGAAGCACTCATCCAACGCGCGGGTCGTTTTATCGACATTGCCAAACTGGCGCCGGACGAAGACACCGTGGCGCAGGCGGCCGTTGCCGTCGGCGAAGCCAAGATTGCCACAACGGACATATCGCTGCTGGCGGCAAGCAAGCTATTCGAACTTGGCGGCAGCAAGTCGACATTGGGGCGCTACAACTACGACCGGCATTGGCGCAATGCCCGGGTACACACGCTGCACGACCCCGTGCGCTGGAAGTACCACACGATCGGCAACTTTTACCTCAATGGCGTCAAGCCGGCCCGCCACTCCTGGAACTGAACCAACACCGGAATGCCACCCCATGCGTAAAGAAATCAGGCTAAATGCCTTCACAATCAATAGCCCGGGGCATCTGTCACCCGGACTATGGCGGCACCCCGAAGATCAGTCGCACCGCTATACCGATTTGCGCTATTGGACCGATCTGGCCACCACATTGGAACGCGGCAAGATCGATGGCTTGTTCATTGCCGATGTATTGGGCGTCTACGACGTCTACGGCCGCAGCCCCGAGACGGCGCTTCGTCAAGCCGCGCAGGTGCCGATCAACGATCCGCTGCAACTCGTGTCCGCGATGGCGGCCGTTACGCAGCACCTGGGTTTCGGCATCACCGCCTCCGTGTCGTTCGAGCATCCCTATCCGTTCGCGCGCCGCCTATCCACGGCGGACCATCTCACGCAAGGGCGCGTGGGTTGGAACATCGTCACCTCCTATCTGGACAGTGGCGCGCGCAATCTCGGCCAAGCGCAACAACTGACCCACGACAATCGTTATGAGCTGGCCGACGAATACCTCGAGGTCTGCTACAAGCTGTGGGAAGGCAGCTGGCGTGACGACGCGGTCCAACGCGACGCCGGGCGCGGCATCTACGTGGAGCCGTCCGGCGTCCGCAACATCGACCACCACGGCCGCTACTTTACCGTGCCGGGTTTTCACCTGAGCGAGCCATCGCCGCAACGCACGCCGGTGCTCTATCAAGCAGGCGCGTCCTCCCGCGGCAGACAGTTTGCCGCCCGCCACGCCGAGTGCGTGTTCGTCGCCGCGCCGACTCGCCACGTACTGCGCCAGCAAGTGGATGCGATCAGGCAAGAAGTGTCCCGCCAGGGACGGCAGCCGGACGAAGTCACCATCTTCAACCAGCTGACGGTGATCGTCGCGCACAGCGACGAAGCCGCCCGCGCCAAGTTTGAAGACTACCAACGCTTCATCAGCCATGACGGCGCCCTGGCGCTGATGTCCGGCTGGACCGGCATCGACCTGAGCCAATTTGCCGGGGATCAGACCCTGGAGCACGTGGAAAGCAATGCGATTCAATCGGCCGTCGAAGCCTTTACGGCAGCCGACCCGGAACGCCAATGGACGGTGCGCGAGATTGCCCAATACTGCGGCATCGGCGGGGATGGCCCGGTCATCGTCGGCTCGGCGCAGACCGTCGCCGACGCGCTGGAAGCCTGGGTGGACGAAACCGGTGTGGACGGCTTCAACCTCAGCGCCGTCATCAACCCAGGCACCTTCGCCGATGTGGTCGACTTGCTCGTGCCGGAACTGCAGCGGCGCGGCCTCTATAAGCGGGAGTATCGCCCAGGCACGCTGCGCGAAAAATTGTTTGGCCAAGGCCCAAAGCTAGCCAGTCATCACCATGGCGCCACATTCAGACAACAAGCCGCCAAGCCTGCCTGTCCGGTTCTGGCCGAACCCTGACAGCATGCGCCGCCTGGCGAGGCGCAGTTCCCATTCGACAAAGGAGAAGGTGTGAATATGAGTTATTCAAATAGTGAAACGGCGGTATTGGATGCCGCCCCCCCGGGCGCGGGCGCAAGCGGATTGCGACGCAATTATCTGCGTCTGCCGGAGCTGGTGGCGCAATCCATCGGGCTGGTCGGCGCGTCGGGCGGCGTTGGCATCCTGATTCCAGCGGTATTTGCCACCGCCGGCAACGGGACATGGCTCGCTTATGTGTTCGCCACCGTCGCGCTGCTGTTTTCTTCCTGGAGCATTACCCTGTTTGCTCGCAGCACCGCCTCGTCCGGTGCGCTCTATACCTACGCGGCGCAAGGTATCGGACCGATCTGGGGCGTGATCTGCGGCTGGTCTTTGCTGGTCGCCTACGCCATCGGTGCGGCGGGGATCCTGCAAGGGACGGTCAATACCCTGCTGGTTCTTGCTCGCGAGCTGGGCGTGCTCGGCAAGACGACCCCGCTGTCGGTCACGCTGGCCTTGACCGGCATCACCGGCTTCGCCGCCTGGTATATCGCCTACCGCGACATCCGCCTGTCCACCCGCTTCACGCTGCTGGTCGAATTGCTGACGATCGCGCTGATCACCGTGGTCATCGTCGGCTATCTGGCAGGCAGCGGACACGCCATCGATCATGCGCAATGGTCGCTGGAGGGCGTCAAACCGGAACAGTTGCGCCTCGGCATGGTATTGGCCTTTTTCAGCTTCACCGGCTTCGAGAGCGCGACGGTGCTCGGCACCGAGGCCAAGGCCCCCTTCCGGGCCATCCCGCAAGCGGTCGTCATCAGCATCGTCGGACCGGCGCTGCTGTTCATTGTCGCGTCGTATGGCCTTGTCGGCGCCTTTCATGGCCAACATCCCTCATTGGATCAGGCTGACGGGCCGCTTTCGCTGCTGGCGCACCAAATCGGGCTTGGCAAACTGGGCTTGCTCATCGATGCCGGCGTGTCGCTGAGCTTCTTTGCCGCTTTTTTTTCGTCGATTAATGCGGCTGCCCGCATTGTGTATACGTTTGCACATCAAGGCGTATTTCACGCGGCCACCGGCCGAGCTCACGGCACCAACGCCACGCCTCATATCGCGGTCACCTTGCTGGTGCTCTTGTCGCTGGTCGCCGATGTCATCTTCACCGTCAATGGCACGGCCCTACTGGATTCGTACGGTTATCTCAGTACGATCGCGACCTATGGCTCGCTGCTCGCTTACGTACTCGTGGCGATCGGCGCACCGCTCTATCTACGCCGGCAGGGCAAACTGCGCGGCAAACAGCTGCTGATCAGCATCGTGTCGGTGGCATTGCTGGCGATTCCGCTGGTCGGCAGCATCTATCCCATCCCACAGGGCGTGTATGCCTGGCTGCCGTATGTCTTTATTGCGCTGATCGTCATCGGCTTGCTGTGGTTTCTGGCGCTGCGCTTGTTTGCCCCGGCACGCCTGACGGATATCGAGGCGGAGCTCGTTCATGAACAACCGCACCAATAAAAAACGATAAAGTTTTCCCCTGCACAGAACGCCGGCCCCATTTCGGGGCCGGCGTCATTCATGGCGTATCGAGTGGAAGGAAGGGAGCATTGGGCTGCAAGCAGGGATCAGGAATAAAACGAAGGAATGGGATACTGCCCGTTCAGTGCCCAATCTCCCAATTCTTGCAGCTTGTAGTCGAGCGGATCGTGCAAGCTATGCACGCGCAGATTGCGCCAGAACCGGTCCAGCCGCAACGCGGCCGTCGTCGCGCGGGCACCGGTCACCTCGAACATTCGGCTGGTCAAATCCAAGCCGCTGCGCGAAGCGGCCACCTTGGCGGCGGCGATACTGACAGCGAGACGGCCCCTCGCCGTTTCGCTCAACTGCGCCTCTTGCCGCCATGCGTCATCCAACTGCGCCGCCGCATGATCGGTCAGCAATCGGGCCCCTTCCAGCGCGGCAAAAAACTCGCCGTAGTGCAGCAAGGTGTATGGATCTTTGTTGGGCGTGGCCGCCAACGACGCGGGCCACAACCGGCGCTGTTCGAGCGTGTATTGGCGAGCCTCGCGCAGCGCCCCTTCCGCGATACCCAGATAGAGGTTGGTCAGAATCAATTGCGCAATCAGCGGCCTCAGGCAGGCGAACGGCGAGCTGAGCGGCCCGGGGTTAAGCAGCACTTCGCCAGCCTCCACCCGCACATGGTCGAAGCGCACACTGCCACTGTCTGTCTGGCGCTGGCCGATATTGTCCCAGTCCTGCCTGATCTGCACACCCGCGCGCCCGCTCGGGAAGGCGGCGATCAGCAGCTTGCCTCCCTCCCCCTGCTGGATGGCGGACGCCAGCAGCATGTCCGAATCGGTCGCGCCGGAGCAAAAGCTCTTGTCGCCATGGAACTCGTACCAGTGGCTATACGCTGTCGCTGTCGTGCGTTTATCCAATGGATTGAGGGCATTCCCCCAAAACCAACGCTGCCGCGCAGTCTGTTCGAACCAAGGCTGCCACTGTGCCGGCTGGCCAAACAAGCGTACCGTGGCCAGCAACAGATGGTGAAACGCAAAGACATGCGCCACCGAGCTATCCACCTGGGCCAGCTCGCGCACGACCCGCAGGGTTTCGCTCCAGCTAGCGCCCTGCCCGCCGAACTCAGTCGGAATGCTTAGGTCCAGCAATCCACTCGCGCGCAACGCATCGCGTTCGGTCTTGGGCGTTCCCCCTTGCTGATCACGTAGGGCAGCGGTCTTGGCGAATTCGGCGGCCAGCGTCCTGGCAACCGCCAGCGGCGGCCCACACTCAAGAAGAGACTCGTTCATCAGGCGCTTTCCCGTACGCGATCGGCCGCTGGCGGCACAATATCGTTGGCGATCATTTCACCGAACGGGCCGGTTAGATTGGCCGCGACTGCCGCCCCAGACGCTTGCTGAGGCAATGGCAGCAGCGGGAACAGCAGCTCGGCCACACGATAAGCTTCCTCCAGATGCGGGTAGCCGGAGAAAATGAACGATTCAATGCCGAGCTCGGCATATTCATGGATGCGCGCTGCCACCTCCTGCGGGCTACCGACAAGGGCCGTGCCGGCACCTCCGCGCACTAGCCCCACCCCGGCCCATAGGTTAGGTGAGACCTCCAGATGATCACGCCGTCCGCCATGAAGCGCGGCCATACGTTGCTGCCCCACCGAATCAAAGCGGGCAAAGGCCGTTTGAGCCGCCGCAATGGTCTCGTCGCTGACATGCGCAATCAAGTCTTCCGCCGCTTGCCAGGCTTGTTCGCTGGTTTCCCGCACGATCACATGCAGGCGAATACCAAATTTGACCGTACGGCCGAGCGCGGCGGCTTTGCGGCGGACCGCGCCGATCTTTTCCGCCACGGCGGCCGGTGGCTCGCCCCAGGTGAGATAGACATCCACCTGCTCCGCCGCCAGATCGATCGCCGGCGCAGACGATCCGCCAAAGTACAGCGGCGGATACGGCCGCTGCACGGGGGGATACAAGGTTTTGGCGTTATCGACCTTCAGATGCTTGCCGGCAAAATTCACGGTTTCCCCTGCCGCGACACCGCGCCAGATCTTCAGGAATTCGTCCGTCACTTCATAACGTTCGGCATGGCTCAGATACACGCCGTCGCCTTGCTGCTCGTCCGGATCCCCCCTGTCACCACATTGATGAGCAGGCGTCCGTTCGACATGCGATCCAGCGTAGCGGCCATACGGGCCGATACCGTAGGAGAAATGATGCCTGGGCGGATGGCCACGAGAAATTTGAGCCGCGTCGTCAGTGGCGCCAGAGAAGACGCGACGACCCAGGAGTCTTCGCAGGAGCGGCCCGTCGGAATCAGCACCCCTTCGTACCCCAACTGATCGGCAGCTTGAGCGATCTGCTTCAAATAGCCGTGATCGACAGCACGCGCCCCCAGGCCGGTACCCAAATAACGGCTATCGCCATGTGTCGGTAAAAACCAGAATACTTTCATAAAACACCTCTGTTTCGAATGAACGCAGAGGAATTAGCATTTTGCGTGCCAATGAAAAATGCACCGAGACCGCGTCTTTCCATTGCATTTTGCTGCTCAGGCAACAGCGCACAATCAGCACTGCTGAATACGAAGCAAATTGCTCGAAACTCACGCTATCGCCGCGGAATGAGAAGCAGCGTGCCAAACGTCTAAATTCAAATTTCGAATATTTTTATTAAAAAAAATCCTTTCCATTATGGACATAAAAGGCCTCTAAATAACCACTGGTTCCTTAGAGACGGAAGGATAGAACAATTGTCCATAACCACCCCGGTTTACGGCCCTGGCGATGCGTTGCTGATTGCCCAGCAGCTGGCACAGCAATTTGCGGCGACAGCAGCAGCGCGCGACGATCAAGGCGGCACACCAAAAGCGGAGAGAGACGCTATCCGTGCCAGCGGTTTGCTTGGCCTTTCCATTGCCAAACAATACGGCGGCGCCGGCGCCGACTGGCAGGAGATCCTGCGGGTAGTGCGTGAGTTTGCCAAAGCGGATAGTTCGGTAGCTCATGTTTTTGCCTTCCACCACCTGATGCTGGCCACGGTGGAATTATTCGGCCGGCCGCAGCAGTGGGAGCCGTGGCATGAAAAAACCACCCGGCTCAACTGGTTCTGGGGCAATGCGCTCAACCCGCTCGACGAACGCACCGTCTGCCGCACGTTCGATCACTGGTTGGAGTTTTCCGGTCCAAAAAGCTTCTGCTCCGGCGCCTTGGATTCGGAAATGCTGGTGATATCCGCCATCCAGCATGGCAGCGGCAAACTGGTCATGGCGGCCGTTCCGACTGGCCGTAGCGGGATTCGGCTTCATCAGGACTGGAACAATATCGGCCAGCGCCAAACCGACAGCGGCAGCGTCCATTTCGAACAGGTCCGTGTCGAGCTCAATGAAATTCTCGACCAGCCCGGCCCGCTTTCCACGCCGCGTTCCTGCCTACGCCCGCTGATTGCCCAATTGATTCTGACCAATATCTATCTCGGCATCGCCGAGGGCGCTTTCGATGAGGCCCGCCATTACACCCTGCACGAGGCGCGTCCCTGGCGCGCGGCCCAAGTCGACCATACCTATGAGGATCCTTACATCCTCAGTCATTACGGCGAATTCTGGGTTGGGCTGGAAAGCGTGCGAGCGTTAACCGACAAAGCCGGCGCGCGGCTGGTTGAAGCCTGGGCGAAGGGCGATGCATTGACAGAAAACGAACGTGGCGAGGTGGCCATCAGCATAGCCGTGGCCAAGATCGCCGCTTCTCGCATCGGACTCGATCTGACCTGTCGCATGTTCGAGGTCGCCGGGGCACGCGCAACCCATGCCGAACTACGGCTCGATCGCCACTGGCGCAACCTGCGCACTCATACATTGCACGACCCTGTCGATTACAAGCTTAAGGAGTTAGGAGAATGGGCCCTCGTCCACACCTATCCGAAACCGACGTTCTATTCCTGAACGAACAGCCGGCCCTGCCGCCCGCCGGCACTCCGGCCTCCCCCCTGATCACGCTGCCCAACTCCCGCGCATTGGCCACGTCGATCCGCGCAACGGCGCAAGTATTCGAAGACCCGCAATCGCTGGCACTACTGGCTCGCATTCAACAGGTCGCGCCCAGTGACGCCAACGTGCTGATCATCGGCGAAACCGGTACCGGTAAAGAGCTGATTGCCCGTCATGTTCACGCGTTGAGCCAGCGAAGCAATCATCCCTTTGTCGCGGTCAACTGCGGCGCCTTTTCCGAATCGCTGGTAGAAAGTGAACTATTCGGCCACGAAAAAGGCGCATTTACCGGCGCCTTTGCCACCAAACCGGGCTGGTTCGAGGCCGCGAATGGCGGCACGGTGTTTCTCGACGAAATCGGCGATCTGCCGTTGAGCGTGCAAGTTAAACTGCTACGCATCTTGCAAGAGCGGGAAGTAGTCAGATTAGGGTCGCGCAAGCCCATTCCGATCGACGTCCGGGTCGTCGCCGCGACCAACGTCAGGCTGGAAGAGGCCGTGGCTGCCGGGCATTTTCGTGAGGATCTCTTCTACCGGCTCCGGGTTGTGCATCTCGCCCTGCCCCCCTTACGGGACCGGCCGGGCGACATTATTCCATTGGCACACCATTTCATTGACGAATACCGCAACCGCCTCGGCTATGACGACATTCGCCTCCATCCTGAAGCCGTGCGAAAACTATTGTGCCACCCATGGCCAGGCAATATCCGCGAGCTGGAAAACGCCATTCACCATGCATTGCTGATCAACAAGAACAACATCGTCGATGCCGATGATCTTCACCTGTCATCGTTGCACATCGGCCGCAATGCAACGCGCCCGACCGGCCGTAGCGAGACCGCCCCGCCAGGGGAAACAACCGATGCGCGGCAAGCGTTATACGATGCCCTGCTGACACTGTTCGAGGGCCACAGCGAGCACCTATACGACGACATCGAAGAATCGGTGGTACGCGCCGCCTACCACTATTGCCATCGCAATCAAGTACAGACGGCCAAACTACTGGGGATCAGCCGCAATATCATTCGTGCCCGACTGATCAAGATCGGCGAAATTTCAGCACTGAAATGACCATTGGCGCTCAATGAGTTGGGCGTATTCGCCGCAGGCAATACGCCCACAACTATCGATTCATGGCACCGTGCGCCGCGGCCGATCGCCGCCATGCAACGGGCCGAACAACCGCGCACTCACTAGCCCCATCACCAGAATACCGAGGCCAAACGGCAGCACATCCCCCAGCGCCCTGAGCGCAAAATCGCCCACACGGCAGGTCAGCAAATAGCCGACGGCGAGATTAAAAAATCCCCACAGCACGTTGACCGTCGAAGACGACAACCCTTTGCCATGCGGCTGTGCGAACGGACTCTGAAATGGCTCGCCACACACGCCGCTGACAAAATGCGGAATGGCATTGGTGACAAAGGCTCCGCCGAAAAAATAAGCAACCCAATGCAGTTCACTCATTGCCTACCTTCCTCGTGTCTAGTTGGAAATCGGCCAGCCGCCGCAGCAACCCCACCGCCTCGGCAAGCGTTGCCTGCTCTTGCTCGGAAAACTGCGCTTGCAGCGCGCGGATCAACCAATCCTCTTTCGCCGCCCTGCTCGCTTGCAGCTGCTCTCTAAATGAGGACGTCAGATCGATCAGGGTTTTGCGACCGTCACGAGGATCGGCCTCGCCTTTGACTACACCGAATGCCTCCAGGCTCGCGACGGTGATGCGCATGGATTGCGGCGTCACCTCCTCCGCCCGCGCCAAGTCGGACACCGTGGCCGGGCCGTCACGCTCCAGCAGGGTGAGCACCGACTTTTGCGCCGAGGTGAAGTCACCGGAGAGCGAATGTTTGCGTGCGCGCCGCACCAGTTTGCCCACGGTGACACGTAGGTCGCCGGCAAGTACCGCCAAGTCGGTCTGGTTAGATTTATTCATGCCGCAAACATAACATATATGCAGTTAAACTGTACAACTAAGCTGTATATTTTTATCACACATTGCGTGATTGGGTAGCGTGCGTTCGCGAAGCAACGCACGGCCTACGGACTCGCCCAAGACCGTGCATTGCCTACGGCGAATGCACGCTACAAGGCTTGAGCAGACGCTGTCACTGAGGGGAAAAACCGCGGACGGCGGGTGCGGGGTTTTCGGTCAGCCGCGCTCCCTTGTCATCGCACAACAGGCTCGATTAAGGTGGGCGGTGCGGCATCCGCCGCAAACAGGCGCGGGCCTTGAGGTGACCAGACCCCAAGACCCGCTAACCAAACCAACTACCCAGGAGTAGTCGATATGGCTGTTGTCCATGGTAATGCAGTTTCCGCCCCCTATTCAAACCAGCGTCTCCGCCAGCAGCAGTTACTTTCCTTGATCGCGGTGTTGTGCGAACCGCGCCAAAACCGTTCCAGCACAGACATGCGCCGGCTGATCGTCGACAGCCGTCTGAACTGGTCGGTGGCGCCGGTCGACGCCACCACGTCATGGCTCTATCTGCCGCAAGCGGTGCGGGCGAGAGAGATTGCGGGCTGCTTAGTGCTCACCGCCGATTAAGGCGATAACCGGAGGCGGGGCCGTAGGGCCCCGGACCTGGTCTGCGTCGTTGCCCGAATGAATGTAACGATCTGGGTTTGTATTACTGATAGACAGACACGCGCCAAACCACTGAGCCAAGAGTGCCGCCGCAGACGGTACGTTGGACGATTGTTCCACTTGGCTCACCCCTCTCTGGCAGTTCGTAGCGTCGCGGCATCCATGCATTTGGGCTGGAATCACTGAGCCCGGCCTTTACTTTTTGCAGAATGCTATCTGGGAGTAAATTACCCCCCGTTTCCCCCTACCCCGTCGTCAATACATCAGGGTCAAGCAATGCGCCCAGGAAAGGACGCGCAGCTTGCTTGTCACCCTGCGACTCGGCGGGTAAATAAGCGCAGACAACGGATGCGCTCTGTTCACCCATGATGGCGGCGCCCACTTGCCATTGCTGCCGATCGGCCATTCGCCACAGTTGGAAATACGCCCTGCAGCGCCAGAGGTAAAAACCCGCCAGCAACAGTTCAAGAATGATCATGGCCGTGTCGTTGGTGTTTGACCATGCCAGGGCATTCTTACTGATATCCACGACAGCCAAAACAAAACCGATCATGTACAACACGCCGCGCACCATCGCCTGCCGTGACATCCATTGGCGCATCAGATCGGCCGAAAAGAAGTAGACATTACGCAAAGTAGACGCTTGGTATGGAACAGCAACGCCGAGGAGGTAGGCTTTGTCCAGATTGGGTGTGCTGTCGTAAAGCAGTTTGTTTTGCCCGCTCAAGGAGCTTAAGGACATGGACAGCAGCATGGGTTGCATGCCAATGACCAACAACCAAAGCATGGAGATGTACGAAGCCGTCTGACCAACCGCCATCGCCAACACAAACCCTGCGACAAACACGATTGTTTTGAGCGGCCGTTCCAGGAAGTAGCTGATGAAAGGTGGGGTGTAGTTCATCGCGATGACACTCGTTAAGGTTTCTCGTCACGCCAGAGGCGCTTCTGGATGTTGACATAATATTACGCCTACAGCCATCAAAACAGCATAAAAAGAGGGGACCTATGAGTGCCGCCGGGATGCCGACGCCGAAGGGGATAGGCCGACGCATAATGATATTGTTGAGCCCCGCTCGACGCCATACAGGGGGAGCGTCGCCCATACACAAAACGCCACACAGACCATTTAATGCAAATTAGATATAACAACTTAGAATATATTAATCGAATAGTAATATTGGATGATTGCGCACCACAAAGTTAGCATGTTGACTTTATAACCAATAACTTTATTTGGTGCGACAATGAGAACTGCAGGATATATTACAGCATTGGCCCTGACGCTGGGCGTTGCGGGCCTGGCCCATGCCGATCAGCTCGATGACATCCAGCGCGATGGCAAAATCACGATTGGTGTTTTTGACAGCAATCCTCCCTTTGGCTTCGTGGACAGACACAGCAATGCGCTGACTGGTTACGACATCGACTTTGCCCGTGAAATTGCCCGCAAGCTGGGCGTGAAGCTGGAATTACAGCCGACTAACCCGGCAAACCGTATCCCGCTGCTGGTCTCGAACAAGGTCAATGTGATCGTGGCCGACTTCACCATTACGCCGGAGCGTGCCCAGCAAGTTGATTTCAGCACACCTTACTTTGTCGGTGGCCAGCAGTTCCTCGCGCCCAAGGGCAAGTTCCCTCACAAGGAAGACCTGGCCAATGCCCGCATCGGTGCGGTAAAGGGCACCACCGAAGAACAAGCTTTGCGCAAGGAGTTCCCGGGCGCCAATGTGCTTTCCTACGATGAGATCTCCCTGGCCCTGGTCGCGCTGCGCAATGGCAATGTCCAGGCCATCACCCAGGATGGCGCCCTGCTGGCCGGCCTGCTGGCCAAGGCGCCGGACAAGTCGCGCTACGCCATCCTGCCGTACACCTTGTCGGTGGAAAACATCGGTATCGCGGTCAACAAAGGGGAGTCCCGCTTACTGGGCAAGATCAACCAGACTCTGGTCGAACTGGAAAAGAACGGCACGGCCGTCAAGATTTACAACAAGTGGTTCGGCAAGGGCAGTGAAACCCCGCTGCCGCGTACCTTCAAGATTGCCATTCAGTAACAAAACAGCCCCGCCTCTCTGGCGGGGCTTCTGGTATCCCCATGATTCAGTTCAAAAAAGTCAGCAAGCAATTTGGCACTGTGCCCGTCCTGCAGGACATTGACCTGCACATTGCCACGGGTGAAGTGGTGGTGATCTGTGGCCCGTCCGGCTCGGGCAAATCGACGCTGATCCGCTCGATCAACCGCCTGGAGGAAATTGACGCCGGCGAGATCCTAGTCGACGGCTTGTCGGTGCACGACCCCTCGCGCAGCCTGAATGCCCTGCGTCGTGAAATCGGCTTTCTGTTCCAGCAGTTCAATCTTTATCCGCATTTGAATGTGCTGGACAACATCACGCTGGCACCGCGACGCCTGGCCGGGCAGTCCCGCGCCGCGGCGGAGGCGCGGGCCGTGGCTTTGCTGGAGCAAGTCGGCCTGAGCGAGAAACAGGCGGCGTTTCCGGCCAATCTGTCGGGAGGACAACAGCAACGCGTGGCCATCGCGCGGGCGCTGGCGCTGTCTCCGCGCATCCTACTGTTTGATGAACCCACTTCGGCGCTTGACCCGGAGATGGTCGGCGAGGTTCTGACCGTGATTCGGCAGCTGGCGCATCAAGGCATCACCCTGGTGGTGGTCACGCATGAAATGGGCTTTGCCCGCGAGGTGGCAGACCGTATCGTTTTCGTCGACAAAGGCCGCATCCTCGAACAAGCGACCCCGGCGGCTTTTTTCCGCCAACCCTCTCATCCGCGCGCCCGTCAGTTCCTGCAGCAACTAACCAGTCCCCTGCACCTGAGCGAGGCCAGCACATGAAGCATTACCACTTCGACTGGTCCGCGGTATGGAGCGGCCAGCCACTGACCTGGCTGCTGCATGGCGTGGGCGTCACCATGTTGCTGACCGTGCTGTCCTGCCTGCTGGCCAGCTTGCTGGCCGTGATATTGCTGGCGCTGCGCTTTGTGCCGTGGCGACCCGCAGGCTGGCTGGCCGCCGGCTGGATTCAGCTGTTCCGCAATACCCCGCTGACCGTGCAGATGTTGTTCTGGTATTTCGGCGCCCTCCCTCTGCTGCCAGAAGGACTGCGCAATGCGCTTGCCAACGGGCCCATCTTGTTGGGCCTGCCCCTGCCCAGCAGCGAGATGCTGACGGCGATATGGAGCCTGGGTCTATTCAGTGCGGCGTTTCTGGCCGAGGATCTGCGTGCGGGCGTCAGGGCCGTGCCCTTTGGCCAATGGGAGACCGTCCGCAGTCAGGGGTTTTCCACTTGGCCGGCCTTGCGGCATGTGATTTTGCCCCAGGCGCTGGCTCATGCCTGGCCACCTATGGTGAATCAGTACCTGAACGTGCTGAAGAACTCTCCGCTGGCGATGTCCATCGCCGTCGCAGAACTCATGTATCAGACCAATCAGATCGAGAGTTTCAACTTCCACGGCATCGAGGCTTATGCCAGTGCCTCGGTCCTGTATCTGCTGATCGGGCTGGCACTCAGTCAGTTGCTGCAACGACTTGGGCCCGCACCGCTTCATGACAAAGGGGTACCCCATGGCCGTTGAGCGGTTTCATTTTCAGGTCATCATCGATAACGCCCACTACCTGCTGGTCGGCAATCTGGCCCAGGGGCAGATCGGCGGGGTATTGCTGACCCTGTTGATCGCGCTGTCTTCCGGTCTGCTGGCGCTGATCATCGGCTTTGTACTGGCCCTGCTCTGCCGGTTTTTCCCGCGCCGTCTGGCGCCCGCACTGGGCACGCTGGGGGAACTCGTGCGTGGCATCCCTTTGCTACTGCTGATTTTCTGGCTCTATTTCCTTCTGCCCATGCTGCTCGGCCGCGGAGCACCGGATACGATCTCGGTCATTGCCGCGCTGGCACTGTTCAATGCCTTTAGTGTCATGCTGACGATCCTGTCGGGCCTGGCTGCCTTGCCCCCGGGCCAAAATGAAGCCGCCATGGCCAGTGGTTTCACGCATTGGCAGCGTCTGCGCTGGGTCCTGCTGCCACAGGCACTGAGTCATATCCTGCCTTCACTGGTCAATCTGTTCGTTGCCCTGATCAAGGATACTTCGCTGGCCTTTGTGGTCAGCGTACCCGAGCTGACCCTGGTCAGTAGCCAGATCAACAACCGCGAGCAGATCTATCCACTGGAAATCTTTCTCACTGCCGGGGCGATTTATTTTGCGTTGTGCAGCAGCCTAACCTGGGCAGCACACCAGTTGGAGAATCGGTTGGCCAGACGTCAGCTATCCATTGTCTGAACGGATACCTTCCTCAGGCAGCGCCAAATAAAAAGCCGGCACATGGTGTGCCGGCTTTCAGCTTGCTGACAACCCCATCTCCGCGAAGCGGAGGCCCCCTTGCAGGGCAAGGGCGGGGGGATGGGGATTCGATGGACAGGCTGCGAAATCAGCAAGCTGCCTCCGAGGACCGGCTTTGCCGGGCCCTCCGGAACCACCGCAAACCACTAAGTCAACAGCCTGAAAGCCGGCACATGGCGTGCCGGCTTTGTCTCTTCATCAACGTTATCGTCTTGCCGAAGCCAGACGACCCACCACCTCGACCAGCTTGTCGACCTCTTCGCAGGTGTTGTAGAACGCCAGCGAAGGCCGTACGGTGGCCTCCAGACCGAAACGACGCAAAATCGGCTGAGCGCAGTGGTGACCGGAACGCACGGCGATCCCCTCCTGGTTGAGTGCCTGGCCGACCTGCTCCGGGGCATACCCTTCCAGCACAAAGGACAGCACGCTGGTCTTTTCCCGCGCCGTGCCGATCAGCCTCAGACCGCGAATGGACTGCAGCCCGGCCGTGGCATACTCCAGCAAGCCATGCTCATAGGCAGCAATCGCTTCCAGACCGAGACCACTGACATAGTCCAGAGCCGCACCCAATCCAATGGCATCGGCAATATTACCGGTTCCCGCCTCGAAACGATTGGGAGGCGGCTGAAACAGCGTCCGCTCGAAGGTGACGTCGGCGATCATATTTCCCCCGCCCTGCCAGGGCGGCATCTCGTCCAGCAGGGCCTTCTTGCCGTACACCACCCCGATGCCGGTCGGGGCAAACACCTTGTGCCCGGAAAAGACGAAGAAGTCGGCATCCAGCACTGCCACATTGACCCGCAGGTGTGACACCGATTGCGCGCCATCGATCAGCACGCGCGCCCCGGCGGCATGCGCCATGGCGATGACCTCGGCAACCGGGGTCACCGTTCCCAGTGCATTGGATACCTGTGTCAATGCCACCAGACGAGTACGCTCGTTCAGCAACTGCCGCAGACCATCCAGCCGGATCTGGCCATCGTCATCGACTGGAATCACCTTCAGACTCGCCCCGACCTGCTGGGCAAGCTGCTGCCAGGGGACGATGTTGGCGTGATGTTCCAGGTGTGACACAACAATCTCGTCACCGGCGCGAATGTTCTGCCGCCCCCAGGTCGACGCCACCAGATTGATCGCCTCTGTCGCGCCCCGCACGAAAATGATCTCCTCCGCACTGGCAGCGCCAATAAAATGCGCCACCTTGTCCCGTGCAGCCTCGTAAGCCTCGGTCGCACGCGCTGCCATTTCATGCGCAGCCCGGTGGATATTCGAGTTTTCGTGTTGGTAGAAATACGCCAGACGATCAATCACCGCCTGCGGTTTCTGGGTGGTTGCCGCGTTATCCAGCCACACCAGCGGCTTGCCGTTGACCCGTTCGGCCAACAGCGGGAAATCACGCCGAATGGCGTGGATATCCAGCCCGTGCTTAGGCGCAGAGGCCAACTGCGGCGTCAGACCCTCGCGTCCCGGATGCGACCAGTCCTCGACAAAATAATAGCCGCCTGGCGCTGTCGGTTCGGGCGGAGCTAGCACCGCCGGACGCGCGGGTTCCAGCAGCAGTTCACGCAATGCGGCCTCTCCCGGCAAACCGAAAGACTCGGCCGTTACCCGATCATCGACCACGATGCCACGCTCCTGACGCTCAGCGAGGAAGTAATAGTCGGAAGGGGAACGGGGCGTCGCCTGACTGACGGAGGGAGAAAGGTGCTCTCCCGCGCGCGGCGCGTCCGGGCTGGCGCGCGCGGCCGCGTCGGCAGTGGCAGTCTCTCCGGGTAGCGCCGAGAAAAACTGGTTGGCCAGTCGGGCTAGCTCAGCCAGGTCCGGCAGCCCCGTCGGAGAGGACTCACTTGTAAGTGTCTGGATAGTCATGGTATTTGCCTATCTCGACGTCTTCGAGCACCGCCAGGGAATCTTCTGTCAGCACCGCCAGCGAGCAATACAGCGAGATCAGATAGGAGGCGATGGCATTGCGATTGATACCCATGAATCGGACAGACAGCCCCGGGCTTTGCTCGCCGGCCACGCCCGGTTGATACAAGCCGATCACACCCTGGCGTTTCTGCCCCACCCGCAACAGCAGAATGCTGGTCTTGCCATCGTTGATCGGCACTTTGTCGGACGGAATCAGCGGTACGCCGCGCCAGGTGATGAATTGCGAGCCAAACAGGCTGACGGTGGGTGGCGGCACGCCGCGGCGGGTGCACTCACGACCGAAGGCAGCGATGGCCAGCGGGTGGGCAAGGAAAAAGCCCGGTTCTTTCCAGACCTTGACCAACAGTTCGTCCAGGTCATCAGGCGTTGGCGCGCCAGTCAACGTCGAGATACGCTGCGCGTCGTCCACATTGGCCAGCAAGCCGTATTCCGGATTATTGATCAGTTCGTTTTCCTGGCGCTCCTTGATGATCTCGATGGTCAGACGCAGCTGCTCTTTGATCTGGTCGTGCGGGCTGCTGTAGAGATCGGAAACGCGGGTATGAACATCCAACACCGTCGTGACCGCGTTAAGGAACAACTCGCGTGGCTGATCCTCATAATCGACGAAGGTTTGCGGCAGTTCTGCTTCGTCGCGATGCGAGCATGCCACCTGGATTTCAGAAGCATTCTTCACCCGGTTGAGGCGGAAGATACCCGCTTCTACCGGCACCCACTGCAACAAAAGTGTCAGCCAGCGCGGGCTAATGCGCGACAGCTGGGGAACCGTTTTGGTGGTATTGGCAAGCTGCCTCGCGGCGTTATCACTGAGGGCCTGCTGAGCTTCCTGATACTGACTCATAATTGACTCCTGCACTTGTGATAATCATGGTGATCATGGCCAGTCTGTGCATGATCTGAAAACAGCAGAACGACTACTCCCTGGGTAAATGGGGACTGGCTCCCTCGATATCGTGGTCAGACCGGATGATATGGCTGCCCGGCGCCACACTGTGCGTCAGACGGACATTGCTGCCGATACTGGACCCCTGACCGATGGTGATGCGGCCAAGCACCGTCGCGCCGGCGTAAATCACCACCCCGTCTTCTACCACCGGATGGCGAGGCAACCCCTTGACCAGCTCTCCGGTTTCATTCACTGAGAAGCGCTTGGTACCGAGAATCACGCCCTGGTACATGCGCACATTGCGACCAATGATGGCGGTCTCACCAATCACCACACCGGTGCCATGATCAATAAAAAAACCGGGGCCGATGGTGGCCCCGGGATGGATATCGATACCGGTCAGACTATGAGCAATTTCGGTGATGATGCGGGCAACCAGCGGCGCACCCAGCCGATATAGCTGGTGGGCCAGCCGGTGATGAATGATGGCCAGAAACCCCGGATAGCACAGCAACACTTCATCAATGCTGTGCGCCGCAGGGTCCCCCTGATAAGCCGCCAGCGCATCTGCATCCAGCAGGGCCTTGAGCGCGGGAATCTGGCGGGCAAACTGGCCTACCAGTTGCCTGGCCGTCGGGTCTGGCTGACCCGCAGCCCCGGCAGTCAGGCGCCCGGCCAGCTCTCGGCCAACCTGCTCGCTTAAGCGATCCAGCACACTCGGCAAGGTCAGCGCCACATGCAGGTCCACCTCGTCCGCCGACAGTCCGGCCGGCCCCAGCCAGAGCGGAAACATCACGCCGGCCAGATCGCGCACCAGTGTCTGCAATACCTCTCGGGACGGATAAACCCGCGGTGCCTGTTGCGCAGAATGGGCGGCACACCAGGCCTGACGGGAAGTGCGCAACTCAGCCAGGACCTCATCCAGAGGCCAATGATCCTGAACCGGAAACTGACTCTGAATGATCCCTTGCATTGATCGCCCTCAGTCTTGAATCCAGGGTAAATGCCAGTGGCGCCAGCCACCCAGCGCACCGCGTTGCTGGTGCTCGTCCAGATCGCCCTCGAAGCCTTCGGTCACGTTGTAGACCTGGCCAAACCCGGCCTTGGTCGCAGCGGCAGCCGCGGCATGTGAACGTTTGCCACTGCGGCACAGCAGCACCAGCGGTTCATTTTTACTACCGGCCTTGCTTTCCAGCTCACGCAAAAAGCGCGGGTTGGTCGACAGACTGCTGCCAATTTGCCATGGCACATTGCTCACGCCCGGAACCCGGCCGACATAACGCAACTCTTCAGGCGTTCGCACATCAATCAGCACGACGGCCCCCTGTTCGAACAACGACCAGGCCTCCTGTGGCGTCAAACTGCCGGCATAGGGCAGCCCATCCGCCTGCCCGCGTTGTCGGGCCTGCTGCAAAAGTTGTACTGCTTCGCTCACGATATCGGTCTCGCCCGGATCGATGGGCAAGTCGGGGGAAACCCGCGAAGGGTTTCCGGAAAGAGAGATCTGGGCCATGTCTGCTCCTGTGCTTATCCACGTTGGCAAGAAGACTATAGCCGAGGCCTAATAGACCGTGAACGAATCAAAAATGCATTACTTAGCACCAATAGAGATATAAAACCTTGAAGAAGCAACCAATAATATGCCAAATATATATCGCACACAACGCTAGACTGAGATGGATTAGTGTTGAACTGAATCGCCCCTTTTTCCTAAGCACAGGTTGTGTCTGGATTTCTGTGTAAACCCGCCGTGCAAGAGCCATGTCTCGATCGGCAGCTCTGGCCGAATAACAGACCCTCGCTCCAGCCCAAAATCACGCGATCAAACACTCCCCTCACGCTCAATCACCAAAATCCTCGCTTCGCCGCGCGGATGCGCGACATGCTCGCAACCCACCCCGGCGTAAAACACATCACCCACTTCCAGCGTCACGACTTGCTCGATACCAGACTCGCGATAATGCATGTCGACCGTGCCGTCGAGCACCGCAAACACCTCGTCGCCATCGTTGACGTGCCATTTGTACGGTTGGTCGGTCCAGTGCAGGCGGGTCGTGGTCCCGTTCATGTTGGCGATATCGACAGCGCCCCAGGCGCGCGCGGCGGTGAAATCCTTGCTGCGAATAACCTTCATGGATGGTCGCTCGTGAAGTGGTGGTGGATTCAGCGATGTTTGGCAGCCCTTCGCGTCGTCAACGTCAGGCTAAGAACCTCTAACAGAACACATTTCGCGGTTGGGTAGCGTGCGTTCGCGAAGCAACGCACGGCCTGTGGGCTCGCGCAAGACGTGCATTGCCTGCGGCGAATGCACACTACAAAACCTGAGCGGATGCCGGTCAGGCGCATGGTATGCATGAGGCGCTGCTGTTGGGATGGCTAACGAAGCGCCCCACCATCAATCTTCTTGGCGAGGGATGGCGGGTTGTCGCTTCGCGCCGAACCCGCCCTACAAAACTGGCATCCCCCACGTTGCCAAGCCGAGAAATCGTCACCGGTTCCTCGGCGCCGGCCAGGGAGGATGTCAGTCAATGCATTACAGCGAAGGCATCGTGTAGCCTTCGATTTTGGCGGCATTAACCAGGCTGCTCAGGTACTGATGCATCATTTTGCTGCCCGCCATCTTGGTCAGGTATTGCTGCAACTGTTCCTTGACGTCATCAAAACTGATCTGTTCGCCCGCGTGGCGTTCGTTGACCTGGATGATGTGGAACCCGAACTGGGTCTGAACGAGCTGCGGGTTGATCTGGCCGGCATCGGTGCTGAAAACGGCCTGTTCAAATTCCGGAACCATTTGGCCACGGCCAAAGCGGCCAAGGTTGCCGCCCTGTTTGCCCGACGGGCAGGAGGAATGCTGTTCAGCCAGCGAGGCGAACAGCGACGGTCGGGCTTGGACTTCGCTCAGCACGCCTTCGGCCTTGGACTTGGTCAGCATGTTGGACAGCTCGTCGCCGCCGGTCAGCGGGAACAGGATGTGGCTGGCCACGGCGGATTCGCCGCTGTTGAACCGTTCCGGATATTGCTCGTAAAACGCGCGGCAGGTGGCTTCATCCACCGGCTCGACTTGAATTTCCTTTTCCATCAGCGCGCCAATGGCTTCGCTGACATTGCTGGTGTCTAGACCTTCGGCACGGGCCTTTTGCAGCAACAGTTCACGCAGGATCAGTTCCTGGATGATGGCCTCGCGCGGCTCGGGGGCCTCGGCATTGTGGTTCTGCTCAGCCTGGATCATCTCTTCGGTGATTTCGACGCCGTTAACGAGAATGGACATGTGATTTTCCTGAATGAAAGGTTGGTACGCTGCAAGGGTACACGGCGTGTTGAATGAACGGAATAAATGAAGCCAATGCGGCGAATGTCAAGAGGGCGGGGGCGATGCAGCACAAGGTTTCATTTATGCAAGAATCCAGATCACGGTGTGGATCTGCGCTTAACCCACACCTCAAAACCCTCGCCCTACCCTTACGCCCCGCCCTGCTTTTTGGGGAGTTCGGGGTTCATCACGTCCCATGTCGCGGCGCTGGCGACGTGAAAATCCAGCATGGGCACGTAGCGCGCGCTGTCGTTGAGCGTGCCGGCCTTGATGCCCAGCAGGCCGGGAAGGTGGCTGAATTTGGCGAACAACTGCGAGCCGCAATGTGGGCAGAAACCTCTGCTGTGGGTATTGCCGCTATCGGCCGTTGAGGCGAAATACTTGGCCTCGCCGGAAATCACCACGTCTTTTTCCGGGAAAACCATGGCGGGCACAAACGCGCTGCCCGACGTTCTTTGGCAGTCTTTGCAGTGGCAATTCCCCGCAAAGACCGGGTCGACATCGACCGAATAGTGGATGCCGCCACAAAGGCACTGGCCAGCGTATTTTGAACGCACAGATTGCTCCGCGAGGGATGATGACGGCGTCAGCCTGCCAGCAAATTGGCCAATTCGTCCACCGCTTCCGCCCATTCGGCGTCGTCATCCAGCGCCTGTTTCAAGAAGGCGGACTGGGCGGCGGTCCAAAATGGCGCGTCGTGGATGCGCGTTTCGCGCGGCAGTGGGTGGCTGACGATGAAGGCGCGGATGGCGCCGATTTCAGCAGGCAGGCCCAGTTGGCTGAACAGGCTGGGCAGATCGTGGCGGCTGGTATCCATGGATCACACTCCGAGGGTATCCAGTCCAGCATAGACCGCGTCGCGCCCAGCCTACAAACCGTCAGGCGTAGGTGTCCACCCCAGTGGTGCCGGTGGTGCCGCCCGTGTCCGACGTGGCGGCCGTGCTGGTGGCGGTGCCGGCGTCGTTTTGATTATTGGCATTGGCGGTGGCATGAGTGCCCGTTTTGCCGCTTTGGGTCTGTTGGGTTTTCTTGCGTTGGCTTTGTTGTGCCTTTTGTTGCTGCAATTGGCTCAATTGCTTGTTCAACGCTTCGATCTGCTTTTTGATTTGCTGCAGCTGTTTCTCCAGCGTGGTTTTATCCGTCGCGCTGCTGCTGCTCGTGCTGCTACTACTGGAGGCGTTGATCTCTTGCGTCAGCGTGATTTCCGACGACTGCAACGTGCTGATCTGGCTTTGTATCGCCTGAATTTGCGCGTCGAGCGCGCTGCTGTTGTTGCTGCTGCCAGTCGATGCGCTCACGGTTTGGATATTCATGACCTGCTCCTTTTTGATCGATGACTCTCCTTTCATCGTCGGCGCAAATCATTTCTATGGTGACTTTACCTATTTTTACCATGAGGACAGCCGAAGAAAGGCCTGACATCTCCTAGGCATCGCTGTCAGCCAGAATTTGTTTCGTTTATTTCGCTTGTTTCGCTTATTTCGTTTATCTATACTCGCAACGTAATGAAGAAATGCCATACATGGCACCGCACCAGCACCACGAAAGGCTAGCCCCAATGAACGGATGCGGGACAACGCAATCGAAGACACACCGAGACGAGATAATGAACATGACAGTCAAACCCGACCTGCCGACAGAGGCCGAAGTAACCCTAGCCAAGGAAAGTAGCCGCCTACTTTCTCTGTATCTCAGCAGCCAGGAAGAAGCTCAGTCAATTCGGGTCATCGATCAAGCAGGAGAGCATGAAGCAGTACAAGTGCCGACAGCCGCCTATCGCCTGCTGATCGATATCCTGGCACAGATGGCTCAAGGTAATGCGGTAAGCCTTATCCCCGTTCATGCTGAGCTGACAACCCAAGAGGCGGCCGACATGCTCAATGTTTCACGTCCGTATCTGGTCAAATTGCTGGATGGTGGGGACATTCCCTTTCACAAGGTGGGAACGCACCGGCGCGTGTGTTACCAAGATCTAGCGCAGTACAAAAACCGGATCGATACGGAGCGATTGAAAGCCTTAGAGGAGCTGTCGGCCCAAGCACAAGAATTGAATATGGGCTATTAAATGACCAGTTTTTCGGCGGTGTACGACGCATGTGTCCTTTACCCTGCGCCCTTACGCGACCTGTTGATGCATCTGGCAATGACAGATTTATACCGAGCAAAGTGGACCGAACGGATACACGATGTGTGGATCAGGAATGTACTACTACACCGCCAAGATCTGACCACTGCGCAATTGCAACGCACTCGCACACTCACTCAGTCTGAATGGGCAAGAGCCTTCTAATGACACAAACACGAGTGTGGTATCGCTTTGCATTCTGTTGCACCCATTCCCACTTTTGCTATTCCAATAAACAAAACCCCAAACCCAGCCAAGGGTTTGGGGTTTTGCTTTACCAGGCAAAACGGCTCAGGACCCGCCGCCGCCCAGCACCTTGAACAAGGTGACGCGATTGCTCTCCTGCGACAGCTTCAGCGTAATCAGCTTCTGTTGCGCAGCATAGAGCGAGCGTTGCGAATCCAGCAGCGACAGGTAGCCGTCGATGCCCGCTTGGTAGCGCGCGTTCGACAGTTTGTAGCTGTTGGCATTGGCGTCGGTCAGCCGTTGTTGCGCCGACAATTGCTCGCCCATGTTGGCGCGCACCGCCATGGCGTCGGCCGCTTCGCGGAACGCGGTCTGGATATCCTTCTGGTACTGCGCCACGTTGATGTCGCGCGTTACCTTGGCCGCGTCCAACGACGCCATCAGCGCGCCGCCGTTGAAGATCGGCAAGCTGATCTGCGGCACGAAGCTCCAAGTGCCGTTGCCGCCCTTGAACAACCGTCCCATGTCGTTGCTGGCGGAGCCGGCATTGGCGGTCAGCGTGATGCTGGGGAAGAACGCGGCGCGGGCGGCGCCGATATCGGCGTTGGCGGCCTTGAGCGCGTGCTCGTCGGCGCGCAGGTCGGGCCGCGCCAGCAGCACGTCGGACGACAGTCCGGACGGCAACTCGGACAACACCGCCGGGCCGTCGAACAGCCCGGCCTGCGGCAGCAGGTTGTCGGCCAGCGGCGCGCCGACCAGCAGCGTCAGCGCGTTTTGGTCTTGCGCCACCTGGCTGCGGTAGCTGGCGGCGTCGACGCGAGCGCTATCGACCGTGGTTTGCGCCTGGCTCACGTCCAGTTGC
>Ga0213872_10000239_pt1 | contig 48382 bp, 41 predicted proteins | sample VelepicomBERX_R2_FD_160071 | JGI IMG/M metagenome (GOLD analysis project Ga0213872, IMG submission 160071) | Rhizosphere microbial communities from Vellozia epidendroides in rupestrian grasslands, the National Park of Serra do Cipo, Brazil - RX_R2 | ecosystem: Host-associated > Plants > Roots >... | reverse complement strand
AGGCGTCCAACCGCCTCAAAATACGCGTTCTGCGGAACGAACTTTCCAAGAGCAGCCGAATATGAGGGAACGAAGCCAGCCGCCAGCACAACAGCAGCCTCGGCCGCAACAGCAGTACGGGGAACGACCGGCCCCGCAGTCCGCTCCGGTGGCTCATCCTGCCGAAAGAGCGCCGCAGCAGGAACCCAATATGAGGGAACGAACCCAGCCGCAGCCGCAGGCTCGGCCCGAAGTCCATTACCCCGAACGGAGCGTGCCGCAGCAGCCCCGCCCGGAAACCCAGCCGCCCGCCCGGCCTGAGCCTCGCCCCGAAGCTGCAAAACCGGCTCCGCGGCCCGAGGCAAAACCGGCCGCGCCCGCCCATGAAGGGGAGCATCGCAATCCTCCGCCGAAGGACGACCACAAAGGCCGCTAACAGGGTTTTGGAAGCTCTCTAGCTAATAGACCGCACCACGCCGCCGTCCACCCGGACGGCGGCTCCGTTTATAGCCGACGCCAGCGGGCTTGCGAGAAAGACAACTGCCGCAGCGATTTCTTCCGGCTTTTCGAACCGCTTCAGGATCGAGGTGGGCCGCTGATATTGGAAGAAATCCTTTTCGATCTCCGCGGAAGACTTGTTGGCCTGATGTGCCAGCTGGTTTACGAAATCGGCGACACCTTCTGATGCCGTGGGCCCCGGCAGAACCGAATTCACGGTCACGTTCGTGCCAGTGGTCGTCTCAGCAATACCGCGAGCGACTGCGATCTGGGCGGTCTTCGTCACGCCGTAGTGGATCATTTCTACGGGAATCTGCAGCCCGGATTCGCTCGAAATGAACAGAATGCGGCCCCAATTCCTCTGCTTCATGCGCGGCAAGTAATGGCGGCTGAGCCGCACACCGCTCATCACATTCGCCTCGAAGAAGCGAAACCAGTCTTCGTCGGAAATCTCCTCGAACGGTTTCGGTTCGAAAATGCCGAGATTGTTCACCAGGATGTCTACATCGGGATACCGTGTTGTTGCTTCTCTGGTGCCCTCAGCCGTGGTCAGGTCGGCCGGCAGACCCTTCACCTCGCGCGCCCCAGATTTCTGCAGCTTGGTAACAGCCGCATCCACGCGCTCCTTTGTGCGGCCGCTCACGATGACATGAACCCCTTCGCCTGCCAACGCCTCGGCGATTGCATACCCGATTCCAGCCGTGGATCCCGAAACAAGGGCGCGTTTACCAGTCAGTTGCAAATCCATACGCTTCTGAGATGCCAAGGGCGCAAGCACAGATTCGCCGGCGGACTACGGATTTGGAAACTGCCCGCTGCAGCCTTCGTCCGATACAGTGACCACCGTCATGGGGGTTAACTTCTGCATTGAAAGCATTGCATTCAGGGATGAAAGTTCGGCGTTCAGTTGCCGCCACTTTACGAGATCGTCGTTGAGGGCCTTGCAGCGCTCGTTTACTGCTGCACGGGCTGTTTCCGCAGGCTCTGCGTCAGCGCTCTCGATAGCGCTTGCAAGCCTGGCCAAATCGCGATTGATGGGTCCGAAGCCGGGCTGCGATTTCGGCCCATTCTGCAAATCTTCAAGCTTCTTCACGATGGCGTTGGCCTCTTTTCTTACTGGATCCCAGCGCGGTTCGTCGGTGAAACGCTTCTTCAACTCTGTAAGAGCTTGCGCTAACTTGCCGGCCTGCTGGTATGCGACGTAACTCGCGCTCATGCCGCTTGCAACCTGCTTCGCAAGCGCCAACTGCTGTTGTAAGTCTGCTTCGGAAACATTTACGCGAGGGTCAAGCTTTACAGTAATCGGCTGCCGATAACTCCGGCCGTCGACAGTCAGCTCAAACGTATAGGATCCGGGTACAACCAGCGGTCCCTGAGGCTGCTGTGCGGGAGTGTTCCCAGGAATGGCATGATCGGCAAGAGTGTACTCGGTATATTCGAGCAGCCCGCCGTTGTAACTGTAGGGAAGGGATGGTGGCGATGGATAACGCAGATCCCAAACAAAGCGATTCACACCGGCGGACTTCGACAGAACCTCGGGCGGCGCAAACCAGTAATCCGGGACGTTCGGAGGTGGAAGCTTAGGAGCTTTCGACTGGCTTGAATAATGCCTGACCACGTTGCCGTTCGCGTCGTAGATGGTCATGCCAATCTCGCCAGAAGGGGGTGATTTCAGGAAATAGTCGAGGATAGCGCCGTCAGGGGGATTCTGACCGGCAGGTGTTTCGGGCGGATATGGCGTGTCCTGATCGTTATCCCAGCGGACACGCACCGCCACTTCCGGAGAAAACAAATGCACGCCCGATTCCGTAATGTCGCGGCTCATCTCGCGCAACGGTGTGAGATCGTCGAGGATCCAGAGGGCGCGGCCAAAGGTGCTGGCGACAAGATCATTTCCGTGGACATCCAGATCGGTCACGGTGGCCGCCGGCAGGTTTAACTGAAGCGATTGCCAGTGGTCTCCGTCGTCAAAAGATACGTACACGCCGGTGTCGGTGCCTGCGTACAACAAACCCTCGCGAACGGGATCTTCGCGTACAACCCGAACCCGGTCCTGTTCGGGCAAGCCGTTGACGATCTTCTGCCATGTATGCCCGTAATCATGTGTTCGCGCGACATAGGCAGGGGTGAATTGACGGTGACCGCCTGCTGTTATATACGCCGTTGCAGGGTCGTGATGGCCAGCTTCGACTGTAAGGATCTGATTGGGTTCGGGCAGCGCCGGCGGGGAGACATCCTGCCATGACGAGCCATCATCACGTGTGACCTGCACCTTCCGGTTGCTGGTACCTGCCCAGATTTCGCCTGCTTGAACCATAGAAGGTGAAAGCGTCGTGATCGCAGGCGCCGGCTCTGCATTGGCGGCCTCTTCCTCCTGGCCCGGCTTCTCCACGTAACCGGTTAAATCCGGACTGATCGGCTTCCAACTTCTTCCGCCGTTAGCTGTTTTCAAAACGTACTGCGTTCCCAGGTACAACGTGTGCGGATCCTGGGGTGAGAAGATCAGAGGCGCCATTTGCGCGGTTCGATACTTGTCGCCTCGCTCGAAAACGGTTGCAAACTGGCCGGTAACCTTGTCGAACTTCACTACGCTGCCATACCACCCGCCGCTGTATACGAAATTCGGGTTGAGTGGATCGGCAACAATGTAGCAATACTCGAAGCCGGCAATGGAGTACCAGTCGCGCGCGGTGATTTGCCCATAGTCGCTACGGCTTGGGACCGCCGCGGTTCCGCTGTCCTGCTGGGCGGCATAGACGCGATAGGGGAAAGCGTTACCCGTAGATACGTGATAAAACTGCCCGGTCGGCTGGTTGTACCAGGAGGTCCAGGTACGCCCGGCATTGACGCTCACGATAGCGCCTTGATCCACTCCGAGCAGCATCCGGGCCGGGTTCTGCGGATCAATCCACAGCACGTGAAAATCGTCACCGCTGGGTGCGCCGACATACGATTCGAACGTGTGGCCGCCGTCGGTAGAGCGGTATAGCGAAGTCTGCGCAACGTAGAGGATGTCTGGATTGCGCGGATCGGGAAAGATCCGGCTGAAATAGGGACTTCCAAGAATGCGCGGATCTTGCGTGGACTTCTGCCAGGAGGCACCGCTGTCATCAGAACGGAAGAACCCCTGGTCCATGATGGCGTAGAGCCTGCGGCCGCGATTTCCGGGAGCCACGGCGATGCCCACCCGTCCGCGGCCCGTTTCAGGCAGACCGCGGGTTTCGAGCGGCTTCCAGGTTGACCCTTCGTCCGTCGACTTATACAGCTCCGACGTAGCCGGTACGGCTGATTTGCCGGAGCCGAACGGCGGACGAAACAACGCGGCGTACAGGACACGCGGATTCGACGGGTCCGCGCACATATCGACGACGCCGAAGGTATCGTCTTTAGTCAGGACCTTCTTCCATGTTTTGCCGCCGTCGGTTGTCTTGTAAATGCCGCGATCAATTGTGAGGGCAGACTTAGGATAGGGCTGCCAGATGATCTGGAAGCCGACCGAATTGGCGCCCACGACAACAGTTTCCGGATTGTGCGGGTCAACAATAACAGCCTGAATGTTGCGGGTACCTCGAAGTCCGATGTTGGCCCAGGTCACACCGGCATCATTCGATCGATACATGCCGTTCCCGGGCGTTTGCTCGCCCGTTCCCGCGTAAACGACGTTCGGATCAGAAGGCGCAACTGTCAAGGCGCCAATGGACGCCACATGCATGGCGTCGAAGACAGGCTTCCATACGCGCCCGGCATCCACGGTCTTCCAGATGCCCCCGCCGGGCGTGCCGAAGTAGTAGACGTTGGGATCCCCACTTACACCCGCGACGGCCGTGACACGGCCGGCCCGAAAGGGGCCAATCAGACGCCACTGCATCTTTGAGAAGAGGCCGATGTCGAACTGCTGGGTCCAAGCGAGAACCGGCGTAATACATAGAGCGGGTGCGAAACACCACGCAAGCCTGAGGCGAGAAAGGAAGCACATAAAAATGATGAGGGTAGCAAACGTTACCGAACAGGAGCCGTGAGACCACCGTCCACGATGAAAGAGTTGCCGGTCACATAAGAGGCTGCATCGGAGCAGAGCCAGAGAACAGCCTGGGCAGCCTCTTCCGGCCTGCCGATGCGATCGATGGCGGTTCGCGTTACAAACTGCTCCTCCAGGCGCTGGCGGGTTTCCGCGTTCCCTTGACTATAGAATTCGATGGCATCTTCGAGCATGGGCGTGCGAAATGCGCCTGCCACCAGTGCGTTCACGCGAATCCCATCGCGCGCATACTCGAACGCGGCCGACTTGGTGAGTGCCAAAATGCCCGCTTTGGCAGCAGAATAAAGAGACGATTTAGGGGCTCCACCCAACCCGTTCACGGACGATGTATTAACGATTGCTCCGCCGGGTGGATTTTGTGCGAGCATCTGGCGGATTTCGAGTTGCATGCAGAGCCACACACTCTTCAGGTTCAAAGCGATTGATTCGTCAAACTGCTGCTCCGTCAGGTCAGCCGTTCGCCCGATATGCGAACGCCGTACGTGCGCGGCATTAGTGAAACCGCAATCGAGCCGACCATAGGCATTCAGTACCTGCTCGAACAGAGATTTGACCTGTTCCGGGGAAGATACATCGGCACGAACAAACAGCGCGGTTCCGCCAGCGGCTTCGATTTCCTGGCGCACCTGATTGCCCCGCTCGTCGGCGCGGGCGGCTATGGCCACCCTGGCGCCTTCGCTTGCAAACGCCAGCGCTGCGGCGCGTCCAATGCCGGAGCTCCCGCCGGTGATCAGAACGACCTTGCCTCGAAACCGATCTGCCATGAAGACAGCGTACGGGAAGTGGAGCGCGGCGGTCTTGCCGCCGCAGACGAGCACTCTTCGCGCGAGTCCCGCGAAGGAGATATTCGGTCCCACAGGCGAACACCAGTGCGGTGAAAAATCGTTTGATTTGCACTACGGGCACTATGACGCTGAGCTTGCAACTAACCGGCTGGCAAAATTTGCGTCAAAGGATGCCAGGAGAAGCTATGCGGCGTTTAAACGTGTTTCCGATATCTGCGCTAGTGGCGCTTTCAATCTATGCAGTGCAGGCGAATGCCGGCGCTTTTAACGACGGCGAGGGCTGCAGCGCGAACCGCGGCTGGGGTGACGACCGCGCCCATTATGCGGAATCTCGCGAGCAACGGCTGGCAACGGCGCCTGTGAACTCTATCAACCCGGGGCAAAACGGGTCCGTCCGGGTGCACGGATGGAACAGCGGCGACGTGCTGGTAAAAGCATGTATCCAAACGGGCGCTCCCACAGAGGCGGAAGCGCAAGAATTGGCGCGTGAGGTCAAAATCGCCAAGGGACCCGGCCAGATTGAGGCCAGCGGGCCGGAGGCGGAAAACCATCGGTACTGGAGCGTTTCCTACGAGGTATGGCTACCCGGCTCGTCCAATTTAAACCTTAAGGCTTTCAACGGCAGCATCGCGGTAGAGGCGGTCCACGGGCAGATTCGATTCGAAACCCTGAACGGTTCCGTTCGTCTCAATGGTGTCGGCGGCGATGTGGACGGCTCCACGACGAACGGTTCCCTGAATGTGGACCTCGCCACCAGCGCCCCGACGAGCGGGATTCGTTTGTCCACCACGAACGGCAGCGTTCGGCTGAGAATTCCTGAGAATTTCTCGGCGAGGGTGGAAGCGTCCACGGTGAACGGTAGCGTACACACCGATTTTCCAATTACGGTCAGCGGTGATATCGGCAAGCACTTGAGCTTTACGGTCGGCTCCGGTGGTCCGCTTGTGGAGACCAGCAGCGTAAACGGAAGCGTGCATATTTCGCGCGGCGCATAACGGGCAGGAGCGGTCACGTACACGGCCCTTTTCCGTAGGCAGGTGCGGCCGAAGGAGGGACAGTTCGGAGATCGACCATTAACGCGTGAAGTCGGTTTCCGCATGCCAGGATGGAAAACCTGCGTGGGCGTTGTCTTTTTTACATCCCAAATCGAAGCGAGCCGGTGCTGTAGCGTGAGGAAAGCGCTAGTTGCAATGCTTTTGCTGCGCCTGACCGTCGATGACCAAATTGGCCGACGGGCTGCTCGGCATTTATGCATGATCCGGAAATTGAAAAACGGCAGCTATAGACTCTATTCAAAGAACAAGGATTCCAAGACCGGCAGGCGTAGGAACTTAGGCACGTTTGACAGTCGTGCTGAGGCCGAGAAGCACGAGCGTGCCGTACAGTATTTCAAGCGTGCACATTGAGCGATTATTTGTGACAGGACTGCTCGGGAGGCGTTTGGCGGGGCCATTCTCGCGCAATCTCTACTGGCGTTTCGGCTGCGGATTGGTGGCTGCCGTTGCGGCTCGGATATAAACCGGCGCTCAGAAATAAACCCACTTAGTATTATCAGGCTATGATCGTGCCATGAAAGTGCACAAAAACCGGCCGATGTGCACGAGAAACCTTTCCATTGTGAATAAGTTCGTCATGCTCGGATACAGGCGAGATCTTCCGCGGAACTCCAAGCAGCCGCTGTAAGATCCAAAGCGGTTCTGTCAGTGCATTCGAATCCACAGACGCGCGCGCTGACCGCTGGCCTATTCCCCTTTGCCTTGTTTAGCCTCGTTCTTTTCAGATTTACTCAGACTCTTTACAAGATCAAGATGATGCTGCAAGTTGCGCTTCCCCGCTGAAAGCTTTGACGTCCGCCTGATGGTCTCGGATCTGATCCTTCAGGTAAGCCTAATCGAAATCTTTTCCGGAGCGCTTCGAAAGTTTGTCGAGTCGAGCGCGTCGGGGATCGCGATGTGCTCCTCAGTCGCGATTTCCTTTAGCTGACTATGGGTCTTTGTGTGGTCATCGATCGGTATCGGCGGTCACTAATGGCGTCTGGCCAGGGGTCGTCTGGTTCGGAAAAGTTGAGGGTGTGGATAGTCCCTGCCCGGGCACCATGCCGCAGCCCGAAGTTTGGGCGAGGGCGACGGCTGTATGAACACACAGTTGCGCATCAGCCACCGCCTGGGCTTTTGGGAACTTGCTTACCAAAAGGTGAGACGAAATTGGATTCAGTATGTTTCGGGCAAGGAAGAGAATTCGCTAGCACCGACGCGTAGCCATTTGGGGCCCTTCTGAGTCTAGCCGAAGACTCTGGCCTAAAAAGGGTGCGAGCGTCCAGCATTCAATTGTGGAGTGCGACAAACTGCCGTATGCAGCCGCTTCAGTGCCCATACTTACTACCCGCGATTTTCCTAAGTCATATTCAGATTGCGGCAGCGTCATACGATAGCAGTGGATTTTGTGAGAATTCTGTGCTGAGGAAGACGCACGATGCTGAACATCGCCGAAGACATCTGCTCGATGACTAATTTCAAGCGACGCACAAGTGAAGTTGTGAGGCGCCTCCGCAGAACTGGCCGGGCTGTTGTACTGACCACGAACGGAAAGGCTGACGTTGTCGTTCAGGATGCGGTGTCATATCAGAAGCTGCTTGATCGATTGCAGGTTTACGAGAACCGGAAGGGCGCAATTGAAAGTGAAGCAGGACTGCCCGATGACAGCATCGTTTAGCGTCGAATCAACCACGCTGTTGTTGCAGGCGCCTCGAGTGCCTATGGCCGGCCCGCTATGGCTGTGAAAGAAAACTCAAGAGGCGCAAGCATAGCGGACCGCAAAACGCAGACGTTTCTGGCGGGCGGCGGCGAAATGGGCGCTCGCATTCGTGCGTTTGATTGGACAAGCACGCCATTAGGGCCAATCGAATTCTGGTCGCAGTCGCTGAAGACTTCTGTCGGTCTGATTCTCACATCCCGCCATCCGATGTGGATCGGCTGGGGCCCGAAGATGACATTTTTGTACAACGACGCGTATCTTCACGTTCTCGGCGCCGCAAAGCACCCCGAGGCACTCGGCAAGCCGGCGGCGGAAGTATGGGCCGAAATCTGGGACATCTGCGGTCCTCTTGCAGACAAGGTGTTTCAAAGCGGCGAAGCCAGTTTCGTAGACGACGTACGTTTGTTCATGGATCGGGGTGACTTCCTCGAAGAGACGTTCTATTCCTTCTCGTACAGCCCGATCCGCGATGAATCTGGTGAGATATCGGGCTTGTTCTGCCCTTCCACCGATGTCACGCCAAAGGTCTTGAATGCAAGACGGCTCCGGACATTGTCAGAACTCGCCAGCAGCGAGCCGTCCGAAAAGACAACCGCGGGCGCCTGTGCAATTGCCGCGCAGACTTTACGCAAGAATCCCGATGATATTCCGTTTGGATTGCTTTACCTCGCCGATGCGGAGGGCAAATGGGCATTCCTTGAGCAGGTCATCGGCGCTGTTGATGATGAGCTGGCGAATAGGAGGGAAGTGGATCTGCGGGATGCTTCCGAATCGGCGCCATGGCCGGTGGCTGAGGTCTTTCGCACGCGTCAACGACAGATTGTACCGGTGAAGCACATTCCCGGCTTGCCGCGCGGCGTCGCGAGTCGGCGCGTTGCGGAGGCGGTGGTTCTGCCCGTGACCTCGCGGGGAGAGCACAAGCCATATGGGGTTCTGGTGGCCGGCGTCAATCCTTGTCGCCCGCTTGATGAGGAACATCTCACATTCTTCGAATTAATCGCAGGCCAGGTGGCCACGGCCATTCAGAATGCGAGGGAGTTAGAGGACGAGAAAAAGCGCGCCGACATGCTCGCCGAGGTTGATCGGGCAAAAACTGTCTTCTTCTCAAATGTGAGTCACGAATTCAGGACGCCGCTGACACTGATGCTCGGCCCCCTGGAGAGCCTGCTCGCAAAACCAGAAAGCCTGCCCGCGAAAGATTGTGAACATCTCGTCATTGCTCATCGAAACAGCCTGCGGCTGCTAAAGCTCGTCAATTCGCTGCTGGATTTCTCACGCATCGAAGCCGGGCGCGTTAAGGCGTCCTACACGCCGACCGATCTATCAGGCTTCACTGCTGACCTTGCATCTAATTTCCGATCATCTATGGAGGCGGTGGGACTACAACTCGTGGTCGATTGCGCGCCGCATCCCGAACGTGTCTATGTCGACGTCGAAATGTGGGAGAAGATTGTACTGAACCTTCTCTCGAATGCATTCAAGTTCACCTTTGAGGGAAGCGTCACAGTATGTCTTCGCCACAGCGGGACTCACGCCGTCCTGACCGTCTCAGATACCGGCGTAGGCGTACCAGAAGCGGAATTGCCGCGCATCTTTGAACGATTTCATCGCATCGAGAGCGTCAGAGGAAGGACTTACGAAGGAACGGGCATCGGTCTGGCGCTCGTTCAGGAACTCGTGAAACTTCATGGCGGCAGCATTTCCGCAACCAGCCGGTTTGGGGAGGGTAGCACGTTCACAGTCTCTGTGCCGCTCGGCACAGCGCACCTGCCAATAGAGGCCGTTGAAAGTGGGCCCGCCCCGCAAGTGGCTCCAGCTCTCGCGCAAGCTTTCACGAGCGAGGTGCAGACCTGGTTGTCGCATACTGGGCCCCGAGGGAACGCCGCTGGCCTGACACGCGGTTCGGAACCGGGGAGCAAACTGCGTATTGTCCTGGCCGATGACAATTCGGACATGCGCGAACATATCACCCGCATTCTTGGTCACGAATATGACATTTGGAGCGCGGAGGATGGAGAGCAGGCGTTAGAACTGGTGCGGCAGCACGCTCCGGACCTGCTTCTCACGGATGTGATGATGCCGAAATTCGACGGATTCGAACTGCTCCGTGCCTTACGAGCCGCCCCCCGCACGCGCACTCTTCCAGTGATTTTCATTTCTGCTCGCGCCGGCGAGGAAATGCGCGTTGAAGGTCTGCAGGCCGGGGCCGATGACTATCTGGTTAAGCCTTTTACGGCGAACGAACTCCGCGCCCGCGTGGGCACCCATATCCAGATGGCGATTGCTCGCCGCCGCGCGACAGAACAGGAGGCGACGCTCCGCGCCGAGGCGGAGGCGGCGCGAGATGAGGTCATCCATATTCTGGAAAACATGACCAATGGCTTCATTGGTTTGGATCGCAACTGGCACCTGACGAATATCAATGCCGAAGCCGAGCGGCTCAACGGCATACGGCGCGAGGACATGCTGGGCAGAAGCCTGTGGGAACTCTTCCCTGAGCCGGGTGGAACGCCAATTCATCGCGAGTTCCTTCGTGTTGCAAAAGAACGCATAGCGGTTGAGTTTGATAACTATTACGAACCATGGAAGCGGTGGTTGCACATCAAAGCGTACCCCGCATCTCACGACGGCCTTTCGGTCTTTTTTGAGGACATCACCACGCGTAAAGCAGCAGAAAGAGAGCGCGCAGCTTTGCTGCTCAGCGAGCGCGAGGCGCGCGTCGAAGCTGAAACATTGAACGAACTGGCCCGCAGATTTTCCGCCGAACTCGATCTGCAGAAGCTCATTAAAGCCGCCACCGATGCTGCCACGAAACTTACGGGTGCGAAGTTCGGCGCCTTTTTCTACAACGTGCGGGATGAAAAGGGCGAGTCCTACGTGCTGCATACGCTGTGCGGCGCACCGCTTGAGGCCTTTGCGAATTTCGAGCTGCCACGTAATACGCCTCTATTTGAGCCCACGTTCCGCGGTATTCGGGTAGTGCGCAGCCACGATATTCTCACGGACCCGAACTACGGCAAGAATCCGCCGTATCAAGGCATGCCTCCCGGCCACTTACCGGTGCGAAGCTATCTCGCGGTTCCCGTCGTAGGCCCGTCGGGCGACGTGCTGGGCGGACTCTTTTTCGCTCATCCCGAGCCGGGTGTCTTCACCGAACGGGCGGAACGTATCGCCGTTGGTATTGCCAGCCATGCCGCTATCGCTGTTGACAACGCGCGCTTATTTGCAAAGGCGGAGCAGGAAATCACGCAGCGCAAGCAGGCCGAGGCTCTGTTGCGCGAGAGCGAATGGCGTTTCCGCCAGATGATTGATGCCCTGCCCGCCGCGATTTACACGACCGACGCCGAGGGTCACCTCACCCATTTCAATCCCGCCGCCGCCAGGCTGTCCGGACGTGAGCCCGAACTTGGCAGCGATCAGTGGTGCGTCAACTGGAAGTTATTCCTGCCGGAGGGCACGCCTTTATCGAATGATCAAAGCACAACAGCTACAGCCCTGAAGCATGGCAGGATCGCTCAAGGCACGGAATGCATTGCCGAGCGGCCGGACGGTACACGGTTTTGGTGCATCCCATATGTGACGCCCCTATTCGATGGCCAGGGCCGAATCGCCGGCGGTATCAACATGTTCGTGGACATCACGGACCGCAAGGCCGCTGACGAAGCCCTTCGTGGGAGCGAGGAACGATTCCGCGCAATCGTGGAGGCAACCCCCGATTGCGTCAAGGTGGTTGCTGCGGATGGCACCTTGCTTCTCATGAATTCATCGGGGCTCGCGATGGTGGGCGCGCAATGCGCCGACGCGGTGATAGGCAAAAGCTTTTATGACCTTATTCCACCGGAGTTCCGGGAGCTTTTTCGCGAGTTCAACAAAAGGATCTGCCAGGGTGAGAAGGGCTCCCTGGAATTCGACATTACAGGATTACAGGGCCAGCGAAGGCACATGGAAACCCATGCCGTCCCGCTTCGCAATCCTGATGGCAGTATTGCGCAACTCGCCATCACGCGCGATATCAGCGAGCGTAAACGTGCCGAAGAAGCGAGCCTGCTGCTCGGCGCCATCGTCGATTCATCTGATGACGCTATTATCAGCAAGGACCTCAGCGGCGTCATAACGAGCTGGAACAAGGGCGCGGAGCGCTTGTTCGGCTACACCGCCGACGAGGTGATTGGCCGATCGATAACGATTCTCATTCCACCTGACCGCCTCAGTGAAGAACCGGATATTCTGAGTCGCCTACGGCGCGGCGAGCGCGTCGACCACTTCGAGACGATCCGTAGGCGGAAAGACGGTTCGCTGCTGAACATTTCACTGACCATTTCGCCGGTGAAAGGTGGGCATGGGAATATTATCGGCGCATCCAAGATCGCCCGTGACATCACCGAGCGCAAACGCGCCGAAGCCGCGTTGCTTGCGAGTGAAAGCAGATTTCGACAGCTTGCCGACTCGATGCCTCAGATCGTCTGGACCGCTCGTCCGGACGGGTTCTTGGATTACTACAACGAGCGCTGGTACGAGTTCACAGGCTTTAACCGGGACGAGTTTGGAGATGTCAGCTGGGAACCTATTCTCCATCCTGAGGATATGAAGCGCTGGTACGAGACCTGGTACGACTCTGTCAAAACCGGACAGCCATACCGGATCGAGTACCGTTTCTGGGACCGGCACGAAAACCGTTGGCGCTGGTTCATGGGGCGCGCGCTCCCCATACGGGACGATGAGGGTAACATCGTGAAATGGTTCGGTACCTGTACCGATATCGACGAGCAGAAGTGCGTAGAGGACGAGCTGCGGCGCGCCAACCAGGACCTCGAGCAATTTGCATACTCGGCGAGCCATGACCTGCAGGAGCCTTTGCGCGGCGTCAAAATCTACAGCGAGCTTTTGAGAAGACGCTACCGGGACAAACTCGAAGGGCAGGCGCTTGAATTCCTGGATTACCTATCTGCAAGCGCGTCCCGCATGGAAATGTTGATCCGCGATCTGCTTGCATACACGCAGGTGACCAAGCTCGAAGCTGCTGAGGAGGATGCCGATGCAAACGAGGCACTGACAGACACGCTGGCCAACCTCAACGGAGCCGTCATGCAGAGCGGAGCTCGCGTCACTTCGGATCCATTGCCCCGTGTCCGGGTGCACGACACGCATCTCAAGCAGCTATTTCAGAACCTCGTCGGCAATGCGATTAAGTACCGTAGTCCGGAGCGGGTTCCGGCAGTGCATGTGAGCGCCAAACGGCAGGATCAATATTGGCTGTTCTCAGTCATCGACAATGGCATCGGCATTGAACCCGAATATAAGGAGCGGATCTTTGGACTTTTCAAACGACTGCATACAGGGGATGAATACTCAGGTACCGGCATTGGGCTGGCCATCTGCCAACGAATCGTGGACCGATATCATGGCCGGATCTGGGTCGAATCCGAGCCGGGCAAAGGATCTAACTTCTTGTTCACCCTGCCCGTCTGACAGCCCTGAAGATCAGAAACGCTATCGCATCCTTATCGTGGAAGACAATAAGGCCGATGTCTTCCTGATCCGCGAAGCGATGGCTGCGGCGAAAATAAACGCCGATCTGGATGTTCTTCAAGATGGCGAAAAGGCGGTGCAATTCTTCGAGCAGGTAGATAGCGATGACTCGGCGGCATGCCCAGACTTAGTCATCCTCGATATTAATCTCCCTAAAAAGCATGGCGGCGAAGTGCTCCGGCAGATGCGCAGGAGCTGCCGTTCTGCGAATGTGCTTGTGCTCGCCGTCACCTCGTCGCACTCCGCGATAGACCGCGAGGCTATGGTGAAACTGGGCGTCAACGGCTATTTCTGCAAGCCGTCGGCATATGACGACTTTATGAAGTTGGGCGAAGTTGTCAAGGAGCTGCTTCGCAGCACGCCTGAAGCACCCGCGGCATCCGGTTGAGCAGAGTGAATCAGACCTTTCTCTAATACGTCTCCATGCGACCAAGAAGCTAATGCGGCGAGCCGGCGCAGTCGGTCGATCAACCGTTTCTTAAAACCTTCGGAATCCCGCAATAGGCAGATATTCTTTCCAGGGCTCTAACCGCTGCGTCATATTCCCCTGTGGCTCGAAAGACTTCTCGGTTCGTATTTTTCCTGTCTGCTCTACCAGTCTGTGCGGGTTTCAGAGTGTTTCCGACATCAGTAAACGAGGAAGCGTTTGATCTCGACGTGACCCCTTGTTCTCTACAACTCTCATCCGCATCGACGGTGAAACATCCGTCCGTAATATGAGTCCGATAAGTGATAGCGAAGAATGCCACGGATTCAGCCCAGTTGGCTATAAGGAGTACACCACATGGCACTATTCAATGCGACCGAGTTCAATTCGCTACGAGATCTTTTCATCAACCAGATAGAAGATCTCTACGACGCCGAAACGCGGCTTACGAAGGCTTTACCCAAAATGGCAGAGGCGGCCCATTCATCCCCACTCAGGCAGGCCTTCGAGTCACACCTGGCCGAAACAGAAGGGCACGTTTCGCGGCTCCAAACTATCTTCCGCGGAATCAATGTTGAGCCAAAGCGCGAGACATGTGAAGCGATGAAAGGGTTAATTTCCGAAGGCGAGGAAATGGTAAACGCCAAGGGTGATTCCGGCGTGAAGGATGCGGCCATCATTGCTGCAGCACAACGAATTGAACATTATGAAATGTCAGGATATGGCACAGCTCGCAGTTTCGCTCAACAGCTTGGTTTAAAGGAAGCAGCGAATTTATTGCAGCAAACCCTCAACGAAGAGACCGCTGCGGATAAAAAGCTGAATATGATTGCGGAGTCTTCCGTCAACCAAATGGCTGCTGCCGCCAACAGATAAGCCTTTTCTAGTGGCGAGAGCCTTCGGCCCGGGAGCGGCTCTCGCTACGCTACTGCCCCAAAAAGGACAGGGTGGTGCTGAGCGCTGTTGGAAACCAAAAGAGTAACGAGTCGAGAATGCGTTCACTGCAGCCTGTCCGTTCAGAAGTGCCGGAAAATATTACCCTCCAAGCAGCAGTGTTCGAACGCCCTGGGCCGGTAGAAAGATTCTTCCGGGACCTGGGGCCGGGATTGATTACCGGTGCGGCGGACGATGATCCGTCGGGGATCTCCACTTATTCGGTGGCCGGCTCCGTATATGGGTATGCCGGGCTATGGACGGCGCTTTTCTCCTTTCCACTGATGGCAGCGGTGCAACTAATGTGTGCACGCCTCGGTATGGTGACCGGCCGGGGACTTGCCGCAGTAATCAGATCACGCTATCCAGCGTGGGTACTATGGTCCGCATGCGCGCTGCTGGTTGTCGCCAACGTATTTAACATCGGAGCCGACCTGGGAGGGATGTCGGCCTCGATGCAGATGGTGACCGGAGTTCCAGCCTACCTCGGAACGCCGTTTTTTGCCTTCCTGATCATTGCGCTTTTGTTCTGGACATCCTACCGGACCATCGCGCGGACTTTCAAATGGATGACGCTTGCTCTGTTTGCTTATGTGATCACCGCATTCTTGGCACGTCCCGACTGGCCGCACGTGCTGAGGGCGACGGTTGTCCCACACGTCGAATGGACTCGAGCGTATCTTTCCATGTTGGTCGCCATCCTGGGAACGACGATTTCTCCCTATCTGTTCTTCTGGCAGGCCGCGCAGGAAGTGGAGGAGGACCGCAAGCGCGGCAAGACCACGGTGGCACAACGTCGGGGAGCTACGGATGAGGAGTTGGTTACTGCCACCAAGGACGTCGTGACGGGAATGTTGCTTTCGAATCTAGTTATGTACTTCATCATCCTTACGACGGCAACGACGCTGAACGCTCACGGGATGAAGAACATTGAAACGGCGCGGCAAGCCGCCGAAGCGCTGCAGCCGCTGGCGGGCAAAGGGGCATACTGGCTGTTTACCCTCGGGTTGGTTGGGACGGGAATGCTGGGTGTTCCAGTGTTAGCCGGGTCTTGTGCCTATACGATAGCCGAGGCAGCGCGATGGCGAGCGGCCTCTCTAAATAAAAAGTTCCACATGGCGCGGCGATTCTACGGCGTGATCGCCGCATCGGTTCTGGTAGGACTTGCTCTTAATTTTGCGAGATTTAATGCAGTCAAGATGCTGTTTTGGTCGGCTGTTTTGAATGGAGTTCTGGCGCCGCCGCTTGTCATTCTCGTTGTGTTATTGACGAGCGACAAGAAAGTAATGGGGAAGCGTGCTAACGCGCCTCTGGCACGATTGCTCGGATGGATTTGCGCTGCTGTCATGAGCGTGGCGGCTGTAACGATGGTGTTGGGGTAGCATAGCCCCAAAGTCCTCTTAGGTTCAGTGAAGCGAATCTGTGATCGCCTGCGCGGTTCACAGGTGAGCGGTCTCCTTCTACTAACTCCAATCTGTTACACGCACTCGCGAACACCTCAAACCGTTTCACATCTGACCGTCTCAGTTCGAGCCCAAGACCTGGTCGCGAACGATCGGGGCGGAGGAACCCGTTCTTCGTCCGGATTGCCCCTTCGAACAACATGGCTTCAATCCGCAGATGATCGTAAAAGTATTCGACATTGATTGCAGGCAGCAGTGCACAGCACGGGTGGCTTGAATCGAAGGTGAGGTATAGGATGTTCCGGTTTTGACGTGACGAAAGACGTGAATGATCGTGAAGCACGCAACTATTAAGCCGGCCTTTCATTGGGATCCTCACTTCGCGAGGAATCCGTACAAATTCGACCAGTACGGACGCGATTAGCTAAACCTGCGACATTTGCGAGCGAGTGCTCGCCCTTGACTGCTTTTAGCTGCCTATTCCGAGCGCTTAAAGTGAAAAACCGGAAAACCATACGCATCCAACCTTGTCATTTTTTCGTCCACTGGTTCGGCTGCGTGTGGTCGGTCAGCAGTTTTTGTTATACCTGCGAGTAACTTGCGATCGTGGTTCTCGATGGAACGTAACGTGCCCCAAAAAGGTTGAGGAGATCAGCTCGTCGCAAATTTCGGCTTAGACCAGCTGACGCGCAAGACTGACCAGCACCCGGTGACGAGGATACCGCTAAAGTTGTTCCAAATGACAGAAAGGATTGAATGTCATGATAATACTCTTGATTTTGCTTGTGATCCTGCTCATGGGCACCATTCCGGCATGGCCATATAGCAGAGGGTGGGGATATTATCCCAGCGGAGGACTGGGAATTATCCTTCTAATAGTCCTTGTGCTGTTCTTCTTAGGAGACCTCCACCTTTAGTTGGTCCTGGGTAGCGCGCGCCACTCGCACCGCCCGCACTATCGAACTACCTCTGTCTTGGTGGGCGCTGGAGCTGGTCAGCAGTCCCCGCTGCAAAAGCGAGTGCACCGTAGCGGGCGCTCGCTCATTGAGAACCAAGCGACCGGGGAGTACATCTTCATCGCTAAGTTCAAAGCGCTCGAAGCGCGTCCCGGTCAGTCCTGGCTATACTCTCCGCTTGACTGAACGAAGCTACAAACGGGACCGATCCCTCATAAAGTAGCTATCGAGACTAGCCTGCTGCGGACGACTCACTGGCTAGCATGATGGTATGCCTAACAATGCGATCGAGGTACTGACAGCCGCGGTTACACCTGTTGTACTGGTTTCGGCGACAGCGATTCTGGTATCGGGAATGAACACACGGTACATTGCCATTTCGGATCGAATGCGCGCGCTTACCCGTGAGTACCGCGACCCAAGCAGCCCCGACCAAAGGAGAGTGATCATTTCCCGCGAGCTTGTGACATTCGAGCGCCGAATTCATCTGGCTTCGTGGGCAGTTCGCGCACTGTACACGGCGGTGGGAGCGTTCATTTTAGATGTGTTGATCATCAGTGCAACCTTGTGGCGGCAAATGCTGGCCGCGGCAACTCTACCCTTGTTCCTTCTCGGGATCCTCCTGATGATTTTTGCGATCGTCTGCCAAATGCTGGAACTGCAGGGTGCGAATCGCACCATATCGCTTGAGATCCGTGATATCGCGGAAGCGCACAAGCTGGAATCCCGAAATTAGGAAGGCGTTTGTTTCCAGACAGAAAAACTGTGTTTGATCGTCTTGATCGAGGATCGGCTGTTCGCTAGACTTACGAAGTCCGGCAGACAGAATCGGCCTTCGCATTCCCAGCCCGTGCCCGGAGGGGAGCGCGGCTGTTTTCTAGTGAACGAGGAGGTGCACTGTGTACGACAAGAAGAATCTCAGCAGGCTTAAGACGGTGGAGTCGAACGCGCCAGAAGCGATAAAAGCGTTCTGGGCCTTCGACAAGGCGGCGATGGCCGCCGGAGCCATCCCTAGCAAATACAAGGAGCTCATGGCACTAGCTGTCGCTTTCACCACGCAGTGCCCGTATTGCATCGAAATCCACTCGAACAAGGCACGAGAGGCAGGCTCATCGGATCAGGAGATCGCCGAGGTCGTCGCGATCGCCGCCGCTCTCCGCGCCGGAGCAGCGATCACACACGGCACACACGCCTTCAAGGAGTCGTAGACAGAACGGAACCGGTCCCAGTACGCGTGTTTATGACTTGTCCGAACTGTGGTTTACAAAATGCCGGCAACGCAAGGTTTTGCGCCAACTGCGGTACGCCGCTCAACGCTGGGGTTCCTGTTGACGCCGGCGGTCGCGTCAATCCGCCTGGCGGCTCCTTAAGCCCGGCAAAGGCAATTGGCCTCGGCTGCCTGATTATCGTTGTGCTTTTTCTTCTTTTCGGGCTCTCATGCGCCAGATCCTGCTTCTTCCCGAGGCATCATCGAATTTATATCCGCAGAGTCTACTATCCGCGCGCGGGCTCATTCAGTTTGGACCTGAAGAAAATTTGTCGCCCGCGCGCTACTTCCCACAATGAGCGGACAAGTCCATCGGTCTGACCCGCGAATCCTGAACCGCCGAACGCTGGAGCGCGATCATCGGCGTCTGGCGGGCCGGCTCGCGGATGGCATGGTGGTTCTTGACGTGGGCTGTGGTTCAGGAGCGATCACAGCGGGCATCGCAAGAAGGGTGGGCCCCTCCGGATATGTCGTTGGCGTTGATCGCGATGCTTCGCTGTTGGGTCTTGCAAGGCAAGAGCACCATGACCTTCCTAATGTCAGTTTCGAGCTTGAGGACGCCGCGCTGTTGCCGTTCGAGGATCGCTTCGATGTCGTTACCGCTGCCAGAACGCTCCAGTGGGTCGACAGTCCAGAGCGAGTGCTTATGCAAATGAAGAAGGCCGCTAAGGTTGGCGGCCTTATCTTTGTTCTCGATTACAACCATCAGGACAGTACTTGGGAGCCTGACCCGCCTGCGGAATTCGTGCGGTTTTACTCTGCTCTCCTCCAATGGAGAACAGCAAATAACTGGGACAACAGAATCGCCGACCATCTGCCTGAAATGCTCCGTTCGACGGGTTTAGTGGACGTTCGCACTTGTCTGGACGACGAGATCACTGTTCGCGGAGATGCGGAATTCACGACGGCTGCCGCTATTTGGCCGTATGTTATCGACAGTGTTGGACCCCAACTCGCCGCTTCGGGCTTTCTTGCCGAAGAGGAACAATCACGTGCTGCGGAGTCCTATTCGGAGTATTTACGAACGGGCCTTCAAAGGCAGACGCTTTCAATGAGAACCGTTGAGGGAACAAAGCGTTGATCCGGCAGCCTGTGGCAGGAGAATGCCTACACACCGGTTTGCGTAATCGTGCAATTTGGCACGTCACAAAAGCCGATGGCCGACCGTCGTACCCCGTAGAAAGCTGCTACACTAGGAACGTCTTTGCATTCCCCACCTCAGGGCCCTCAGGCCGCGCTTCAGTCGCTTACCAGCCTTTACGGTTTGGCTTCAAAGCAGCCCGACAGAGACGATTCCACTGCAAAAGGAAAATCCTAATGACTAAACTATTTGTCGGGAACCTCAGTTTCCAGACAACTCAAGCGGATCTGATCGCTACATTCTCGCAGTACGGTAGCGTGGAACGCGTTGATATCGTGACTGATCGGGACAGCGGCCAACCGCGCGGATTCGCCTTCGTCGAGATGACGAACAAGAACGAGGCGGAAGCTGCCATTTCGCACCTCAACGGGTCGGAGCTGAATGGGCGCGCTATGAACGTGAACGAAGCTCGTCCGAAGCCGAAGACCGGCGGCGGGTTTGGAGGCCGCGGTGGCGGCGGACGAGGCGGCTCCCAAGGGCGCGCGCGCTGGTAGATCTACTGCTCAAATAAGAGGGCCGGGGGCGGACCTACACGCCGTTCCTGGCAATCTCACGCGCGGTGCGCAACAGGTGCTGCAGAAAAACTTTCTGCGCTCTTGTCTGGAAATGACGGCCGAGCATACTCACGCCCAGCGTACGCGTTGCGGCATCGTTTGCTAACCGCAGGAACCGGCAGCCGCGTGCCGGCTGAACAGCCATTTGGGGCACGGCGGAAACGCCCATCCCAGCCCCGACCATTGCGAGTATCGTGGCAAACTGTCCGCTCTCGAAGATCACATTCGGTGCAATCCGCGATTTCCTGCATGCGGCGATTGTGCTGTCACGAAAGCAATGCCCCTCCTTTAAGAGCAGAAAACGGCTCTGCTTAGGGACCTCCTCCAGCCTGACAATTTTGCGGCGGGAAAGAGCATGCGCTTGCGGGACTACCAGGAAGAAGGGCTCCTGGAGAAGCTTAATTGAGAGCAAGTCCGCGCGGTCGAGAGGAAGCGCTGTAATCACGAGGTCGACACTTCCGGCATGCAAGTGCTGAAGAAGCACCGGCGTGGTGTCTTCGATGACGTTCACGGCGATCCCGGTGTGCTGGCGGAAAAAGGTAATGAGCACAGGAGGCAGAAAATACGGCGCGACAGTTGGGATCGCGCCGATCGCGACCTCGCCTTTATCTTTTCCGCTCATTTCCAGAATCTCGGTTTTCGCTTCCGAAAGCTCACGAAGAATCCGCTCGGCCTTCGGCAGGAACGCCCTGCCGAACTCGGTGAGTCGAGCCGATCTGGAGAGCCGGTCAAACAATTTCGCGCCGAGTTCAGCTTCGAGCTTTAGAATCTGCTGAGAAAGCGAAGGCTGAGCGACCCGTTCGGCTTCCGCGGCGCGCGTGAAGGTGCCGTTTCGAGCGACAGCACAGAAGTACCGGAGCTGATGAATCTCCATGTCTCTTCTCTCTCAGAAAACTATTTCATATCAGTTCCAGTGCCTATAGGCCGAATAGGAAACAGATATTTGACCTATGGGTCGACCCGTACCTAGTCTGGTGTTGGAAAGGATACAGCCATGCCTGACGTTACGCGAGTACCTGCCGGTGATGTTACGCAACGTGTCGGAGTGGAAGTCATCCGCGCACGTGGGGTTGACGTTGACAAACTGATCAAGATGCTGGTCGCAAATGCAGCCGCGGAGTTTGCCAGCACCTATTATTACTACACGATTCTCCGGATGCATCTTGCCGGCCACGAGGACTACAAAGAAATCTGCGAAGATGCGCGTCTCGAGGACCGCGCTCACTGGGAGCTGATCGTTCCACGAATCTATGAGCTCGGCGGGGAATTGCCCAACGACCTGCCTGCGTTTCACGACCAGGCCGGCTGTGTTGCGGCGAAGTTGCCGGACCCTCCGACGGCTGTGAATATTCTCACGCTCCTGCTCGAATCCGAGCGGTGCGCTATACGGAGCTGGATTGCAGTTTGTGACATGACTTTCGGCAAAGACCCACGCACGTATGATCTGGCTTCGCGAATTCTCAACGAGGAGATTGAGCACGAAGCCTGGTTTATCGAGTTGCTGGCGCATGAGCGCGACGGCAAGACAATTCCGTCCGGCCATTTCCGGCGCGGGACACCGGGCGAAGCGCCTTACAGCAAGAATAATCGGTTCTACAACCCTTAAGCTGGAGTTGTGGCGGTCGCAGCGAATGGGAAAGAACATTATCTGGTAGCGCTGGAAATGCCCGAAGGAGAACGTTCCTTCAGCTGCGGCCGCGATGAATTTATCTGGGACGCGGCGGCACGACATGGCATCAGGCTTCCGGCTATCTGCCATCAGGGACGATGCCTGACCTGCGCGGGACGCCTGTTAAGCGGTACGGTCGACCAATCGAGAGCAAACTCGTATTTCGACGAGGACAGGCGCGCAGGGTTTGTGCTCCTCTGCACCGCCCGCCCCTCGAGTGACCTCCGCATACTCACGAACCAGCAGTGGGTTATGCGCGCGCATCGCCGGCAACTGGGGTTGCCGGCGCCGTATGCGTGAACAACATGGGTGAACTACGTGGGTGAACTACGCAGCCACCGCAAATGTCCGGTCGCTTCGCTGGCGAATGAGTGCGGAAGCGACGAGGCCCACGACCAGAAAACCGACAATCTGAGTTGTCATGTAGGCGGCTGTATAGACCGCAGGGAAGCCGTACCAGTTCCAATAGGAGACGTTCGTAGGCAGCGATGCGAGAAACCCTACGACCAGCACGAAGCCCACGCGCGCGGGGTAACTGACTAAGCCCGTCTGCGCAAGCAGGAAAACCGCGAGCAGCGCTTCAACTAACTCTGCGATGAACTCAGTGATGAGTTGTCCGGCCGTGAGCTCCTTTGCTCCAGGCGGGTGATAGATCAGCAGACCAGAGGGGTTGCCGGCCAGTTTTAGCTCGTAGTTCTTCATGGCAGCAGCCTTCTGTTCCGAGGTATCGCCAGGTTTCCAGCCGGAAGAGGGAAAGAGATAGAGGCCCGAAGTTCCTCCCAGCGAGCCGTGCATCTGGTCCAGCAATCCCGGCTCATTGTTACTGATTTCGCGAATACCCGCGCTTGCGAGCGGAAGAACCATGTGCGCGATTGACGACCAGATAAACATAGCGATTCCGCCTATAACACCAGCGAGAATGGTTCGGCGAGTTACCATACGTGTCCTCCTGAATGAGTAGAGTAATAGAATTGGGACGAGATTGCTAAGACCTGTGCGCAGCAGGTGGGCAGCTAGTGGCGGCTTATGACAAATAACGTGTACAAGACGACGTGTTGTGTTATCGGCGGCGGTCCTGCGGGCGTGATGCTAGGTTATCTCTTGGCTCGCGCTAGTGTGCCAGTCACTGTACTCGAAAAGCACAACGATTTCTTCCGGGATTTCCGCGGTGATACCGTACATCCCTCAACGCTGGAGCTCATGCACGAGCTCGGCCTCCTCGGAGACTTCCTGAAAGTGCCGCATCAGGAATTGACCTCTACCGGCGGCGTAATTGGGGACTTCACATTCAAGGCTGCCAACTTCCGGCACGTCCCGACGCATTGCAAGTTCGTCGCACTGATGCCGCAATGGGATTTCCTGGATTTTCTTTCGGGGCAGGCGAAGAAGTTCCCAACCTTTGATCTTCGAATGCAGCATGAGGCCGTTGATCTGATTCGCGATGCGGAAAGAGTGACGGGGGTGAAGGTGCGGAGTCCGTCGGGGAACATGCAGATCCACGCAGACCTGGTAGTCGCCTGTGACGGTCGTCACTCTACGGCGCGAAAAGCCGCACAATTGGAGGTGCGCGAGTTTGGTGTCCCGATTGACGTACTCTGGTTCCGCATCAGCCGGAGCAGCAGCGATCCTGAACAGCTTCTGGGAAACTTCAACTACGGCAAGGCCCTTATTCTGATCAATCGCGGCGACTACTTCCAGGCCGGGCTCATCATTCCGAAAGGCTCATTTGAGGCGATAAAGCGCAAAGGTTTGGATGCATTTCGGGAAAGCCTTTTGCAGATCGCGCCTTTTCTTGGCGATCGCGTGGGGGCCGTGCAGGATTGGGACCAGATTAAGCTGCTGTCAGTGCAAATCAACCGCTTGAGGCGGTGGCATCAGCCGGGGCTGCTGTGTATCGGTGACGCGGCACATGCCATGTCACCAGCGGGAGGAGTTGGGATCAACCTGGCGATTCAGGATGCAGTTGCGACGGCGAATCTCCTCGGCACCCCCCTTCGGGAAGGACGTGTTACGGAAGATTTGCTGAGACGCATACAGCAGCGGAGAGAGTTTCCTACCCGCGTAACGCAGCGACTGCAGGTGAATGCGCACAAAGTCTTCGAACACGTTTTTCAGAACACGGGCCCTCTGACAGCTCCCTGGCAATTGAAAGCTGCGGTGCGAGTGCCGGGCATACAGCAGGCGCTGGCGCGCGTGATTGGGATCGGCATCAGGCCGGAGCATATCGAAGACACGGAGAAGCGCCCCTCGTTGCCCAGATGGTTTGTGCCAGGTGTGGCTGTCGGCGCCGCCGTTCTAGCGGCTGTTGCCGTCGTCGCGGTACGAGCAAGAAGAGATTTGCGACGAAAGAAATACACTGAACCGACCGCGTCGCCCGGTTCTTAATTTGCTCTTTCGAATTCGAGCGCAAGAGCCGGAGTGTTTTTTGATGTGCTCTCCGCGAACATGCTTGTAGGGTTATTATGGCCTTCGCAGCAAAGAACATCCAGGAAACGCCGGCCCCGGTACACATTTCAGAGCGAATCTCAAAGCTCGACTGGCGACGCATCGTCGTTGATCTTGATATGCATGGCTCGGCACTAGCCAAGACAGTGCTATTCCCCGAGGAGTGCCGCGACCTGACGAAAGCATACCAGGATGATGGCCTCTTCCGTAGCCGAATCATCATGGCGCGTCACGGGTTCGGGCGTGGCGAGTACAAGTATTTTCGGTATCCGCTTCCGGAACTCGTGTCGGGCCTGCGCGCGGCGCTTTATCCAAAGCTTTCCGAAATTGCCAACCGCTGGAACGAGATCATGAGCGTAGATGTGCGGTACCCGAAGGATCATTCCGCATTCATGGAACGCTGTCACCAGGCCGGCCAGATTCGACCGACGCCGTTGCTGCTCGAATACGGCGAGGGAGACTACAACTGTCTGCACCAGGATCTGTACGGAGAGCACGTCTTCCCATTACAGGTTGCTTTCCTTCTCTCTGATCCAAAGGAAGATTTCAGCGGCGGAGAATTTGTGCTGACGGAGCAGCGACCGCGTATGCAATCGCGCGCGGAGGTGGTGCCGCTCGACCAGGGAGATGCCGTGATCTTCCCGGTTCATCACCGGCCGGTGCGGGGCTCGAAAGGCTGGTATCGGGTCAATATGCGCCACGGTGTAAGCCGTGTCCGCTCCGGCAGGCGGCATACTCTTGGCGTAATCTTCCATGATTCCGTGTGATGCTACAGTAGCTTTGGTTTCGTTCTTAGCGGGAAAGCGGCGCGGCCATTGACGGCGTTTCTACTGAATATTCCAGCCTTGGCATCCACTCGCCTCGGCCATAAGGTGTAAGGTCGAGCAGGTTCCATACGGGCGTCAACAGGTCGATTCCACGGTTTACGTGATCTGCCATCTGCGCACATGCTGAGTAGAAATGCTTCACGGACCCGTCTTGCGACAAGACGAAAACGCTGATACCTGGCCACTGTCTGCCGCCTTCGTTTTGAAACCCCAAGGCGTTCTTGAATTCCGAGCCTTCGCTCGATATCAGGCGCAGCCCGTGCCAATTTCGCCGGCGTCCCCATTCCCGCAACTCGCGAATCCCTGCCTGCGCAATGATCGCGAAGTTCATCGTCTCCTGCAGATAGTGAGTGACACTATTAAAACCGTCGACCCACATAGTGCACATCCGGCACGGCTTGTTTTGCGCTCCACCGAACATGTATTGATACATAACCAACGGTTTGGTTGGATCATGAAACAGTCCGGATAAGCGCACTTCCTTGATAGGACCGCGCTGAGCGAGGTCTGCGGGCCCCTCATGGAAAACATAGTCCGGCAGGTCTGAGTCCAATGGTAGTTGGCGTCGAAGCGCCGCGACGGTTTCTAGTTGCTCCCGCAGCGCAATTTCGGCTTTGAGCAATTCATCGCGCTGCCTGCGATAATCGTCGCTCTCACTTGCCAGGCGTCCAGGTCTCATGCATAGCTCCAGGTGGCACAATCTTATGCCCGACCGGCGGAAGGTGGAGCGCGTTGCCAGTGCTTTTACAAAAATTTCACAGAGGTCGTTGTAGTTATCTGGTTGCCCAGTAGCCGCGGTGGCCAATGTAGTCGGGATCGGGAAGGTTGCCAAGAATCGTACGGCGAAGTTTGAGGACGTCCACTTCGCCCTGTTCCTGGTACAGAATCTTGCCGTCGGGAGAGATCAGCACTGTGTATGGCACGCCGGATTCCCACTTGGGATCAAATGCTTCCTGCATGGCATCGGTATCGGTGGATCCAAACAAGAGATTGCGGCCCGAGGCGTGCAATTTCTCGAGCATCTTCATAACACCGGATCGTTCGTCCGGCATGTTGGCCGAGACCATCACCATGTCGAAATCGCGCAGCCGGTACATGCGCCACGTAGTTTCAAGATCGGGGAATTCGTGTACGCAGGGGCCGCACCATGTAGCCCAGAAGTTCACGAGTAATATCTTTCCAGTAGGATTGCTGCGAAGCTTGGTGAGATCAGCCGCAGAAGCGACGTCGAGGGTCACCGGTTCAGCCTCAATCTTCTTCAATTCATCGAGCCGGCCGGCTTCTTTCGACATCCATTTGGTGGAGCACCCGAAAACACGCGTGTGCTCTACGGGGACAGGGCTACCCGCCAGGATCGCATTAATTGCGTTGCGCGCGTCCTGCGTCTTCACGAGGGACTCACGCTGATTATTGTCGACATGACCCTCATAGCGAAGTTTTCGCTCTTGATCAAAGATGAAAACGTGAGGCGTGGCTTTGGGACCGTAAGCACGGGCCACGGATTGAGTGTCGCCGTCGTACAGGTAGGGAAAGTTGAAATGGCGGTACGCGGCGCGAATCTTCATTTCAGCGAGACTATCGCTGACGTCGGTGTAGCCGAGCTCGTCCAGCCGGATCGCGTTCGGATTGTTTGGTTCGATGGCTACCAGTGCGACACTCTTGCTGTTGTAATCGTCAGCCAGCTTTTTGATGCGGCCTTCGTAGAGCTGCGCCGTAGGACAGTGGTTGCAAGTGAAAACTATGACCAGAACCTTGCTGGCGGAATAATCGCTTAATTTGTGAATTTTGCCGTCGGTTCCCGGAAGCGAAAAATCAGGCGCGGAAGAACCGATCGCGAGCGTCGGGTGAGGCTCATCGCCCCAAGCGAGCAACGACAGAAAAAGCAGAGGAAGAAGCCGCCGCATGAACACCTCGTCGTAGAAATTGGGACCGCGCGAGTCGCGGCCAGAGAAGATTATTCTATCCGGCGCGAAACGGGATGCCGCCGGGTTACGGCGGTTCGGGGGAATCTTTGCCGTCGCTCTGAGCATCTAAAAGGTGTCGCGAGGCAGACCGGGTCGACAAAGGCCGCCGAGGCCAGTGAACGGCTCCCCCAGAACTCAACTTCCGTAAGCACGTTATGAGCAGAGATATGATTGTGTTGGCCGTCATCACGACGGTCATTCACCTGATTGGCATTGGCGGCCTCATACTTTGGATGGTTGCCGGCTTCCCACTGTCGATTGAGAAATTCAAGGCCTGGGCGAGGAAGCAGAAGTTCCCGTGGCCCAGGCAGATCGAGTAGCAAATGGCTTTCGTGGCTGTGCTGCGCTGTAAATCTCGATTATGAACGGGAGTTCCCCGCTCCGGAAACACCATAGCTCCCGTTAGTCTTTCTACATTCATCCACTACAAAACGCCTGACGGCAGCACTGTATTCCTCCCAGGTTGCTATGTTTCTCCGCTGCGAAGTATTCTACTGGCATTTCCTCCCCCGCTCTGACTGATTCGTATGGAAAGCAGCGAGTTATGGAGGTGTGCCGTAGCACTCCTACGTGCAGAAACGTGAAAGTTGAGCTTCGATGGCGAATTTCCGGCTACACTACGCGCCAGGCGCACTGTGGCGGAAATTGGCGTTCTCTCTCATTGTCTTCATCCTGCACCAGGCTCTGCCGGCAGTTCAATCCATCAGAGTTTTGATTGCACCTACGTCTGCGAACGTCGAGGCGGGCGATACTCGGCAGTTCAAGGCTGTCGTTTTGGGAAGCACCGACCAGAAAGTCAGCTGGGAGGTGAATAAAATTCCCGGGGGTAACTCGGCCGCCGGCAGGATCGCCTCAACGGGCCTCTACACGGCGCCGGATGTGGTGCCCCCATCCGCAAAGGTCACCGTTACCGCAGTGGCGAACGCCGACCGCAGCAAGTCGGCATCTGCCGAAGTGACTATCACTGCACGGCCTTCGAATCTTTCAATCACGCCACTCTCTGTGACTGTCGCACCTGGACACACGCAGCAGTTCATTGCAACCGTGCGGGACATCAGAAATCTAGCCGTCACCTGGGAAGTCAATGGAATCCGCGGAGGCTCTCCCTCCGTTGGCACAATTACTCGCACCGGGTTTTATACCGCTCCTGGCAGTATTCGATTCAAAACACCGGTGATTGTTACCGCTTCGTCGCAAGTCGAAGGACCGAGGCCCGCTTCCGCAACAGTGCGGATTCCCGCCGAAGTCTCACTGACATCCTTCTACGTGTCGACAAAAGGACGAGACTCGAATGCGGGAACCCTACAATCCCCGTGGAGAACGATCCAGCACGCAGCGAATACGGTGCAACCCGGAGATACCGTCTACGTGCGCGGAGGTGTGTATAACGAATCGGTCAACATCCGCGTTTCCGGCTCGGCGCGGGAGGGTGCCATCACGTTTGAAAGCTATCCCGGTGAAACTACAATTGTAGACGGAACGCGCCTCGCGGCGTCCGGTATCCAAGGGCTCTTCAACATCGTCGATCAGAGCTTCATTACAATCCGGGGATTTGAAGTTCGGAACTATCAGACATCAAACTCTTCAGTCACTCCGACAGGAATCTGGATAACAGGTGCGGGTACAAATATTCAAATCCTGAACAACCTGGTGCATAACATCGTTACGAAATCGGAAGCCGAAGGCAGTGCTTTCGGCATTGCGGTGTACGGGTCCGACGCGCCTGCTTCAATCGACAACGTCACAATCAGCGGAAACCAGGTCTACAGTCTCAAGACCGGAAGCAGTGAGTCAGTGAACGTGGACGGCAACATTTCAAGCTTTACCATGACCGGTAACATCGTCCACGATAACGATAACATCGGAATGGACGCGATCGGTTTTGAAGGCGTCTCCCCGAACCCAGAGTACGATTACGCGCGAAACGGCCTTATCGCCGGCAACACGATTTACAACATCAGTGCGATTAACAATCCGGGCGAAGGCTATCAGTATGACACCGATGGAATTTATGTGGATGGGGGCTTCAATATTACCGTTGAAGACAATCTTATCCATAACGTCGACATTGGAATCGAGATGGCTAGCGAACATAACGGGCATGTGGCCAGCTTCGTCACGACGCGGAACAATCTTGTGTACCATTCGAATTCCGCCGGCATATCAATCGGAGGGTATGCGGACAATGTAGGCGGAACTGAGAATTGCCGCATCGTCAATAACACACTCCTCGAAAACGACACGAAAGAAACGGGAAGTGGAGAATTTCAAATCCAGTACTATGCGACCGGTAACATATTTAAGAACAACATCGTGTATGCCGGACGGCAGGGTCTGTTGATTAACAATTTCACTGGCTCGAAGCGTGATCCTGCGGATGTCAACAATAATCTCTACTTTTCCTCTGCTGAGCCGTCGAACGATGCCTGGGTGTGGAACGGCGTCAACTACACCGGATTTGAAAGCTACAGGTCAGAAACGAAAAAAGATCTGCACTCCGCTTTTGCCGATCCGCAGTTCGTGAACCTGAATACCCCGGACTTGCATGTTGGTTCGAACTCGCCTGCGCTCAGGAGAGGAGTGGATTTGGGCGTACTGATCGTTGGGGCCGTAGATTTTGCCGGCAATCAACGTGCCCGGCAGGCCAATGGCCCAATTGACATCGGCGCTTACGAACATCCGTGACGAACGCCTTCGGGGGTCTGCTGGTCAGGTGCGTACGAACACTAGAAGCCGGGTATTTGCGACTATTTACTCTGAACGGTAGCCCGAGCGGGCATGGACTTTGAGCCCGGGCTGGCGCAGTTTTACCTCTATGCTGTGCCACTTCCCTGAATCCGAACGAGCGGAGAGATAGGAAATGAGGTACTCGTCCCTCAGAGCACGTCCAATGGTTTCCACACTGCGACTGATGTCCTCAGAATCGCGGACCACGAGGTGCAACCCTCCCGTCGCATCACTTAAGTCGTCCAGGAGTTGCTGCCCCTGCTGCTGCTCTCGCAGGTCAAATGGCTTTGCGTATGCAGGCGGATCGTACACTGAAATGCAAAAGATTTGCACATCGCTTTCCAGAACCTCTGTCATCAACTCATGCCTGGTGTAGCGGCTGTGGTTGTCCATCCCATCAGAAATGACAAGCAGCGCCTTTCTGGAATTCCTGGCAGACCGCATTTGACTTAATCCCGAGTAGATCGTATCCACCAGCGCCGTGTTCCCTTTTGCTCCCACGAACGAAAGATCAGTGACCAGGCTGGTCAGGTCGCTCGTAAACTTCGAGTCCCTCCCGGGACGATCGGAGACGGTATAGAGAAAGGCTTCGTCCTGAGGATTCGCCGTGTTCACGAACGCCTGAAGCGCGTCTTTGGCTTGCGTCAATGGACCCTTCATGCTCCCGCTTGTATCGAAGACTATTCCTATGGATGCCGGGACATCCTCTTCCGAGAGTGAATAGTTTTTCTTGGGGATTCGATCCTCGAAGACACGAAAAGCCTCCGACCTGAGACCGGTCACGAGACTATGCCGGTGATCTGTAACCGTTACCGGTACGAGGACTAAAGTCGTGTTTGCGCGAAAAGTATCCGAACGCCGGCGCTCCGCTGAATTCTGCCCATGCAGCTTCGGCAAGCCGAGCAACAGAACGGTCAGCAGTAGGGTAATCGACCGCGCTGACTTCATACTATAAATTTCCGCCCCGCCAGATCCTCATGGCGAGTCCATTCCTTCCGTTTGTCAGTATGAATGTTTGAGCATTAAGGCCGCATGAAGACTATATAAAACATTTTCCTGCCCCTGGGCGACGTCGGAAGAGCCTTCTTTCAGGCGGAGTGCTCGCTATTAACAGGGGCTTCAGAAGAAGAAAATGAAGTCCCCCGCGAACGTGACCTGGTTCTTTTTTGTTCCGTTATCGTAGGCGGGCACATCATAGGAGTGCTCAAACCTCAGTTCGGGACGCAACAGGATCGTGGTGCCGATCCAATGTCCCCAACCGATGAGATCTTCCGTGTATCTGCTTCTGAATCCCGTGCGCTGGCCTTTTATATCGTCGAAGTATTCGTTACGAATCGTCAGATAGTTGTGCCTGTTAAATTGCCGCTCGACGTAGCTGACAACTGCCCATTCGTCCGCAAAGCAGGTAACTGTTGTTGTGTTGTTACAGACAGCCCCGTTGGCGTTAGTCTCAATCAAAGACGCGGCGTTCGGGTTAAGAACATTGGGAACGGCATTCTCCCACATGTACCAACTCTCCGTCGCGGTGTGCCATGGGTGATTTTTGAATTTGTGATACCAGGTATAGTACACGCTTTGCAGATTGTTGTAGGCATAGTGACCGCTATTGAGGGAGTTTAGACAAGCGTAGTGGTTGTCTCTGCCTTCTTGCCATGTATAGCTTACGCATCCATTAAACGTCGCCCGCGCGTCACGAGCCCATGGCGCTACGTCGTTGCCGGCCGAGATTCCCGCTTGTAATATCCAATGCTTATTGAGCTTCCATGTGGTATTGATTCCCGTCTGCGTATAGGCATCAAACGTATACAGGATCGAATGGCTGTAAGTATAGTTGTTGGGCGCGAGCTGTGCTTCGATGTCCGGCAGTGAAATATAGCGCCCTATGCGAACGTTTAAGCCCTGCGCTACCTGGCCCCAGTACAGATCTACGTATGCCATCACGGGATCATAGCCGTACTCCTGATTTCTTCCAAGCAACTGGTTGCTGAATATGCCTTTACTCGTGGTGAAGCGGTAATCTAATCCCCACAGATTGGTCAGTCGAAAGCCCCAATCAAAATGCTCGGTCTGCACAGTGTCTGGCTGGCGTTCGATGTATAGGACTTCCTGGTCCGGCTGAATCGTATTGCCGCGCTCATCATATGCTGTGGGATAGTTGTCATAGCCGCCTTTATTGGACGAGCTGATGTTAAATCCGGCGTTGAGCCAGCCGTAAATCTGAACGCCGCTTTCTCTCCAGGCCTGCCCGCTGGAACCGCCCCAGAGGGCTTGCATCAAAGGAGGCGAATTGGTCCAGGGCTGGCCTATGACGGGGGACCCGCCGTAAGGCCAAACGCTGAACGGAAATGGCGGCGAATCGACGGGCGCCGGATACCCGCGAAAAGGAGGCGCCGGACCACTCTCTGTGCCTTTCCAGTCTTGGCTATACGCATTAGCCAGGCGAGCGAAGAAGTTGGGTGTTCCTTGTTTCTTCGATTCGGCCGGCGTGATAATCACATTTGCAGAGAGCGTCTGTCCGCCCGACAGGTTCACAGTGATGGCGGAAGAAACGCCGACGCCGTCCTTATTAGCCACGAGTCGATATTCACCCGGATCCAAATCGACAACCACGAAAGCGCCGTCGCTTCCGCTGACCACGCTGCGATCTGTATTGTCCTGGACGTTATGAATAACGACGCTCGCACCGGCTACGGCCTGCTTGTCGATGTTTTGCACGATGCCGCGAATCGCGCCGGCAGTCGCGCCGTCGAAAGGAGCCGCACTCAGATGGGAACACAACTCGGTGATGAGGCAAGCTACCGAAATAGCTCTGAAAAATTGTGGTCCCCGCATACACACCTCATTGCTGCTAACACACCAGCACACTGATCGGCATGGATCGGTTCAGAAAAAGGAAGGTGCTGCGCGAAACAGCGGGCGAAATTCCATCACTCGGCCACTAGCCCCCGAGCTGCGATTCATCGCAGTCGCTGAATGTTCTTGCACACAACGGTCCACTTAGGACGCTCGGAATATCACACCCTTAGCCGGCACCGCCCATGCGACACATGCCCAAATATCGGCAAATTGCCGAACCGGCCACAGCAGAATGGGCATGCGAGGAAGCATTGGCTAGCCGTGGCTAGCCGGACTCTCAATCACCGCATCCGCCTTTTCCAAGGCGTGCCGCCAATCGGTCTGAACGCCTCGTCGGGTCAATCTCTGAGTTGATATTAGGGTCGCATTCGTGAGGAAGGCATAAGGATCTAATAAGATTCTTCTATGCGCTTCCAACCTCGTTCATGAGGGTTTTGCCCGGGCCACCTGCGATGGCTCGCAGAAGCGGTAGCCAACATAGGGATCTGTCAGGAGATAGATCGGTTTAGCAGGGTCTTCTTCGATTTTCTTCCGTAACTGGCGAACGAAGGTACGCAGGTATTCCAATTCATTTCCGTATTCCGGTCCCCATACAGCTCGAAGCAAGCGCGAATGAGTGATGCAAATTCCCGCGTGAGCCATGAGGTAATGGAGAAGCTCAAACTCTTTTGGAGTCAGTCGAACGGCTTCCCCGGATTTTTTGACGCTTCGCCGGTCAGGATCCAACTCGATCTCGCCGATCGATAACACTGCCGGCGCCTCCCTGGGCATAGCGCGCACGCGACGGACGGAAGCTCTTAAGCGTGCGGTCAGTTCCTTTATATGAAACGGTTTTGTAATGTAGTCATCCGCACCGGCGTCCAGGGCGTTGACGATATCGTTCTCGCTGTCTCTAACTGTCAACATCAGAATGGGAAGCCACGGAGCGACACGGCGCATCTCCCGGCAGGTATCAATACCCGAAATCCCTGGCATGTTAATGTCCAGCAGAACTGCTTCGAAGCGGTCGCGCCGAACGGCCGCCAGTGCGTCATCTCCATTTGCCGCCGTTTCCGTCCGGAAGCCGAGTGCGTTCAGCGTAGTGCCAAGCGCCTGCCTGATCGTACTTTCGTCGTCAACGACGAGAACTCTGCCAGCCGTTTCATTCATACTTTTTCCTTGAGCCGCGGAAGCGCCAGAAAGAAAGTGGTGCCGCAGCCTGCATCACTCTTCACCCAAACTCGTCCGCGATGTGCTTCCGCTACCTTTTTGCAGATTGACAGTCCGATCCCGGTGCCCGCGGCGCGCCGCCTGCCTCCTTCTCCCCTGAAGAGCCGTTCGAAAATCCGCTCACGCTCCTCGCGCGGTATCGGCGGACCTTCGCTGTGAACTCCAATCTGCACCTCGGTTGGAAGGGTGAGTGCCGTGATGGTAATGGGGGAATCCGGATTTGAGTACTTCGCCGCGTTGTCGAGGTACTGGGTGAGGGCAATGACAACCAGGTCGCGATCTACGCGCACGAGTCCATCCGTTTCTTCCAACCCTTCCAGGCGAACATGGCGGGCTGAAAGACGCTGTTTCAGCTTTCGAACAGCGCTGTGAACTATATCATCGACGCTTGTCGCTTCACAGTGCAGTTGAATGTCGTGTTTGTCGAGACGCGACATCTGCAGCAAACGGGTTGTGAGCTCATCCAGATGCGCCGTTTGGTTGTCTACCAGGGCAGCCAGTTCGAGCTGAACCGGCGTAAGGTTTCCCATCTCGATCAGCCCTGTGCTGGCGGTCCGAATCGCTGTGAGCGGTGTCTTGAAATCATGAGCAAGCGCATCCAACACAGCCGTTCGGAGCTCTTCCAGTTGACGTTCCGCGATGGCCCGGCTTTCCCGCTCGAATGAGTGGGCGCGTTCCAGAACGATTGCTGCGAGGGATGCGAGTGCGCTGGCAGTGAGCAGATTGACCTTGGGGCCACACAACGCAAGCGCCCCAATGGGCCGGACACCCAGACGCAGGACGCTGATCCAGACGTGTGCATCTGGCCGGTGCACATCGCGGTCCTGCAGATAGGCAGCTCGTGTTTCGGCGGTCAGAGCAGCATCCACGCTCCCGAGCGCGTCCGTTTTCGGAACAGAGGCGTCAAGAAGCACAATGCTCTCCACTGAGAAAACAGTCTGAATCAGCCGCACAATGTCAGCACCCGGAGCCTTGTGCGGGTCGAGCAGGAGTAACTGCCGGGAGATGGCGTAGAGCCGTTCAAGTTCGGTCTCGTGGTTGCTTGCTCGGACCGCTTGGCGTCGCGTTTCCGCTGATAAACGGCTTACGAGCAACGCTGAGAATTCAAAAACCGCGAGAGCCACCCAGTTCTGTGGGTCATTGATAACGAAAGAGAAAACGGGAGGAACAAAAAAATAGTTCAAACAGATGTTTGCGATGACGGAGGTGACGGTGGCCTCCCAGAATCCGGCGCGGCGGGCAACCACCAGCACGATCAGCAACTGCAAAAAGCCGGAAGCCGCAAAATTGAGATGTAGCTGGTACGCCGTCCAGATAAGAACGAGAACGGCCCCGGTACCCGCGGCGACCCGAAGCACCGAGGAATAAAGATGGCTCAGCCATTCAGGCCGATTGCCGAAAACGAGATTGACTAGCCATTGCCGCGACGTGGTTTGGGCTGGGGCGCGCGCAGCAACATCGGGCGAGCTCTCCACGATAATTCCCTACTGGAACGATAGAGGGCAAGGCGTAAGGAACGAATAAAGATCCTTAAGGAAAGAAGTTCCTGACGAACTGGTTGCGATTCAGCGCTCTCTTCATGCGTCCTTTACGAGTTGAGCGGCATACTTCAAACGTCTGTCGCTGATCTCCAGCCAGGTGCGAAGCCCACTATGAGCTTGAACGACTTGCAACTCCAGTTCCCACAGTTGCTTAATATCCCATTCTGCACCACAGCAGCCGAGGCAGAACAGCGCGCCGATGAGGTGGCTTTCGAGCTCGGACTGTTCACCAGAACAGCACGCTGGGAGAGTGGGGGCAGCACCCGAAACGTTCGATACACGGATCGCGAAAACCAGGTACAACTCAGTGTCTCCATCACTGGCAGCAATGTGATGGGTAAGCAGGCATCGTGGTCATTTACCTGTTGCGCAGAACGAACCGATGTCGGTCTTACGCTCGCTGCTCCGCGCCGGATCAGAGTTTCCTCGTTCCGGAAAGATGCCGAGGAACTGGTGTCCCGGCTCCGCTCACTTCAAGTCCTGTCAAAAGGGCGACTGATAGGCGAACTTTCGAAGTGGGATAAGACAAAGCGCCACGGATACCTGCAGTGCGCACCGGGGGTCCGCCTGTTCGTTTCTATGGACGACATCGCACCAACTGAGCGACCGCACGTTCATTTCAAAAGCTGGTTCTCCTTTCAGGTCCAGCAGACCCCCAAAGGGCAGCGGGCGGTGAACGCACGCCATTGCCCTCAGTGGGTTACTGCGGAGGCAGCGAACCGCAAATTGCAGCGGGAAGCATCCAGGGTGCGACTCCACGAGCGCTGACCTGGGACTTTTACTAAGGCTCCTGGCTGGCTTCAAAGGGCGCGTGCCGCGAGATGAGGAGCAGAATTCAAGCTACTCCCCGGCATTTTTTAGCCGGCGGTTCTCTATACTGAGGTCGTGCCATTCAGCTTAGGCATTAATTACAAGCCCCGGGGAGATCAGGAGAGCGCGATCGAGCAACTCTCGCGCGGGATCTTCGACGGCGAGAAGCATCAGGTTCTGCTCGGAGTAACCGGCTCGGGCAAAACATTCACGATGGCAAAGATCATCGAGGGATGCGGGCGTCCCGCGCTGGTACTGGCTCACAACAAAACGCTGGCCGCGCAGCTTTATCACGAGTTCAGGACGTTCTTTCCCCGGAATGCAGTCGAGTATTTCGTCAGCTATTACGACTACTATCAGCCGGAAGCCTATATCCCTTCCGGCGATATCTACATCGAAAAGGAAGCCACCATTAATGATGAGCTGGACAAACTGCGGCTCTCGGCGACCCGATCACTGTTCGAACGCCGCGACTGCGTGATTGTTGCCAGCGTGAGCTGCATTTACGGATTAGGTTCACCGGAAGCGTACTACGGTATGCTGCTGATGCTCGAAAAAGGGCAGCACATTACACGGAAAGAGCTGCTGCAGAGGCTGGTGGAGATTCTGTATGAACGAAACGATCACGACTTCCGGCGCGGTACCTTCCGCGTGCGCGGCGATGTGGTGGAGCTGTACCCCACCTACGACGACAATGCTTACCGTATCGAGCTATGGGGCGATGAAATCGAATCGCTGAGCCAGATTGATCCGCTGCTCGGGCAGGTTAAACAGACGTACCTGCGGCTGCCCATCTATCCTAAGACCCATTACGTGATGGATACACCGACGCGCGAGCAGGCGATGCAGAGCATAGAAAATGAGCTGCAATGGTGGCACAAGGAGCTGGAAGGAAAGGGCAAGCTGATCGAGGCGCAGCGGCTCTACCAGCGGACGATGTTCGATCTCGAGATGATCAAGCAGATCGGATATTGCCACGGAATCGAGAACTACTCGCGACACTTCTCCGGGCGTCTGCCGGGCGAGGCGCCGCCGACGCTGCTCGACTATCTGCCGAATGACGCACTGCTGTTCCTTGATGAGAGTCATCAAACTGTTCCGCAGTTGCAGGGTATGTTCCACGGGGACCGCTCGCGCAAAGACACGCTCGTGGAGTACGGGTTCCGTCTGCCGAGTGCCCGCGACAACCGGCCGTTGATGTTCGAAGAGTTCGAGAATCGAGTCAACCAGCTCATTTATGTATCCGCCACGCCGGGGCCTTATGAGCTGACGAAATCCGCAGGTGTGGTTACCGAGCAGATCATCCGCCCCACAGGTCTGGTGGATCCGGAAGTTGAAGTGAGGCCCATCAAGGGGCAGGTGGACAATCTGCTGCATGAGATCCGGCAGCGCGCGGAGCGGAACGAGCGAGTGCTGGTAACGACGCTGACGAAGCGAATGGCCGAAGATCTGGCGGAGTATTACACGGAAGTCGGCGTAAGATGCGCCTACCTTCACTCAGAGGTGAGCACACTTGATCGAATAAAAATCCTTCGCGATTTGCGCCGCGGCGCATATGATGTCCTCATTGGAGTAAACCTGCTGCGCGAGGGGCTGGATCTGCCTGAGGTCTCGTTGGTGGCAGTGTTGGATGCTGACAAGGAGGGCTTTCTGCGATCGAGCGGATCACTGATTCAGACCATCGGCCGGGCGGCGCGCAATATTCACGGCCGCGCCATTCTGTATGCGGATGTAATCACTCAAAGCATGGACCGGGCGATCAAGGAGACAGAGCGCCGGCGGGCAATCCAGGAGGCTTACAACGAGGCCAATGGCATAACGCCGGAGACCATCATCAAGCCGATTGATATGAGCCTGGTGGCCGTGGCCGAGGCAGACTATGTAACAGTGCCGCTCGAAACCGAGACCGATCCCGATGCGGAGCTTACCCCGGAACAGCGGGATTCGCTCATCGCCGAATTGGAAACGAAGATGCGCGAGGCCGCAAAGCGGTTCGAATTTGAGAAGGCGGCGCAGTATCGCGACAGAATGAGAGCGCTGAAAGCGAGCGGGGTGTATGAAGAGCCAGTTGCCAGTCGGCCTGGTGCTTGAGGGGAACTCGACCGCATCTGCCGTTTTGCGGCTTCCCAATATTGTGGAAGATCTGGGTCCAATCAAATCGGGATCCCTGCGTATTGCACGCCGCGTATCCAATTTCCTGCGGGCAGGCTACGGAGTCGCCACCTATGAGGAGTTGCAGCCTGGTCGGCTTGTTCTTCTGCGGGTGCCCGATTCTGTCCTCGACCGGGTGACGCAGGAACTGTGCGCTTCCGATCTCGCTCTTTCCGAATTCGCCTTTGCCCTATGCGATAGCTGGCTGAGCAGCGAAGCACTGAAAGATCTCCAGGACCGTGGCGCCGCCGTGGCGAGTATTTCAGCACTGCCCGGCACCACACCCAAATTTGCCGTTGAGGGCCACCCCGCCGCCACGCGGCAGGTGCGACGCCTGTTGGACCGCAACGACGCTGTCACTTTGGAACTCCGGCCGGGAACCAAGGAACTCCTCTTTGCGGCCGAACTTCTGAGCGCAGCGCTGCCGATCCCGCTCTTTACCGCGGCACAGCAGGCACTCCGCGAGTGCGGCATTGCTGGAAAACCGCTCTACGCGCTGCTTGAGGAAAGTGCGCAGGAGATGTTCCGTACTTTTTGTGCCGGTGCACGATCCCCGTGGGGTGGACCGCTCACAGAATGCGCTCCCGAAACGGCCGAATACTATCTGGATGCGATCCGGCGAAAGTATCCGAACCTGGCGGAGGTTTTGGACGAGCAATTGCCTGCCGCCCGTCGAATGATGACGCGTTCGCGGCGGGACGAATCACCGGAGCTCGAAGACACCCCGGACGCGCTTTCTTCGCAGCAAAGCATGCCGTAATCACATCTGCCAAACTCAAAGTTTGGCAATGCAAAAACGTTATCACTGGAAGTTGAAGCAGCGCGAAATTGTCCTGGGAGAGCGAACGCTGCTCATGGGAGTTCTGAATGTGACGCCGGATTCGTTTTCCGACGGCGGAAAGTACGCGGATCCGGACCGGGCGTTTTCGCGGGCGATCGAACTCGAGGACGAGGGCGCGGACATCCTGGACATTGGAGCGGAATCCACCCGGCCAGGCTCGCAGAGGATCTCGGAGGCGGAAGAACTGCGACGACTGATCCCGGTGCTGAAGCGTTTGCGAGATAAGCTCTCCATCCCTATTTCGGTGGACACATACAAATCCGGCGTTGCCGAGAAGGCGCTGGAGCACGGCGCCGAGATCATCAATGATCCAAGCGGAGTTTTGCTCGATCTGCAACTGCCGCGGGTTGTGACCAGGTATGACGCCGGCTTGATTATCAATCACATGCGAGGCACGCCGGAGACGTGGGCGAAGCTTCCGCCGATCAAGGACCTGATGCGTTCGATCACGATTGACCTCGAGGCGGCCTTGCATCGCGCTCGCCAGGCGGGCGTGCAGAAACACCAGGTGGTGATCGATCCCGGTTTAGGGTTCGGCAAACGTCGCGAACAGAATTCGGAGATCATCGCCAATCTTGCCGTCTTGCGCAGCTTCGATGTGCCCATACTGGTTGGACCTTCGCGCAAATCGTTCTTGAGAAAGGAAGCCGAGGCGCTGACGGAATTTGCGACGGCAGCAGCGGTGACCGCCAGCATTTTGAATGGCGCTCATATCCTCCGCGTACACGATGTAAAGGCCATGAAGAGCGTCGCGGAAGTGGCGGATTCGATCCGGCATGCTGCAGCATCCGACGACGAGCAGCAACCGGTTCAGGCACGTTGGCAGCGCGGGCAATAGTGCGTTCCGCGCTGGCCGACCACGATTCGCTTGATCGCCGTCCCGCAGCGCAGGCACGGTTCACCGGCGCGACCGTAAACGCAGTGAAGATCCTGGAAGCCGCCGCGCTCGCCGGAACTGTCGACGTAGTCGGAGACCGACGAGCCGCGGTGGTCGATCGCCAGCCTCAGAATTTCGACAATGGTGCGGTGAAGCTCCTCCGCGCGTTTGCGTGACAGGCGGTTGGCTTTAGCACGCGGATGAATGCCGGCGGAAAAAAGCGATTCATCGGCATAGATGTTCCCCACCCCGCTAATGAATGCCTGATTAAGCAGTAAGGGTTTGATATGGCCGGTGTGGCGCTGCAGCCGTGCGAAGAAATCATCGAAGCTGAGAGTGAGGGCGTCGGGACCGGTGCGGCCGAGAAAGGAAGGCGCTTCCGCGAAATACTCGAAGCGCCCGAACTGGCGCACATCATCGTAGAGGAGAACACCGCGATCGAGCGTCAGAATCGCACGCGCGTACTTGCTGCGCTCGGCATTCCAGAGCAGCTTGCCCGTCATTCCGAGATGGACAAAGAGCAGGCCGCTGTCAAGATCGAAGAAAATTTGTTTGCCGCGGCGGCGCACACCCTGGATGATTGCGCCCGTCAGGCCGCGCGCCGTCTCCGCATGATCGCCCCGCGTAACGCGCTGCGAACTGACTTCGGCATGCCGGATTCGAGCGCCGGTCACGTGTTCGGCAATGGACCGAACGACTGTTTCTACTTCAGGAAGTTCAGGCAATGGTCAGGGGAGTTCCACAAAAACGTCCCCGTTTTGTACAACAACGGGGTAGGTTTGGACCTTTACATCTTCATCGGAATCATTTAGGCCGGTGCGGCAATCGTACTCCCATCCATGCCAGGGGCAGGTGAGGTAGTTTCCATTGAGGTTGCCCTGCCCCAGTGGACCTCCCGCATGAGGGCAGGTGCCCTCCAGGCAATGCAGCTTGCCATCAACATTGCAAACGGCATAGGTGGCGGCGTCCACTTCGAGCTCGAAAACTGAACCGGGAGGCAACTCCGTCAACGGCTTCACTTTGACAAGCGGCATATAAACCACGATAACGGGCGCTATTCGGCACCCGCAAAAGCGCGCATCCCTTTGAGGAACTCGCTAGGGACGCGGACATTTCCGTTCGCACCTGTGCCGAGGCGGATGTCAGGCTTCACTGTTCCGTGAAAATCGGACCCGCCGGTGGGCAGAAGTTCGAGTTCTTTCGCAAGCTGGTGGTAGTAGGCCTGCAGCAACGGAGGGTGTTCGGAATGATAGATTTCCAGCCCGACCAGTCCGGCGCGCTTGAAGCTTGCGATCAGTTCGCGTTCGGCGTCGCGAGCGAAACCGAGCCGGATGGGATGAGCAATAACCGGTATGCCGTTGGCGCGCCGTACGATTCCAATGACCTCTTCCGTCGTTTTGCTCTTGCGGGCGACATACGTCGGAGAATCTTCCGCCAGGTAGCGGCGAAACGCTTCCTCCGAGCTTCTGGCATAGCCTTTGTCGACCAGGATGCGAGCAAAATGAGGGCGTCCGGCGAGCGAGCGGCCGCGTGCCTCCACTTCTTCGAAAGTGACTTCCATGCCGTTGGCTTGCAGTACTTTTGCGAGCGCTTTGTTGCGGTTGCGGCGCTCTGTACGCTCGTCCTCGAGCCAGGCCGTAAACTCTCCGGAGGGTTCACCATTCACGAAATACGCGAGCAGATGCACCGATCGGTGCGTCCTTCCGCCATCGACGTAAAGCCGCGTGTTGAGCTCGATGCCGCGCACCAGGTCCAGCCCGGCCGCCCGCGCGTGCGGGAGTGCCTTTTCGTAGCCCGCAAATGTGTCGTGGTCGGTGATGGCAAGAGCAGCAAGGTCCATCTGCTTCCCGAGAGCGACCAGCTCTGCCGGAGTCAGGCTGCCATCGGATTCATTCGTGTGCGCATGAAGATCGACAAATCCGCTTAGGAACGGTGAATCGGCGAGCTCAGACACTAGTGCTTCTTGTACTCCGCATACGTTTCAAACATGAAAGTCTCGCCGCAAAAGTGCGCAATCAATCGTCCGGCGCCGAGGCCTTTCTCCTTGGTTCTATTTTCGAAGAAAATCGCTCCGTCCGTGCTATCGCCCGGCTTTAGTTTGGTCGGTACAAACGCGATGGCTGACGCTTCGGCTGCCGCCTTCAGACCCCGGTTGACGAATTGCGCCATGGCGGCTTCGCGCCGCTGCTCATAGCCATTAGTAGACCGGAAGTTTGACAGCGCGTAAATCGAGTTCTCGTATAGCAGTTCCAGCCTGATCACTGCATTCCGGTCCGCACTGTCGAGCAAAGTCTCCACAACGTCGTCCGCCGACGCGGGCGGGAGTACAGTCCCGTCGTCACGAATAAATTTCAAATCAGTGGGTCGAACCGTCCAGGAGACCAGCGACCCGTTCGTCACCGTAATCTGAACTACATTGAAATTCTTGATTCGCGGCGGAAGCGTCGCAAACATTACCGTGACGCCATTGCTCGTCAAGACATCGTACTCCAAGCCATGGGATTCGAACGTGACCGGCACCGGCGGCGCGCCGGACTGCGCCTGAGGCACGGACTGCGGCACGGGCGACGGTGATTGAGGGGCCACCGCCTGGGGTATGTCGGCGTTTTGCCCCGGCGCTACCTGCCCAGGGGCTTGCTCCGGTTTCTTGCCCACGCTCTGGGCCGGCGATAATAAACCCGGCACCGTCTGCGGATTGGCAACGCTTACCGCCAGCAAAAAGGGAATGAGAGCAAGTCGGCGCGCGCATAAACCATTGCTGCACGCGATATTAGAACCCATGAAAGACCAACCTTCATGATAGCCGTACTTTCGGAAGAGCTTTGATGCAATGAAACGAACTCTCGTTCAAAATTAAACGAAGTCCGGACCCCTCACGCGCGACTGTCGGCCAGTCTCGCGGTCAGAAACCAACGCAGAATACCCCGCGGATGAGCCGGGAAGGTCTCGATATCCACGCGGAGAAGAGCGCCTTTCTTAAAGTCCACCTGCAGCTCGGGGGAGCCCAGGAGATAGGCCGCCAGATTCTCGAAAAGCGGGTTGTGGCCTACCAGGAGCAAGGACGCTTCCTCCCGGTGAGCGCGTATCTCGTTCCAGACCTCTTCGACATTTGAGCCTGGAATGAGTGCTTTTGTACGCAGAATATTGCTCTTATATCCAAGAACTTGCTTTGCAATTTCAGCGGTTTGCACCGCCCGCTTCAAAGGGCTCGTCAAAATGAGCGTCGGATGTACTTCGGCGTGTACGGCGGTCTGGAGGATCTGCCGCAATTTCTTGCGCCCATCCATAGTCAGGGCGCGCTCCGCATCATTCGAAGCTGTTTCTTCCGCAACTCCGTGCCTTAATAGGTGGACCTGCATGACCGAGCTTTCGCCATTCATTCTGTCATACTGGTCGGTTCATGCAAATCAGCCAGGAAACGCAGGATCGCATCCTGCTGTATATTGCGATCGCTGCGGCTGCTCTGATTCATGTATCTATCGCGGCGAGCCAAATTCTTCTCGGGCTCGGAATTGGCCTGATGCTCACATTCCGGCGCAGGCTGGAATTTCCCCGCATCTGGGTGCCGTTAGTCTGTTGTTTCGCGTGGACGGTGATTGCGGATTGTGTCTCGCCAGATCCGTGGGGCGGCCGTGCTCAAATCCGGAAATTCTTCGTCTTTCTATTCATTCCGCTCGTCTATGGCGCCTTCGTCCGGCAATTTCCGAAGACTTTTAACTTGATGGCTGCTTGGACGCTGCTCGCAACCGCTTCCGGTTTTTGGGGACTGGTGCAGTTTGTTCAGAAATACGAGCATGCCCACAGAAGCGGGCAGGAATTTTACCAAACTTATCTCGCGAGACGAATTACCGGTTTCGAGAGCCACTGGATGACTTTTGGAGCGCTGCAACTGAGCGTGCTTTCGTTGTTACTGGCGCAGCTCTTTTTCGCGAAGCGGCGCATGCCTGCCTGGGCGTATTTGAGCATTCCTGTTCTTTCGGCGGCGATCTTACTCGGCATGACGCGGAGCATATGGCTCGCGGCCGTGCCCGCCGTACTTTATCTGGTCGGGTTCTGGCGGCCGAAGATGATGCTGACGGTTCCGGTCATCGTGGCGCTCGCGTTCGTGATATCGCCGCATGCTGCTCGCGAACGGCTGACGTCCCTCGTGCAACCGCGCGAAAACGTCGATTCGAATGAACATCGCATCGTGACCTTCCGCACCGGGGTCGAGATGATCAAGGCGCATCCGGTGTTCGGCATCGGGCCGGAAGAAATCGGCCGCAATTTCGACAAATATGTGCCGGCTGATATTCCACGGCCCTTACCCGTCGGCTACTACGGACATCTCCACAATATCTATCTTCAATATGCGGCCGAACGCGGACTGCCCGGCCTCGCCTTCATGTTGTGGTTTATCGGCCTCACAGTCTGGGACTGTTTGAACGCGATCTTTGCCTCCGGTCAAAACTGGAAGGGGGTGCGATCGGATTATCTCTTCGTTCTGCATGGAACCGTTGCTGTCATCATCGGGGTTCTGGTCGGCGGCATCTTCGAATACAACCTCGGCGATAGTGAAGTGCTGATGATGTTCGTATGCGTGGTGTCCCTTGGATACGCTGCGGTGAATCATGTAAAGAACTACCGCGCTTCCGCTTCGCCCATAGCGGTTACGGTTTCGAAATAGGGCGGTTCTGACTCGCGGTGCACAACGGCAGTTTGCACATTTGTAAAGCCTGCGCTTTCGAGGAAACGGCGCAGTTCAACTTCCGTAAAACCCAGCCATACGTCCGCGTAGATCTCGCGAGCTTCTTCGAAGTTGTGCCGTAGCAGATCCAAAATGGCGATCCGCCCGCCGGGCTTTAAAATGCGCTTTGCTTCAGCAACGGCGCGATCCGGATGCGGCGCATGATGCAGAGACTGGCTGAAAAAAGCGAGGTCCACGATACCAGTCTCGATCGGAAGATACTCCAGATCGCCCAGGCGGAATTCGACATTGTTCACGCCGTTTTCCCTGGCCAGTTTCGTGCCGAACTCGACCATTTTGTCCGAGCTATCCACCGCAATTACGCGTTCGGCGCGCACTGCCAGCAGTTGTGAAAAGGTGCCTTCGCCGGCGCCAAGATCGGCAATTACCATTCGCGGCATAAGCCGAAGCAACACTTCCGCTAAACCTTTCCACGAGCGGCCAGGGAGATATTCGCGGCCAAATCGTCCTGCCAGCGCATCGAAGTAATGACGCATTTTGTCGTGACGCTTGTTCACAACCAGCTTGAGTGCTTCCCTATCGTCTGTGATCTCGGGGATTTCGTCGCCGCACTGGCTCAGCATTTCGAGCAAAGGCTCGAAATCATGCCTCTTCTTCAACCGGTAAAAGATATTCTTGCCGATACGCCGGTCTTCAACGAGCCCGGCTTGCTTCAATTGGGAGAGGTGCGTCGAGATCTGGCTTTGTCCCTTTGCCAGGACCTCCTGGATTTCCGCAACAGAAAGTTCCTCCTGCCCGAGCAGCAACAAAAGGCGCACGCGTGTGGGGTCTCCGAGAAGGCGAAGCGACTTTAAGAGACCACTCGTCATAGTACTTATCAACATATCAAGATTTTTCGATATAATAGCCGCGAGGTTGATGATCCAGATCCATGAGCTCTGCAACACTGAACGAAATTGCGACCGAGTATAAGGTCGCTGATTTAACGCTGGCCGATTGGGGCCGGAAGGAAATCTCCATCGCCGAGCACGAGATGCCGGGTCTGATGGCTATTCGTCGCAAGTACGCCAAGGAGAAACCGCTGGCGGGTGTGCGCGCGACCGGATCGCTTCATATGACGATCCAAACCGCGGTCCTGATCGAGACTCTGGTGGACCTGGGTGCCAACGTGCGCTGGGCGAGCTGCAATATCTTTTCGACCCAAGACCATGCCGCCGCCGCAATTGCCGCTGCAGGTATTCCGGTCTTTGCATGGAAAGGGGAGACGCTCGAACAGTATTGGTGGTGTACGTATCAGGCGATCAGCCATTCAGACGGTAAGGGGCCTCAATTGGTGGTAGACGATGGCGGCGATATAACGCTTCTAATCCACCGGGGTTACGAGCTCGAGGAAGGAAGTGACTGGGTCGACTCTCCGTCGGGTTCGGATGAAGAACGGGTCATCAAAGCGCTCCTGAAAAAGATCCATTCGGAAGATCCGCAGCGCTGGCACAAGCTGGTGAAGGAGTGGCGTGGCGTTTCCGAAGAGACAACCACGGGCGTGCACCGGCTGTATAAGATGCAGGAGCAGGGTAAGCTCCTGGTGCCGGCGATCAACGTGAACGATTCCGTCACCAAGTCGAAGTTCGACAACCTGTACGGTTGCCGCGAGTCGCTGGCCGATGGAATCAAGCGGGCAACGGATGTAATGGTGGCAGGCAAAGTCGCCGTGATCTGTGGTTATGGCGACGTCGGCAAGGGCTCGGCCCACTCGCTGCGCGGCATGGGAGCTCGCGTGATCGTAACTGAAATCGACCCGATCAACGCCCTTCAGGCTGCGATGGAGGGCTTCGAAGTCGCGACGGTTGAAGATACGCTCGGCCGCGGTGACATCTATGTGACCTGCACGGGCAACCTGGACATCATCACGCTCGAGCACATGCAGCACATGAAAGATCAGGCGATCGTCTGCAACATCGGTCACTTCGACAATGAAATTCAGGTGGATCGCCTGAATACGGCATCCGGTGTGAAAAAGACGAACATCAAGCCGCAGGTGGACATGTACACGTTCCCGGATGGCCGCAGTATCTTCCTGCTTGCCGAAGGACGGCTGGTGAACTTGGGCTGCGCGACGGGTCACCCGAGCTTCGTGATGAGCAACAGCTTCTCAAACCAGACCCTCGCCCAGATTGACCTTTGGAAGAACAAGGACGTCTATCAGGTGGGCGTCTATACGCTACCGAAGAAGCTGGATGAGGAAGTAGCCCGTTTGCACCTGGAGAAGATCGGCGTCAAGCTCACAACGTTGACTCCGAAACAGGCCGATTATCTCGGCGTGCCGGTGGAAGGCCCCTTCAAGCCAGATCATTACCGCTACTGATTAGCTGGCGATTACACGCCCAGTACACAAGGAGGCCGGCAGAAGGGATCACCCTCTGCCGGCCGCTTTGTTTCGAGTCGTATTACCGAAGCAGCACCGCGAGGATCAGCAAAATCAGTACGACGAAGAGCAGAGTCACGCGAATCTGATGATAACCGTCCCACCGCCTGCGCATACTCAGCCAGTCCGAGGGGACCCGCTCCACATCCATCGCGGCGATTCGATTATTGATAGGGACCGCCAGCAGAATCGTCAGTACGATGATGATCGCCAGGAGAACGGCTGCGGCGCAGCACAGCCACCAGGCTGCTTGCGGGCTGCTCCGTAAAGTGACCAGCTCGACGAGTGCGAGCAGAAGACTCGCGCCATACCAGAACGGCATGAAAGTGCCAAGCCGCTTAGCCAGCGGCTTCACCACAATCGCGTGTGCTCCATCCGGTACCGAATAAAAGACAGGGTGAATAAATGCGGCAACAGCCAGCTCATTACCGGCGAGCGAGCCGGCAACGAGCAAGGTCAACAGTTTAATTGCAATATCCATCGCGTTCCACCCCGGTTGGATGAGAGGGCAGAACTGTGAGATTCCACTTAAAGCGGCACAAGACCGCGCTTAATGCCGATGGTCACCGCTTCTGTTCGCGTTGCGGCGCCCAGCTTGGCAAGGATCTGCGTAACGTGAAACTTCGCGGTGTGATCGGAGATGCCGAGGCGGCCGGCGATCTCTTTATTACCGAGTCCGTCAGCGAGCATTCGCAACACTTGCAATTCACGCGGAGTGAGTGGTTCAACCAGGCGCTCGCGCGGGCGGCCGTTCGGTTCGCTTCCGGGCAGCCAGCGCCGCGCCTGCGAGCTTGTCAACACGGTGAGGTCATTAGCAGCCGCCATCACAGCGGCCGCGATCTCCGCGGCGAATGCATTCAGGGGCAGCCGGGCGTGAATGGCGTTGCCCCACACGGCAGCATCGGCCTCTTCGGCCAGAAGCACCACCGGAACAGAGGCCGCCGGAATCTGGTCGGGCGTAAGGGCGGCAGCAACGATCACGTCCGCGAACGGCGTGTTCCCGCGGGCCGTACCCCGGATGGCATCCGACTCGATCACCTCCAGCCGTTCCTCATCGGCGAGCAGGTCCGCCAGGCGGCGGGCGCGGGCAG
>Ga0213872_10000238_pt1 | contig 48459 bp, 48 predicted proteins | sample VelepicomBERX_R2_FD_160071 | JGI IMG/M metagenome (GOLD analysis project Ga0213872, IMG submission 160071) | Rhizosphere microbial communities from Vellozia epidendroides in rupestrian grasslands, the National Park of Serra do Cipo, Brazil - RX_R2 | ecosystem: Host-associated > Plants > Roots >... | reverse complement strand
GTGCATCGGGTTGGGTCCCGGCAGATAACCCGCCCAGGCGCGAACAATCCACGCATGACTCTATTCCTGAAACGCATAACCACCCATCCATGGGGAGTTACAGGATGGTTACATTGGAGTGACAATTGATCCCCCGCCGCAGCAATCCTGCGCTTGTCGGGGAATCGCCGGGTGGCAAGATTGCCCGGCAAGTGCCAGCTTTTGGTTCCGGCAGACGTTTCGGATGGATCAGATGAGCGGCATTGGGCCAGGCCCGGCCGCGCGCCAGCCACCTTGGTGGCCGTGTCGCGCGTCGCCGAGCTTGGCCCAATCTCGCTTTTATGCTTTTTATATTGAATGGGACCCGCTATGAATCGACCCGTGATGGAAGGGCTGCGCTTGAACGTGCCCGCCTATGTGAAGCACCAGCGCCTGATCGCCTGGGTGGCCGAGATCGCCGCGCTGACCGAAGCCAAGGATGTCTATTGGTGCGACGGCAGCGAAGAGGAATACGACCGCTTGTGCGCCAAGCTGGTGGAGGCCGGCACCTTCAAGAAGCTCAACCCCGAGCTGCGCCCCAACAGCTACCTGGCCTGCAGCGACCCCAGCGACGTCGCCCGCGTGGAAGACCGCACCTTCATCTGCTCGGCCCAGAAGGAAGACGCCGGCCCGACCAACAACTGGATGGCGCCCGCCGAAATGCGCGCGCTGCTCCAGACCGGCCAGAAGGACGGAACCCCGGCCTTGTTCAAGGGCGCCATGCGCGGCCGCACCCTGTACGTGGTGCCCTTCAGCATGGGGCCGATCGGCTCGCCCATCGCGCACATCGGCGTGGAACTCTCCGACAGCGCCTACGTGGCCGTCAACATGCGCATCATGACCCGCATGGGCCGTCCCGTGCTGGACGTGCTGGGCGACAACGGCGTGTTCGTGCCTTGCGTGCACACGGTCGGCGCGCCGCTTCAGGAAGGCCAGGCCGACGTCAAGTGGCCTTGCAACAGCACCAAGTACATCGTGCACTACCCCGAGACCCGCGAGATCTGGTCCTATGGCTCGGGCTATGGCGGCAACGCCCTGCTGGGCAAGAAGTGCTTTGCGCTGCGCATTGCCTCGAACATGGGGCGCGACCAGGGCTGGCTGGCCGAGCACATGCTGATCCTGGGCCTGACTTCGCCCGAAGGCAAGAAGTTCCACTTCGCCGCGGCCTTCCCCAGCGCCTGCGGCAAGACCAACTTCTCGATGCTGATCCCGCCCAAGGCCTTCGACGGCTGGAAGGTCACCACCATCGGCGACGATATCGCCTGGATCAAGCCCGGCGCCGACGGCCGCCTCTACGCCATCAACCCCGAAGCCGGTTACTTCGGCGTCGCCCCCGGCACCAACACGCTGACCAACTACAACTGCATGGCCAGCCTGGACAAGAACGTCATCTTCACCAACGTTGCGCTGACCGATGACGGCGACGTCTGGTGGGAAAGCATGACCGAGACGCCGCCGGCTCACCTGATCGATTGGCAGGGCAAGGATTGGACGCCCGAGATCGCCAAGGCGACCGGCGCCAAGGCCGCGCACCCGAACGCACGCTTCACTGTGTCGGCCGTCAACAACCCGGCCCTGGACGCGGAATGGGACAACCCCGCCGGCGTGCCCATCGACGCCTTCATCTTCGGCGGACGCCGCTCCACCACCGTGCCGCTGGTGACCGAAGCCCGCGACTGGGTCGAAGGCGTCTACATGGCCGCGACCATGGGTTCCGAGACCACTGCGGCGGCGGCCGGCCAGCAGGGCGTGGTGCGCCGCGACCCCTTCGCGATGCTGCCCTTCACCGGCTACAACATGGCCGACTACTTCCAGCACTGGCTGAACATGGGCGAGAAGCTCGCCAGCATGAAAGCCAAGCTGCCCAAGATCTTCTGCGTCAACTGGTTCCGCAAGGGCACCGACGGCAAGTTCGTCTGGCCCGGCTACGGCGAGAACATGCGCGTGCTGAAATGGATGCTGGACCGCGTCGAAGGTTCGGGCCAGGGCGACGAGCACGTGTTCGGCGTGACCCCGCGCTACGAGCACATCAACTGGACCGGCCTGAACTTCACGGCGGAGCAGTTCGATGTGGTCACCCGCATCGACAAGGCCGACTGGGCTGCCGAGCTGAAGCTGCACGAAGCGCTGTTCGAGCAGCTGGCCCACCACCTGCCGGCCGAACTGCCGGCCACCAAGGCCAAGATCGAACAGCGCCTGGCGGCTGAGTGATGAACTGGAGCCTGGACTTGTTCCAGGCTGGGCATAAAAAAACCCGCCTGGGGTGACCGGCGGGTTTTTTGCTTCCTGGCGAATTACCAGCTGCGTTCTTGCATCTTGGCGGCGGTAAGCACCAGCAGCTTCGCATTGCTCAGGATGCGCTTCCACAGCCGGGCGCCGATGGCGGCAAAGGCGCTGTTGAGCCCGAAGGCGCGTTGCAGGGGCCGGCCCAGGAGGGTGCTGGCGGTGTTCATGGGGTACTTTCTTGATGCTGGATTCGGTGCAGGCTCTTATGGAGCAATGTTGTGATTATAGGGTAAACCCTTTGCTGCGCCGCAATAAAATGCAGGACCCGTGTGCCGATACGCCACATGGGCTTCTCGGCGACAATCGCACCCTATGAACAAACCTGCCAAGCCTGCCGATCTGACCGATGCCGAGTTCGCCGAACTCGACGAACTGCTGGCCACCACGCCCAAGCCCCTGCAAGCCCTGGATGCCTCCATGCTGGATGGCTATCTGTGCGGCGTGCTGGTGCAGCCCCGGCTGATCGAGGTCGACGAATGGCTGCCCAACATTTTCGATTACGACGGCGGCCTGCTGCCCGACGACGTGGACGCGGCCTGGCTGGCGCGCATCAAGGAGCTCGTGGTCCGGCGCCACACGGCGCTCAACCGTGCCATGGTGGAAAACGGTTGGTTCGATCCGGTTGTCCTGGACCTGGACGAAGAAGCCCCCCCCGAAACCGCTGCGGAGGACGAAGACGCCGAGCAGGCCCAGGCGCGCGCCACTTACGATGCCATGGGGCCGATCTCGCGCACCTTGATGCCCTGGGTGGCCGGTTTCCAGCATGCGGCGCTGTGCTTTCCCGAACTCAGCGAAATGGATGACGACGCAGTGATGGCCGCCCTGGCCCGCCTCTACCGCCACCTGCCGGCCGAGACGCCTGAAGAGAAGGAAATCGTCGCCACCCTGGACCGCGAGCATCCGCTCAAGGACCTGGACGACGCCATCGAGGAGCTGGTGGTGACCGTGGCAGACCTCTGCGACCTGACCACCGAGCACCGTTACCACGTTGAAAACGTGCGCCGCGACGGTCCCAAGGTTGGCCGCAACGACCCTTGCCCTTGCGGCTCGGGCCGCAAGTACAAGCAGTGCCACGGCGCCAACTGAATTCCATCTGAAGCCGTCGCGCGGTCCAGCGACGCGACCCTGTCATGCGAGTGCAAATCCTGTCGGATCTCCACATGGAGACCGAGACCTTCGAGCCCGAGCCGGCGCCCGGTGCCGAGGCGCTGATCCTGGCCGGCGACGTCGACACGCACTGGGCCGGTCTGGACGCCTTCGCGGGCTGGCCGGTGCCGGTGCTGTTCGTGCCCGGCAACCACGAATTCGACCGCCGCGACATCGCCCTGGCCCGACCGGCACTCAGGGAGCGGGTCGAGCAGCTGGGTTTCGTCATGCTGGATGATGCCGAGTGCAGCTTGACGGACCGTGCAGGACGCCGGCTGCGCTTTCTGGGCAGCACGCGCTGGTCGGACTTTGATCTGTTCGGTCTGGACCAGCGGCCGCGTTCGATGCGGGCCGGCAGCTATTTCCAGCGCTTGATGGGCTCAAGCCTGGCCGGCGAGCCGCTGGACTGCGACAAGGTGCGGGCCTTGAGCCTGGAAAGCCGGGCGTGGCTTTCGCAGGCCTTGACGCAAGATGCGCCAGCACAACCCTGGGCCGCAACCGTCGTCATCACCCACTTTGCACCGAGCCTGCGCAGTGCGGACCCGCGCTTCGGCCGGCAACCCACGACCGCCAGCTTCTGCAACAACGACGAAGACCTGCTGCCCCTGGCCGACGTGTGGATCCACGGGCATCTGCATTGCCGGCAGGATTACCAGTTCAGCCATGCCAGAGGCCAGACCCGCGTGCTGTGCAATGCACGCGGGCACCAGCGCAAAGGCGAGTCGCAGGACTTCAACCCGCTGCTGACGCTGGACATCGGCAATTGACGATTGCGTGGCAAATCGGATCAGCTTTGCGTGCGCGTCATCCAGGCCAGCGGTGAATCACCGGTGCCGGAACGGGCATCGCTGCGGGCGCGCTGCGACTCCAAAGGGCCATCCAGCTGAGCAGCGCGCATCTCGCTGAACTCCCCACCCAGCGAGGCTTCCATGCCAAAGGCGGTGCCCATGTCGGCCGGGTCGTGCTGGACATGGGACGGGGGCGTGCGGCGGAAAAAACGCAGCGTGGATGTGAATCGCATGGCGGGCCTCTCAATCCGAAACAGGGCAACGGTGGAAGTGCAGCCAGCATGAAGACCCTTTGCACGCTTCGATTTGAACTGGGCGAAGTTCAACTCTGTCGCGCGCACTGAATTTCCCGCTGAGGGCTTCAGTTTGAAACGAATGCGAGCGATTGCAATGCCACATTTGGGTGGAAAACCACGCTCTTATGGCAATAGCTCACACTTGTTTACAAACTCGATTGAAACTTAAAACGGGTGGTGGATTAATCGCCACACTTCCGTCTTTGGGAGGATGGTGGTGGAAACCCGAAGTAGGTATGCTCCGCGCCTTCTCGCCCAATTTCGTGTTTTCAATGCATCCTCTGGTTCACAAATTCTTGACCTGGAATGTCGTGCTCGGCGTTGTAGGTATTTCGACGTGGTTGACCTATCAGGTGCCATCGCGCCACGAGCAAGGCTCGACATCGGCCGTGGTGGCGTACGCATCCCAGACCCAGGATCGGGCCACCGCGTATCTGCCTTCCAACGGCGCCGCCTCGGCCTCGGCACGGGCCACCGTGTTGGGTCGTCGTTGAGCTGGGTGTTCTTGCGTTTGATTTCCCGCTTGCGTTCGGCATGACGGCGCAGGCCGGCGCGATGCTGCAGGGCTGGATGATGGGCGCCAGCCTGATCGCGGCCATTGGCGCCCAGAACGCCCTGGTGCTGCGCCAGGGCTTGCTGCGGCAGCACGTCCCTCTGGTGGTGGGCGTGTGCATTGCATCCGATGCCTTGTTGATCCTCGCCGGCGTGTTCGGCCTGGGTGCCCTGATCACCGAGCTGCCCGGGTTGATGAACGCCTTCCGCTGGGGCGGCGTGCTGTTCCTGTGCTGCTACGGCCTGCTCGCGGGTCAGAGGGCCTGGCGCGGAACCTCGGGCTTGCAGGCGGCACAAGGGGAGGCGGGTTGGCGCGTGGTGCTGCTCAGCGTGCTGGCGATGACCTTCCTGAATCCCCACGTATACCTCGACACTGTGGTCCTGCTGGGCAGCATAGGCGCCGGCCAGGCGCCAGCGCTGCGCGCAGCATTTGCTCTTGGCGCGGCGCTGGCTTCGCTGATGTGGTTTTCCCTGCTGGGTTTCGGCGCCGCCTTGATGGCGCGCCCCCTGCAGCGACCGGGGGTCTGGCGCGGACTCGATGCGGGCATTGCCCTGCTGATGTTCTGGATCGCCTTGCAGCTGTGGCGGCAACCACTGGGCGTGGCGCCGTAGAATCCGCGCCCGGTTTCCTTTTGCTGTGCCCCCACCATGAGTTCGCCCCTTTCCTTCTGTGCCATCGACTTCGGCACCTCCAATTCGGCGATCGCCATTCCCGCCAGTGCCGCGGGTCAGGCGGCGGGCATGCGCCTGGTGGAGCTGGAGCCCGGCCACCTGACCATGCCGACGGCGGTGTTCTATTTCGCCGAAGGCCGGCATGACGCCGACGGTCCGCCCAGGGCCTTTGGCCGCGCGGCCATGGCCGCCTATGTCGAGGGTGTGGACGGGCGCTTGATGCGCTCCATGAAGAGCATCCTCGGCTCCAGCCTGATCGACCAGACCACTGACGTCGGGGGCGGGCGCGGCGTCAAGTATTTCGACATGCTGGCCGGCTACCTCAAGCGCTTGCGCCACCAGGCGTTGGCCGCGGGCGCCCAGGCGCCGCTCGACCATGTGGTGCTGGGGCGTCCGGTGTTCTTCGTCGATGAGGATGCCGGGCGCGATGCGGCCGCGCAGGCCTCGCTGGAGGCCGCCGCCCGGGCGGTCGGCTTTCATGAAGTGCATTTCCAGTTTGAACCGATCGCGGCGGCGTTCGACTACGAGAGCCAAGTCGACCGCGAACAGCTGGTGCTGGTGGCCGACATCGGCGGCGGCACCTCGGACTTCTCGGTGGTGCGGGTCGGGCCGGAGCGCATGAACCGGCTGGACCGGCGAGGCGACATCCTGTCCCACCACGGCATCCACATCGCCGGCACCGATTTCGACCGCCACATCGAGCTGGCCAGCGTGCTGCGCGAGCTCGGCTACCGCTCGCTCGGTCCGGCGCGTGCCGACGGCGAGCCGCGCGAAGTGCCCAGCGGCGTGTACTTCGACCTGGCCACCTGGCATTTGATCAACACCGTCTACAGTCCTCAGCGCCTGTCCGAGCTGCGCGCCATGCGCAGTTTCTACGGCAATCCGCTGCACCATCAGCGCCTGATCACCGTGGTGGAAGAGCGGCTGGGCCACGAACTCGCGTCGCGGGCCGAGGAGGCCAAGATTGCCGTGTCCGGCGGCGGCGACACGGTGATCGACCTGGGCGCGCTCGAATCGAAGCTGGCGATCACGCTGCGCGAGGCCGACGCCCTGGGCGCGCTGCACGCCGATGTCGAGCGCATCGCGCAGGCAGGCCGCGACACCGTGGCGCAGGCCGGGCTGCAGGCCGCCGACATCGATGCGCTCTACTTCACCGGCGGCTCGACCGGCTTGCGCCTGCTGTCGGAGCGGATCGCGGCCGACTACCCGCAGGCCATCCAGGCCCGCGGCGACCGCTTCGCCTCGGTGGCCACGGGTCTCGGGCTGCACGCGGCGCGCCTGTTCACCCGCTGAGCCGGGTCCGCGCCCGGATGCCTCAACGGCGCGGTCCGCGCGGCGGGGGGCGGCGTGGCGGCGTCTTGGGCGGTGCGGTGCAGGCCAGGGGGCGCGAGACGTCGGCCAGCAGCAGTGTCGAGCGCACCAGGCTTTCGACCGCCTCGGCCACGTCTTCGGGCGGCTCCAGGGTCTCGATTTCCTCGAGCAGCTCGTCGGCGTCTTCCAGATCGTCCGGATCCAGATGCAGGTACAGCGAGGCCAGCGGCTCCAGCAATTCAGAGGCGTCCAGGCGCGTCAGCGCCGGAAACAGCTCGGTCGCCAGCGAGAAGCCGACCACCCAGGGCATCACCACTTCGGACGGCGAGGCGTCCTCGTCGAGCTCGAACACCCAGGGGTCGAACCATTGCCGGTCGATGATGGCGAGATTGAGCTCGCGGTGGCGCCGCAGCACCAGCTCGAACAGCGCGCCGGTGTCCAGCTCTCCGGGCGCCGCCCGGCCCTCGCTGTCGAGCACAAAGCGCGACCATTCGGCGAAGGGCACGGCCTTGGGCTGCAGCAGCACGCCGGCCAGATAGCCGTCCAGCATGCTGACGTCCAAGGGCTCCAGCGGTGCCGGCAGTGCGTCGAGCAGCGCTTGCAGCTGCATCAATTCAGCTTCGCCCAGCGGCTCGGCGGGTTTGCGGGCTTGCGCCGGGGCCGTAGAACGTGGCGAGTTGCGCAAGGCGGCGCCGGCGCCTGGCCGGTGCGCGCGGTGGGGTTCGGACGGTTTGGAGCGTGGCCTGGACGTGGGGCCTGGGCGCGATTTGGGTGCAGACATGGGCGGCATTATCCGGTTACATCCCCTGTGCGGTGGATTGCATTTTTGCGGGCGGACGCCAATGTTCCCTGGCGTATCCCCCTTCATGGGGATAGCTGAGCGTCCGCGATCTCCCTAGAGTGCGATCCATTGCGAACAGCCCGCCTGTTCACTGCAGCCGATCCCAACGACGTCCTTGATGAGGACTTGCAACGCCCAACCGGTCTTGGCCGGCTGGGCGTTTTTTTGACCCCTGCGAATCGTCAGAAACCTGTGGCGAACGAGCGTTTGAGGTGCTCGATCAGGAGCTTCTGCGGCCTGGGCGTGCTGCTGCTCCAGGGGTGGACGGCGTAGATGCTGTCGCCGAACACGCCCACCGGCCGCCAGGGCGCCAGCACTTCCACCAGCGCGCCGCTGGCCAGCGCGGCGGCGGCGCTGAAATCGGGCAGCAGGGCCAGCCCCAGCCCGGCCAGCGCGGCGTCGCGCAGGACCTCGCTGTTGCCGGCCCGCAGCGGCCCCTGCACGGGAATGCGCAGTCGCTCGGGCGCCTTGCCGGCGCGCTCGAAGAACCACAGCGCCGCGCCGGGACGCAGATAAGCCAGGCAGGCGTGCTCTCCCAGCGCCGCCGGATGCTGAGGCTGCCCGGCGCGGGCCAGGTAGCTCGGCGAGGCCACCAGCAGCGTGCGCGAGGCGCAGAGCTTGAACGCCACATGCGTGTCGGGCGGCGTGGAGGTGTGGCGCACGGCCATGTCGAAGCCCTCCTGTGCCAGCGGCACCAGGCGGTCGCTGAGGTCGAGTTCGATGCGGATGTCGGGGTAGGCGGCGAAGAACGCGAGCAGCGCCGGCGCAATGTGCTGGCGCCCCAGCGCCACCGGCGCGCTGACGCGCAGCAGGCCGCGTGGCTGGCCGACCGCGTCGCGGGCCTCGTTCAGGCTGCGGTTGATGTGGGCAAAGCTGGCTTCGGTCTCCTCCACCAGGCGGCGTCCGGCGTCGCTCAGGCGGGTCGAGCGCGTGGTGCGCGCCACCAGGGTCTGGCCCATGGCCCGCTCCAGCTCGGCGATGCGCTGGCTCACTGCCGCCTTGGACAGGCCCAGGCGCTGCGCCGCCTTGGTGAAGCTGCCCAGCTGCGCGATCACGTGGAGTGCGTGCAGCTGGGCCCAGAGCACGTCGTCGCGAAGGGGTTTGTGTGCTGGTTTGTGCCTGTCCATTGTTCATATTATCGAACAATCAAGTCAGTGAAAACGGATTGGCAGGGCGATCGGGCCTGCCTAGACTGTGGCCATCGTTCATCAACGCCGCCAGCATGGCGCGACCCCCATGAGCTCACAGCAGCAGCCCTATACCGCCAGCGCCGAATTGACGCACTTCATCAACGGCGCGCCCGCCGCCGCCAGCTCGGGCCGCAGCCAGGCGGTCTACAACCCGACCACGGGCGCGGTAGCCCGCCACGTGCAGCTGGCCAGCACCGACGACGTCCTGCGCGCCGTCGCGGCCGCCCAGACTGCGTTTCCGGCCTGGGCCGATGCGCCGCCGCTGCGCCGTGCGCGCGTGATGTTCAAGTTCCTGGAACTGCTGAACGCGCACAAGGAAACCCTGGCGGCCATGATCACCGCCGAGCACGGCAAGGTCTTCACCGACGCCATGGGCGAGGTGGCGCGCGGCATTGACGTGGTCGAGTTCGCCTGCGGCATTCCGCAACTGCTCAAGGGCGACTACACCGAGCAGGTCAGCACCGGCATCGACAACTGGACGCTGCGCCAGCCGCTGGGCGTGGTGGCGGGCATCACGCCCTTCAACTTCCCCTTCATGGTGCCCATGTGGATGGCGCCGGTGGCCCTGGCCTGCGGCAACTGCTTCATCCTCAAGCCCAGCGAGCGTGACCCGTCGCCCAGCCTGCTGGTGGCCGAGCTGCTCAAGCAGGCCGGCCTGCCCGACGGCGTGTTCAGCGTCGTGCAGGGCGACAAGATCGCGGTCGACGCGCTGCTGACGCATCCCGACGTCAAGGCGCTGAGCTTTGTCGGCTCCACGCCGATCGCGCAGTACATCTACGAGACCGGCGCCCGACAGGCCAAGCGCGTGCAGGCCCTGGGCGGCGCCAAGAACCACATGGTGGTGATGCCCGACGCCGACATCGACCAGGCCGTCGATGCATTGATCGGCGCCGCCTACGGCTCGGCCGGTGAGCGCTGCATGGCCATCTCGGTGGCCGTGTTGGTCGGCGACGTGGCCGACAAGGTCGTGCCCAAGCTGGCCGAGCGCGCCCGCGCGCTCAAGATCAAGAACGGCATGGAGCTCGACGCCGAGATGGGCCCCATCGTGACGCGCGAGGCGCGCGACCGCATCGAGAACTACATCGGCATCGGCGTGGAAGAGGGCGCCAAGCTGGTGGTGGACGGACGCGGCCACAAGGTGGCGGGCTTCGAGCAGGGCTTCTTCACCGGCGGTACCTTGTTCGACCATGTCACGCCTGGCATGCGCATCTACAAGGAAGAGATCTTCGGCCCGGTGCTGGCCTGCGTGCGCGTACCCGACTTCGCCCAGGCCGTCGAGCTGATCAACGCGCACGAATTCGGCAACGGCGTGGCCTGCTTCACCAGCGACGGCAATGTGGCGCGCGAATTTGCCCGCCGCATCCAGGTCGGCATGGTGGGCATCAACGTGCCCATCCCCGTGCCCATGGCCTGGCATGGCTTCGGCGGCTGGAAGAAGAGCCTGTTCGGCGACATGCACGCCTACGGCGAAGAGGGCGTGCGTTTCTACACCAAGCAGAAGAGCGTCATGCAGCGCTGGCCCGCCAGCATCGCCAAGGGCGCCGAGTTCGTGATGCCGACCAGCAAATAAGGGTCAGCGCCGCTCCAGCACGATGGGAGCGAGCGCCAGCGCGGCATGGACGCGGTCGGCCGCCTGGCGCGCGTCCTCGCGGCTGGCATAGGGGCCGGCCTGCAGGCGGCACAGCTGCTTCTCCTTGAAGATGGCCAGCATGGGCGCCATCCAGTCGAGCTCCTTGACCAGCTTCTGGCGGAACTGCTCGGCGCCGTCGAGCTTGCTGAAGGCGCCTAGCTGTACCCAGAAGCCTGGGGCCGCGACGCGAGGCGGGGCATCGAACTGCGCAGCGCTGCCGTCCGCGGGAAGACTGCCGGCCGTGCCGACTGGAATGGGCGTGACCGCCGCAGCGCCGGACAGCGCGTCGGGCTGCAGCGCTTGCACGGGAATGGGTGTCAGCGCGGGTGCCGCTGCGGCGGCGCTGCGGGCGTTGCCGCTGGCGCCGTTTTGGGCCTGGGCCAGCATCAGCTGCGGCTCGTCCACGGCCGGATTGGGCGGGCTGCCGGTGTCGCGCCGCCAGGCGCCGGTGCGTATGTCTTCGTAGGTGATGCGCTCGACCTCCACCGGCGTGACGCCGCGCAGGATGTCGAGCTTGAGTGCGGCCGTGTAGCTCAGGTCGATGATGCGGCCGCTGTGGAAGGGGCCGCGGTCATTGATGCGCACGATCACTTCCTTGCCGTTGGCGGGATTGCGCACCCGCGCATAGCTCGGGATCGGCATGGTGGCATGCGCGGCGGTCATGGCGTACATGTTGTAGAGCTCGCCGCTGGAGGTGGATTTGCCGTGGAATTTGCGCCCGTACCAGGAGGCCAGGCCGCGTTCGGTGAAGGCCTGGTCCTCGGTGATCGGTTCGTAGTGCTGGCCCAACACATCGTAGGGCTTGTTGGGGCCGCCCTTGCGTATGGGCTCCAGCCTGGGCTCGGCATCGGGCACCTGTTCCAGGTGCGGCGGAATCCGCGCTTCGGGCCCGTCGCGGTCGGGATTCTGCGTGGCCGAGGGGACGTTTCTGCTGGAGTTGCTGACGCTGGGGGTGGGCAGATGGCTGGCACAACCGGCGAGCCAGAGAGCGGTACAGAGAGGCCAGAGAGGCCGAATTGACAATTGCGGGGTCCTTCGCATGGCCGCAACCCTAAACGAAAGCGCTGGATTTCGCCAGTTCCGGTGCGAAACTTGTGGCCATGACGGAATACATTTTCCCCCCCGCCGAAATCCCCAGTGTTGCCGTTCGCGGCAGCACCCAGCGCTATGCGGTGTCGCGCATTTTCTGCGTGGGACGCAACTATGCGGCCCACGCGCGCGAGATGGGCGGCGACCCGAGCCGCGAGGCGCCGTTCTACTTCAGCAAGCCGGCCAGCGCGCTGACGCCCTCGGGCAGCACGGTGCCGTATCCGCCCCGGACCCAGAACCTGCATCACGAGATGGAGCTGGTGGTCGCCATTGGCGCCCCTTTGTTTCGCGCCGCCACCGAGCAGGCGCAGGCCGCCGTGTGGGGCTACGCCACCGGGCTGGACATGACGCGCCGCGACCTGCAGGCGCAGGCCAAGGCCGCCGGACAGCCCTGGGACACGGCCAAGGGCTTCGAGCATTCGGCCGTCATCGGCGAATTGGTGTGCGCCTCCGAGCTGGGCGACATGGGCCGCGGCGCCATCAGCCTAGCCGTCAACGGCCAGCTGCGTCAACAGGGCGACCTGGCCGACATGATCTGGCGCGTGCCCGAGCTCGTTGCCAACCTGTCGCAGTTCTATCACCTGGCGCCGGGCGATCTGATCTACACCGGCACGCCCGAAGGCGTGGGGGCCGTGCAGCCGGGCGATATCATCACCGGCGCGATCGAGGGCCTGGGCGAGATTCGGCTGACAATAGCGGCCCCGGAATGAATGACCGCCATGCTTGATCACAACGAGACGCTGACCGAGGCCCGCGAGCGCAATGTGCGCGAGGCCTTGCTTGAAGACATAGGCCGCTGCGACTGGACCGCCCAGCTGGTGCCGGCGAACCGCAAGGTGGCGGCTCATGTGCGGGTGCGTGAGCAGGCCGTGCTGTGCGGCCGCGACTGGTTCGAGGCCGTGTTCAAGGCGCTCGACCCGAGCTGCCGCATCGAATGGCTGTACGACGAAGGCGCGCTGATGGCGGCCGATACGGTGGTCTGCCGCATCCAGGCGGACGGGCGCGCGCTGCTCAGCGCCGAGCGGCCGGCGCTGAACTTCCTGCAGCTGCTGTCGGGTACGGCGACGATCACCCATGCGCATGTGCAGGCCATCGCGGGCGCCAGCACGAATCCGCGCGGCTGCGTGGTGCTCGACACCCGCAAGACCGTGCCCGGACTGCGTCTGGCGCAGAAGTACGCGGTGCGGATCGGCGGCGGCGCCAACCAGCGGCTGGCGCTCTACGACGGCATCCTGATCAAGGAAAACCACATCGCGGCGGCCGGCGGCGTGGCGGCCGCGCTGCGCGCTGCGCAGGCCTTGAATGCCGGCGTGGACATCCAGATCGAGGTCGAGGCGATCGCCGAGCTGGAGGAGGCGCTGGATGCCGGCGCCACCAGCGTGCTGCTCGACAACTTCAGCGAGGCCATGATGCGCGAGGCGGTGGCCCTGAATGCCGGCCGCGCCCTGCTGGAGGTCTCGGGCGGCGTGGCGCTGGAGCAGCTGCGCTGGATCGCCGCCACGGGCGTGGACCGGATCTCGATCGGGCGGCTGACCAAGGACGTGCGGGCCGTCGACTATTCGATGCGGGTCGACGGGCCGCTGGCCTGAATCGGTTCAGCCGAACCACTCCTCGTCAGGCAAGGCCTTGAACACCTGGCGCAGGCCCTCGCCCCAGCCGCGGCGCAGCTGGTTGAAGTAGGGGTCTTCCGCGTCGATGCGGTGCGGCTGTGCCGGCGCGAAGCTGTCGGTGCGGTAGAGCAGCATGTCCAGCGGCAGCCCGACCGACAGATTGCTGCGTATCGTCGAATCGAACGAGATCAGCGTGCATTTGCTCGCCTCGATCAGCGTGCTGTCGAAGCTGATCACGCGGTCGATGATGGGCTTGCCGTACTTGGCTTCGCCGATCTGGAAATACGGCGTGTCTTCGGTCGCCTCGATGAAATTGCCTTGCGGGTAGACGTGGAACAGGCGCGGCTCCTCGCCCTGGATCTGCCCGCCGACCAGGAAATTGGCGCCGAAATCGATGCCCTGGCCCTGCGGCACGTCGACGCTGTCGCGCGCCACCACCTCCTTGAGCGTGCGGCCCACCAGCTCGGCCGCGTCGTACATGCTGCCGACGTTGAGCAATTGCGCGCCCTCGTGCGCGCAGCGCTGCCGCAGCAGGTTCAGCACGCTTTGCGTGGTGGCCAGATTGCCGGCGTTCAGGATGGTGACGAGACGCTGCCCCGGCACCTCGAACAGGTTCATCTTGCGGAAGGTGGCGATGTGATCGACGCCCGCATTGGTGCGCGAATCCGATGCAAACAGCAGTCCGGCCTTGAGCCGCATGGCAACGCAGTAGGTCATGGTCAGGATAAAGAGCCGGGCCAAGGCACAATCTTAGCGATTCGCCCGGGACGGGCACGAGAAATCTCTTGCAAGAAACACGGAGTTTTTCATGGCATCGAAGCTTATCAATCGGCGCGGTTTTGTCAGCGCCCTGCCCGCCGGACTGGCGCTGGGTGCCAGCATGACGCCCCTGGCTGCGGCGGCGGCCAAGTTGCCGCTGCTGGGCCGGGACTGGTCGCAGGCGGACTTGGAGACGCTGCGCCAAGCCATGGACGCCGGCACGCTGACCAGCCTGGCGCTGACCCGCTACTACCTGCACCGCATCGACAAGCTGGACCGGCGCGGCCCGCGCCTGCGCGCCGTCATCGAGCTGAACCCCGATGCACGCGAGCAGGCCCGCGCGCTGGATCGCGAGCGCACCCAGGGCAAGCTGCGCGGCCCCCTGCATGGCATGCCGGTGCTGCTGAAGGACAACATCGCCACCGGCGACCGCATGAGCACCACGGCAGGCTCGCTGGCTCTGGCGGGCCTGCACGCCACGCGCGATGCCTTCCTGGTGCAGCGCCTGCGCGAGGCGGGGGCGGTGATCCTGGGCAAGACCAACCTCAGCGAATGGGCCAATATCCGCTCCACCCGGTCCACCAGCGGCTGGAGCAGCCGCGGCGGACTCACGCTGAACCCGTATGCGCTGAATCGCAACACCAGCGGGTCCAGCTCCGGTTCGGGGGCGGCGGTGGCGGCCGGCCTGTGCGCGGTGGCCGTGGGCACGGAGACCGACGGCTCCATCACCTCGCCGGCCAGCATGTGCGGCCTGGTGGGGCTCAAGCCCACGGTCGGGCGCATCAGCCGCGACGGCGTGATCCCGATTGCGGCCACCCAGGACACGGCCGGACCGATGACGCGCCAGGTGCGCGACGCCGCCGCGCTGCTGCAGGTCCTGGCCGTGGCCGACCCGCGCGACGCGGCCTGCGCCGGCGCCCCGGCGGCGCCGGACTACGTGGCGGCCCTGCGCGTCGACGCATTGCGGGGCGCGCGCATCGGTGTGATCCGCACGGCCATGCCGCCGCAGCCCCAGGTCAACGCGCTGTTCGAGCAGGCACTGGAGGTGCTGCACGCGCAGGGCGCGGTGCTGGTCGACGCGCTCGACATTCCCGAGCAGGCCCGCTACGCCGAGGCCGAAACCACGGCGATGATGGTCGAGTTGAAGGACGGCTTGCCGCGCTACCTGGCCGAGTTCCAGCCCGACGCGCCCATCAAGAACCTGCGCGACCTGATCGCGTGGAATTCGGCCCATGCGCCCGAGGTCATGCCCTATTTCGGCCAGGAGCTGTTCGAGACCTCCGAGGCCAGCAAGGGCCTGGACAACGAGGAATACAAGAAAGCACTGGACACCAACCGGCGCTACGCACGCACCGAGGGGCTGGACGCCCTGTTTGCCGCGCACCAGCTCGACGCCGTGGTGGCGCCGACCGGCAACCTGCCCTGGCTGAACGACTATCTGCTGGGCGATCACATCACGGCCGGCGGCTTCATGTCGCCGTTCGCAGTAGCAGGTTATCCGCACCTGACCGTGCCGATGGGGCTGGTGTCAGGTTTGCCTGCCGGGTTGTCGTTCGGTGCCTTGGCGTGGCAAGAGGCGCGGCTCTTGAGCTATGGCTATGCCTACGAGCAGGCCAGCCACAAGCGCGTGCCTCCGCGCCTGGGCTGATTACTCTTCAGCGCTGAAGTTGCAATCCTGCAGCGGCACGACGCGCGTTTTGTTGACGAGCTTGTGCCCGAAATAAAGCAGCAGGAAGGCCGGCAGCATCAGGTAGCTGGTGATGAAGTCGAACCAGGAAAATTCCGGGGCCTGGAACACGCCGATGTTGGCGCCCAGGATCACGACCACGAACAGCACCAGCGCCAGCCAGGGACCGTAGGGGTAGAGCTTCGACTTGAATTTCAGGTCGGACAGCTTGCGGCCCTGGGCCACCCAGGCCTTGCGGAAGCGCAGGTGGCAGATGGCGATGCCCAGCCAGATCATGAAGCCCGTCAGGCCCGAGGCGTTGTAGAAGATCTGGTAGATCTTCTGGTCACCCACGGTGCTGGCAAAGAAGGCTAGCGCGCCCACCAGGCCGGTCGCCCAGACGGCCGCCACGGGCACGCCGCGCCGGTTCAGGTGGCCGAACAGCTTGGGTGCCTTGCCGCTGTGCGCCATGGCATAGAGCATGCGCGAGGACACGTAGAGCGAGGAATTGCCGCAGGACAGCACCGAAGAGAGGATCACGAAATTCATCACGTTGGCGGCGTAGTAGCCGACCTTGGGGATGCGTTGGAACACGATGGTGAAGGGCGAGAATGCAATGTCGCCTTCGCCGTGCATCAGGTTGGGATCGGTGAACGCGATCAGGCTGCCGACGACAAAGATCGAGCCGATGTAGAACAGCAGGATGCGCCAGAACACGGTGCGTATCGCCTTGGGCACGTTCTTGCCCGGGTCTTCGGTCTCGGCCGCTGCCAGGCCCACGCCCTCGGTGCCCTGAAAGGAGAAGCCTGCCACCATGAACACCATCAGCACCGCCGTGATACCGCCGACGAAGGGCGCATGCGCTTGCGTTTTGGGATCGCCGATGCTCCAGTTCTGGAAGCCCACGCTCTCGTCGCCCAGCATGCCGAAAATCATCAGGGCGCCGACCACCAGGAAGATGACCACCGTCACCACCTTGATGCTGGCAAACCAGTACTCGGCCTCGGCGTAGGCCTTGACCGACAACAGGTTCAGGCTCATCAGCAGCGTGAAGAAACCCATGGCCCATAGCGTCGGGTTGGTGTGCGGGAACCAGAACTGCACGATCAGCGCGCCCGCCACGAACTCGGCCGCCAGCGTGATCGACCAGCTGAACCAGTAGTTCCAGCCGAAGGCAAAGCCCAGCGAGGGGTCCACGAAGCGTTCGGCATAGGCCTCGAACGAGCCGGCGATGGGCAGTTGCGTGGCCATCTCGCCGAGCGACTGCATCATGCAGTACACCGCCAGGCCCATGATGGCGTAGGCCAGGATGGCGCCGCCGGGACCGGCCTGCGAGATGGCGCCGCCGCTGGCGAAGAAGAGTCCGGTGCCGATCGCGCCGCCGATGGCGATCATGCTCAGTTGGCGCGAACCTATGCTGCGCTGGAGTTCATCGGTATGGCTGGTGCTCATGTCGCATGTCTTGTTGGTCGCGCTGCTCGGCCGTGAACTGCGAGCAGCGCAAGAAGGGGCCGACTTTAGCAACAAGCCCCCCGCTTGCCCTGATGGCAAACCCTTCTGGGCTGTCGTGAGTTGGCGACTCGCGCGTCCTTAACCCTGATTCCGCCCGGATTTGCCGATTCGGTTATGGTGCCCGACCGTCAATGCTTTTGAGATCCTCATGCTTGCCCAACGTACCGCGCGGTGGCTGCAGCGTCGCGAGCTGCATTTTTCCTGGGTCGTCATGGCCGTGGCCTTCATGACCATGCTGAGTTCCTCGGCGGCCTTGGGGCTGCCGGGCGTGTTCATGCAGCCGCTGGTGCGCGAGATGGGCTGGGGCACCGACCAGATCTCCTCGGCCCTGGCCGTGCGTTTCCTGCTGTACGGCCTGATGGGGCCGTTCGCGGCGCTGCTGATGGAGCGCTATGGCCTGCGCCGCATCGTGTGCAGCGCGATGGTGCTGATTGCGCTGGCGCTGCTGCTGTCGACCCGCATGACGGCGTTGTGGCAGCTGATGGCGCTGTGGGGCGTGATGTTGGGCGTGAGCTCCGGGATGACGGCCCTGGTGCTGGCCGCCACCGTGGCGAACCGCTGGTTCTCGAAGCGCCGCGGCCTGGTGCTGGGCGTGCTCACGGCCAGCAATGCCACCGGACAACTGATCTTCCTGCCGCTGGCGGCGCGCCTGATTGAGCTGCTGGGCTGGCGCATGGCCATCATGCCGGCGTTCTGCATGTGTCTGTTCACGGCGGTCCTGGCCTTTGCGTTCATGCGCGACCACCCGCAGGACGTGGGGCTGAACGTCTATGGTGTCGACCCCCAGGAGCAGCAGCCCGTGCACACCTGGCGCCCTGATTTCTGGGAGCCGCTGCGCCAGCTGGCGCAGGCGTCCCAATCGGGCACTTTCTGGGTCCTGTTCGGCACCTTCTTCATTTGCGGCCTGAGCACCAGCGGACTGGTGCAGACGCATTTCGTCTCGCTGTGCGGCGACTATGGGCTGGCCGCCGTGCCGGCCGCCTCGGTGCTGGCGATGATGGGCGCCTTCGATTTCGTCGGCACCATCGCGTCGGGCTGGCTGTCGGACCGTTTCGACAACCGCAAGCTGCTGTTCTGGTACTACGGTTTGCGCGGTCTTTCGCTGCTGTGGCTGCCGCACGCGGATTTCACGATCTATGGCCTGTCCCTGTTCGCGATGTTCTACGGCCTGGACTGGATCGCCACCGTGCCGCCGACCGTCAAGCTGGTGGGTGCGTCGTTCGACCGGCAGCGCAGCCCCATGATCTTCGGCTGGATCTTTGCCGGCCACCAGCTGGGCAGCGCCTGCGCCGCCTATGGCGCGGGGCTGAGCCGCAGCGTCCTGCTGTCCTACGAGCCGGCGCTCTACATCGCGGGTGCGGCGTGCCTGGTCGCCGCCCTGGGCATCTTCCTGGTCCGCAGGCCGGCGGCGGCGGAGGTGCGGGTGGCGGCCAGCTGAGGCGGCCAACGGAGGCGGCAGGACGCGGGTCTGCTCTGTTGCGCATGGCGGCCTGATTGCTACGATGCAGCTTGAGCCATCGCCTCGAACAGGAGTACGGCATGCGATTCGTCCCCCGGTTGCTCGTCTCGATGACCACCTTGTCGCTGGCCGCCGCCTGCGGCGGTCTTCTGGCTTCATGCTCGCGACCCGGTCCCGTCAAGCTCGGCTTCGTGGGCGGGCTCAGCGGCACTTATGCGCCGCTGGGCGAGGCGGGACGCAACGGCTTGCTGCTCGCCATCGAGCAGCAAAACGCGGCTGGCGGCATAGAGGGTCGTCTCATCGAATTGCTGGTGCGGGATGACGCCCAGAACAAGGCCAACGCGCAGCATGCGGTGGACGACCTCGTTGCCGCCGGCGTGACGGCCATCGTCGGACCCATGACGGACGCGATGGTCGCGCCTGCGCTGCCCCGCCTGGAAGACAAGCGCATTCCCTTGATCAGTCCGACGGCCACGAGCAGCGAATGGGCGGGCAAGGACGATCCGCTGTTCCGCATCATGTCCACCGACCCTGAGTACGCCGCGCTGCTGGCCGACTATGCCGTCCGGATCAAGGGCTTGCACAGCGTGGCGCTGCTGCTGGAAGACGGCAACCGCGTCTATGGCGAAAGCGTCAGCCAGTCGTTTCGGGAGGCGCTGGAGCGGCAGGGCGGGCATGTCGTGCAGACCCTTTGGTTCAGCAATGCCGAGGTCCATCCGGAGCGTCTGGTGCAAGAGTTGATGACGTCCAAGCCGCAGGCCGTGATGGTGGTGGCCGATCCCGTGTATACCGAACGCGTGCTGTTGATGCTGCACGCCGCCGATCCCAAGTTGCAGTTGCTGGGCGACACGGCGGACGAGCGCATGCTGCAGCGCACCGGCGCTGCCATGGAGGGCTATCTGGCCACGCAGCCCTTCAACCGCGACGACCCCTCCACCCGCTACCAGACCTTTGTAGCGGCCTATACGGCGCGCTTCCACCAGTCGGTCAGCGTGGCGGCGATCTGCGCCTACGACGCCGGCAATGTGGTCGTCAGCGCCTTGCGACGCAAAAAGGCCAGTGAAACGCTCAAGGACGCCCTGTTGCGCGAAGGTCCGTTCTCAGGCGTGCAGGGCGACATTGTTTTTGACGCCTTCGGCGACACGCACCGGCAAGGTTATGTGGTCACGGTCAGGAATGGCAAATTTGCCGTCGTGGAGTGAGTCAAGGGGGTGCCGTGAGAAGGCTGAAAATCGTTGAACACATCTCGTTGGACGGCATCATCCAGCACACGGCGGATGACGCCGGCTTTCCCCTACAGCGACTGGACGGTGCCTTATCGAACCCCGGTGGGGCGCGATGCCATCTCGCGGCGTCCGGCGTCTTCTCGGCACTTACAAGGTCGTCGGGCCCCTGAGGCTGGAGCAGGCGCCGGAAAAGGGCCGGAAAGGATGCGCGGATTCCCCGCGGCATCCCTTGGCTCTTGAAGGCGTCAGAGGCTCTTGAGCGGCACCACGTCCTTGCCCTTGAAGGTGAACACGGTGACCGCGGACTGCTTCAGGTCGTGCTTGGCGTCGTAGGCATATTCGCCGGCCACGCCGACGTAGCTGGACTTGGCCAGGTAGGCGCTGACCTTGTTCGGGTCGGTCGACTGCGTCGCCTCGATGGCCGACGCCAGGAGGTGGGCGCCGTCGTAGAACGCGGCAGCGTAGGTCAGCGGATCGCGCTTGAACTCGGCGCGGTAGCGTTCGACGAACTTCTTGCCCTTGTCGCTGCGGTCGATGATGGAGCCGCCTTGCGTGCAGTAGACGTTCAGGTCGGTGCTGAGCTGCGAAAGCGTGGCCGTTTCCGCCGAGCAGATGCCGTCGCCACCCAGCAGCGGGGTCGTGAGGCCCAGCGAGCGCATCTGGCGCAGCATGGGGCCGCCTTGCGCCGAGTAGCCGCCGTAGAAGACGGCGTCGGGCTTGGCGCCCTTGACCGCGGTCAGGATGGTGCTGAAGTCGCTCGCCTTGTCGTTGGTGAACTCCTTGGCCACCACCGAGATGCCCAGCTTCTTGGCCTGGTCCATGAACTCCTGCGCCACGCCCTGGCCGTAGGCCGTGCGGTCGTCGATGACGGCCACGGTCTTGATCTTGAGGTCCTGCGCGGCGTAAACGGCCATCTTGGCGCCGAGCTGGTTGTCGGTGGCGCCGATGCGGAACAGGTTGTTGTAGCCTTGCGTGGTGATCTTCGGATTGGACGCGACCGTCAGGGTCACGACGCCGCCGTCGTTGAACACGCGCGAAGCCGGCATGGTGACACCCGAGTTGTAGGGGCCGAGGACGAACTTGATCTTGTCGTCGACCAGCTTTTGCGCCACTTGCACGCCTTGGCGCGGATCGGCGGCGTCATCGTTCACCACGAGTTCGAACTGCACGGACTTGCCGCCCACTTTCACGCCCTTGGCATTGAGCTCCTTGATGGCGAGCAGGGCGCCGTCACGGTTGTCCGTGCCGTAGCTGGCTTGCGGGCCCGTGGTGGGGCTCATGAAGCCGATCTGGACGCGCTCCTGCGCCTGGCAGCTGAAGCCGGCAAGGCCGGCGGCGAGCACCAGCAGGTTCAGTGAGAATTTGGGGGACATGACACTTCCTCGTTGTGTGTGGACGGGATGGAAACAGGGCTGATCGGCCCAGCCAGTCAGCGTACCAAAAAACCGTTCTTCAGGGGATCACGGTCGTCAAGTACCCAGGTGGCAAAGCCGCAGACATGGGCCGTGCCGGAAACTTCGGGGATCACGGCCGGCATGCCGCCGACCGTGGTTTCGCCAAGGACCTTGCCCTCGAACACGGTGCCGATGACCGATTCGTTGACGAGCACTTCGCCCAGCTCGAGCTCGCCGCGCAGGTAGAGCTGGGCGACGCGGCCGCCCGTGCCGGAGCCGGTCGGCGAGCGATCCACCTCGCGATCGGCAAAGATGCAGCAATTCGCCTGCGTCGAGCCGGCGTGGCGCGGCGCCCCGTCGATGACGGTGCCGTAGATGTGGTTGATCTCGGGGATCTCCGGGTGGGCCAGCGGGAAGGCCTGGTTGGCAGCGATCTTGACCTCGGCGCCGAACTGCTTGAGGGCCTCGATGGACGACTCGCGGATGGCGAGGCCGTGCGGCTCGCCGCTGGCGTAGAAGTAGAAGGCGCCGCCATAGGCGATGTCGCCCGTGACCGGGCCGAAGCTGGGCGTCTGCACGGTCACGTCGCGCCGGTAGATGAACGAGGGCACGTTGACGAAGCGCACGCGGCCGGCGTGCTGCCCATCCCATGCCACGTAGGCATCGATGTAGCCGCAGGGCGCGTCGATGCCGACATGGGTCTCTGGTGAGCGGCGCTCCACCCAGCCCAGCTCGACCGCGGCGGTTGCCAGGGCGATCACGCCATGGCCGCAATGGTCGCTGTAGCCCTCGTTGTGCAGGAAGATGACGCCGAAATCGGCGTTCGGCGATACAGGCGCCGTGAGATAGCCGCCGTACATGTCGGCATGCCCGCGCGGTTCGAACATCAGCGCCTGGCGGATCTCGTCCGCGTTCTCCTTGAGCCAGGCGCGGCGCTGCACGATGGAGTGGCCGGCCGGCTTGGGCAGGCCGGAGGTGACGATGCGGAACGGTTCGCCGCCGGTATGGACTTCAACGGTGGTGATGGTGCGTGTGATCTGCATGGTGCGAAACGAAAGGGCTTGGAGGTGGCGAATGAGGTCTCGACGGTCTCGACGTTCAGCCGGCCTGGCGCAGCCTGGCGACGGCAACGCGGGCCGCGGCAAGGTCCCAGGCCGCTGTGCCCACGCTCTTGAACACGGCGGGTTGCCGCAGGTCGGGCGTTTCGCGCAGCAGCGCCGCCAGCGATCGGACCCTGGACCAGGCTATGCCCGCGCGCATCAGGTCGCCAGCTTCATGCTCGGCCGCAGTCGGATCGTCGGCATACAACACGCTGCCATCGAGCGTCGTTTTGCCGATCTCGGCCATCTCGGGCTTGAATGCGCCGACGCCGATCACCAGCCGTTCGGCGCGGGCGGCCTCGTTGTAGATCGGCTCGGTGCTGGTCGTCAGGGTCAGCACGACGTCCACGTCCTCGGGCGTGGCGCTGGCGAGCGCGGCGATCCTGCGACCAGGGCGCTGGAGGTTCACGCAGAATGCCTGGGCGGCCATGGCGTCCTTGCCTCGGATCCAGATCGCGGCGTCTGGATAGACGTCCGCGAAGGCCTCGACATGGTGGCGCGCCTGAACGCCGGTCCCGATGATGAGCACGGCGCGCGGCGCGGACGGCAGCAGGCGCCGCACGGCCAGCAAGCTCACGGCCGCGGTGCGCCGGCCTGTCACCACGGGACCGTCGAGCACGCACAGCGGCCGGCCGGTGACACCGTCGCAGACGGTCACCATGCCATGGATCGTGGGCAACTGGTGTTCGCGGTTGGCCGGCTGGACATTCACCAGCTTGTGCACGCCCAGGTCGGCGGCCACGGCGGGCATGCTGAGCATGACGCCATCTGCGCCCAGCGGCACGACCTGACGCTCGGGGCTGACGATCTTGCCGTCCGCGAACTCCAGGGCGGCCGCGGCGATGGCGCCCACGAGGCTGGGAAAGTCCAGCAGGGCTGCAGTCTTTTCCGGGTTGCAGACGAGAAGATCCGCGTGCTCGGGTTGTGGCGCTGTCGTCGGTGTGTTCATGGGCGGTAAAGATTCGATCCACATTGCGTCAAGAATCAGCGAAACTCTGCATGAATGTGACCAATTCTGCGATTGAGACGCTGTTGATGGTAAGCATGCGAACCACTTTAGGCAACTGAAGTCGTCCTCACAATGAACGGGTAAAGTGGTAAAAAACTGAACCACATGCTATGACGCAGCAAGCATTTCGTCCGAAACAGATCTACGAACAGGTGGCCGAGCAGATACGCGCAGCCATCGCGGCCGGCACCTACCCGCCGGGCACGCGCCTGCCGTCTGAACGCGATCTGGCCCAGCGGCTTCAGGTCAGCCGCCCGGCGGTGCGGGAGGCCATTGGCGCATTGCAGAACGAGGGGATGGTGCTGACCCGGCATGGATCGGGGACCTATGTGGCGGAGCAGGTCCGGGACGGCGCAACTGTCGAACGGATCAGGACGGGGCCGGCGGACCTGAGTCCGAGCGGAACGCTGGAAGTGCGCCTGCTTTTCGAACCCATGATCGCGCGGCTTGCCGCCCGCCGGGCCATGCGGGACCCCGCCGCAGAAAGCTACCTGGCCCGCATGGCGGCGGTCAAGAACATCGCCGACCCCGAGCAGCAGGCGCTGTGGAGCGAATGCGACCGGCTGTTCCATAGGCAGCTCGCGGCCATGACGGGCAATCCGCTGGCCCTGAAGATGGCCGACGAAGTCGCCGCCAGCATGAGCGAGCCGCTATGGCAGCGCCTGCGCGACGACGGCATCTACGACGAGCAGCGCATCCAGCTCTACGTGGCCGAGCACAGGCTGATCTACGAGGCCATCGTCAGCGGCGACGAGGACGCGGCGGCGTTCTACGTGCAAGGCCACTTGCAAAGAGTGCGGCGGGATATCGAGACACGGGAGTGACGAACATATGATCCATTCACCTCACGCCCACGCCATCGCTCCCGCCAGCCTGGCGCACGCGCATGAGATTGCCGCGCTCTCGTCCGAGCTGGGTTATCAGACCTCGATCGACGAGACGCGAACGGTGCTGTCCCAACTGCTCGATTCCAGCAGGCATTTCGTTGCCGTCGCCGCGGCTCCAGATGGAAGGCTGCTGGGCTGGGTGGTGGCGGAGCGGCGGCTCATGCTCGAATCGGGCGAATTCGTTGAACTGACGGGTCTCGTTGTGACGGCGGCGCTTCGCCGCTCAGGTGTCGGCAGCTTGCTCGTGGAGGCCGCCGAGCAATGGGCCTGGCAACAGGGGTTCAGGTCGATCCGGGTCCGGTCGAATGTCGCGCGAAATGAATCGCACCCGTTCTATGAGCGCTTGGGATACCAGCGCACAAAAACCCAGCACAGCTATCGAAAGACGTTGCAAGCGTCCCAAAGCGTCTGAAGGCGCTAGATTTCAACATTTGGTGCGACCGGCAAGAATCGAACTTGCGACTAGGCCTTCGGAGGGCCCAATGATATCCACTTCACCACGGTCGCGCGGCAGCCCGGCATTCTAGCCGTTTCTTGGCTTCGGCATGGGCTTGCGCTGGGTCAACTGATGTTGATCTGCGCGTATCGATGGGAATCTGGCCATTTGAGCCCGATAGCCGCCGATATAATCTGCCGGTTTTGCGCGCCTGGTTTAGAGGCGCGCGCGCCACCCCTTGCCGACGCCAACGAGGATGAAATGAGCGGAATTCAGGATCAAGTGCAGGCTCACCAAGACGAACACGAAGAGGCTCACACGGGCCCGATCAAGACGCCCAAGCAATTGGTCTTGGCTGTCATCTTCGCTTTTATCGTGCCGGTGATGGTGATTGTCTTGCTGGCCAACTACGTCACCAGCGACACCAAGCCCGCCGCAGGCAGTGCGGGCCTGGGAGAGCAGGCCGTCGCGGCGCGCATCCAGCCCATCGGCACGATCGAGCTCAAGGACGCCTCGGCTGGCGCCGCCGTGCGCACCGGCGAGGAAGTGTTCAAGCAGCAATGCTCGGGCTGCCACGCCGTGGGCGCCATGGGCTCGCCCAAGTTCGGCGATGCAGCGGCCTGGGGCCCGCGCGTCACCAAGGGCTTCGATGCCCTGCTGACTTCGGCGCTGCATGGCAAGAACAATATGCCAGCCCAGGGCGGCGGCGACTTCTCCGACTATGAAGTGGCCCGCGCCGTGGTCTACATGGCCAACAACGGCGGTGCCAAGTTCGAGGAGCCCAAGGCGCCTGCCGCCGCCGCGTCGGCCGCTTCGAACTGAGTTCTGCCTGCCGCGAGATCAAGCCGACCCGAGGGTCGGCTTTTTTCATTCTTCATACGCCTTGGAACAGGCAGTCCAAGGCATTCACGATGACGCTTGCCTCCGCTTGAAGGTCTGCGACCTCGGCCCCCAGGAGCCGCCGTGGCACCGTGGCCAAGAACTGCGTCGCCAAGACGTAGGTCGTCTCACCAATCTCGAAGCGAGGGTTCAGAATCTTTGCGGCCTTCGGCGCCGCGGCTATGGGTATGAGAGGCACCACGGCACGGGTATTCAGGTGCTCCAACAAGTTGGCCTGAACTTCCAGCAGCAGCGCTCCGTCGTCGACGCTCGCGTAGACGCGAAATCGTGTCATGGTTAGAAGTTCCGATACTGCGCCAGCGGCAAACCATGCTGCTCAACGAAGGCGTTGGAACTGTCCAAAGCAGCTTGGTTTTCAGCAAGCCACTGCTCTTGTCGCAGACGCGCCACGGCAGCCGCAATTCCCAACTCAGCCGCCTGGGAAACGTTGATGCCGAGCGCTCGCGCTTCGGCCACCAAACCCACGGCCAGCGTGAGATTCGTGGCCTTACGCGCAGGGCTATTACCGCCAGAGGTGACAGGCGGAGGCGTCGTGGAGAGATGGCGCGTGGCAGCGGGCATGGCGAATCTTTTTGACGCTTATACGGAGCTTGTACGAAGTCTATGTGCGTTAGTAGTGCGCATCAAGTATGCGCATTTTAAGCCGAATAAACCAAGATAAGACCCATGGACCCATGGGCGAGCTTCATGAGCGAACGGGGGGGACCGGACGTCTGACGAATCCGAAACGTTCCGGCAATTCGGCGCTCGCGATGTTTTGCACCTGCCAGTGCCCGGCCTCCAGCGCATTGGCCGCGCATTCCATGTCCAGCGTGTGGACCGTGCCTAGGCCGAGGTCGGTGTCCAGGTACAGCCGGCCGGCTTCGTCCAGCCAGGCGCTGCGGTAGACGGTGCTGCGGCCGGTGTGGCTGCTCAGGCGCGGCGGCGCGGCGCTCTCGTCGTGCAGGCGCCAGACCCAGGGCGTGGTTTCGAGCAGCACGTAGACGCGCTGCGGTCCGTTCTGGAAAAACCAGGCGCCGTCGGCGTCGGACTCGAAATTGCGCGCGATGAACTCGCGCAGCTTGTCGTGGTTGATGCGGCTGCCCTTGACTTGGGGGAAGGGGCCGGCGGCCTGCACGCGCTCGTCGCGCATGTACCAGTCGCCGCGCGCATCGAGCGCCAGCCAGTCGTAGCAATGCGGCACGTTGGGCCACTTTTTCAGTGCGGCTTCGACGATGGGGTCCATGCCGCTAGTGTAGGCGCGGGCCGCACGCTGCGCGCGCGGGGCTAGAGCGCCTGGGCCAGCCAGTTGCAGACGGCGTCCGGCATGTCCAGCAGGTGGCCGGGCAGCCGGCCGCTGGCAAAGCCGACATGGCCGCCGTGCGCGGGCTGCCACAGCGTCACGTGGCTGCCGACCTCGTGCGGGCGCGGCAGGCTGTGGGCCGGAACGAAGGGGTCGTTGCGCGCGTTCAGGACCAGCGCAGGGATGCGGATCTGGCGCAGGTGCGGCCTGGCGGAAGCGCGCGTCCAGTAGTCTTCGGTGTCGCGGAAGCCGTGCAGCGGCGCGGTGAAAAGGTTGTCGAACTCGTACAGATTGCGGACCTGGCGCATGCGCTCGCCGTTGAACAGGCCCGGATGCTGGGCCAGCTTGCGCAGCGCCTTGGGCACCATGGTGCGCAGGAACATGCGGGTGTAGACCTGCCGGTTGAAGCCGCTGCCGATGGCGTGGCCGGCCGCGGCCAGGTCCAGCGGCGCGCAGATGGCGCTGACGGCGCGCACCGTGGCGGCGGCGCTCTGGCCGTTTTCCTGCGCCCAGCGCAGCAGCGCATTGCCGCCCAGCGACACGCCGGCGGCCAGCAGCGGGCCGTCGTGGCCGGCCTTGAGCCGGGACAGGATCCAGCCGATCTCGTCGAAGTCGCCCGAGTGGTAGGCACGCGGCGCCAGGTTCAGCTCGCCTGAGCAGCCGCGGAAATGCGGGACCGCAAAGTCCCAGCCGCGCGTGCGCGCGATGTGTCCGAAGGCTTGCGCGTAGTGGCTTTGCGAGCTGCCCTCCAGGCCGTGGAACAGCACCAGCAGCGGCCTGGCGGCGTTGCGGCCGGGCAGTGTGGACGCGGGCACGGAATTCGGAGCCTCATCTGACGCCTCGGGTACCAGCCGGTCGACGTCGATGAAGTCCTGGTCGGGTGTGGTCCAGCGCTCGCGCTCGAAACGCAGCGCCACGCCGGGATGGCGGCGCGAGAACAAGGCGGGCCAGAGGGTCTGGAGCTGTCCACCCGGGAGCCAGCGGGGGGCCTGGTAATTCATGTCAAGCTCAAGCAAAGCGGCAACTGCGAAGGCCAAGGCTCAATGCAGGACGGCGGGTTCTTCGGAGAGTTCCTGGATGTCGTGCGCGGTGCCGGGGCTGGCGTGATGCAGCACCATGCGCCAGCCCATGGCGGTCTTGAGGTAGACGTTGGTCGCGATCACCCAGCCGTGGCCGGGCTGGCCCTGGGCGTCCTGCACCTCGACGCGCTCCAGCACCTGATGGATGGCGGTGTCGCCTGTGTGCAGGCGCCGCACTCGCTCCGGGTGCGCCGAGACGGCGCCCTGCTGGAACACGTGCTCGAAGGCGGCACGGATGGCCCCCAGGCCCACCACGCGGGGGCCGCCGGGATGCACGCACGAGACTTCCTCCTCGTCGCACCACACCGCCATCAGGCGTTCGAGGTCGGCCGTCTGCAAGGCCTCGTAGAACTGCTGTTCGGTGTCTTCGGGCGAGGCCATCAGGGCCGCGGTCTGGGCTTTGGCGCGCTGCATGGCTGACTCAGTGGCCTGTGTGCAGGACTTCGCCGGCCTTGAGCTGGTAGACGGTGCCGCAATACGGGCACTTGCCCGAGCCGCCATGGCTCAGGTCCACGAAGACGCGCGGGTGGTTGCTCCACAGCGGCATCTTGGGATTGGGGCAGGCCACCACGCCGCCGCCTTGCACGTCCTTGGCACTGACTTCGACAACAGACTTCAGGTCACTCATGGAAATTCTCTTCACGAAAAATCATTGGCGGATGAGCCGGCCTCAAACCGGCGTCAGCCATTCGGCGTACTTGGGATTGTGGCCGTTCACGATGTCAAAGAAGGCGGCCTGGATCTTCTCTGTGATGGGGCCGCGCGAGCCGATGCCGATCTCGATGCGGTCGAGCTCGCGGATCGGCGTCACTTCGGCGGCGGTGCCGGTGAAGAAGGCCTCGTCGGCGATGTAGACCTCGTCGCGGGTGATGCGCTTTTCAACCAGCTTCAGGCCCAGGTCCCGGCAGATGTGGAAGATGGTGTTGCGCGTGATGCCGTTGAGCGCGCCGGCCGACAGGTCGGGCGTGTAGACCACGCCGCTCTTGATCACGAAGAGGTTCTCGCCCGCGCCTTCGGAGACGAAGCCCGAGGCGTCGAGCAGCAGGGCCTCGTCGTAGCCGTCGTCGGTGGCTTCCATATTGGCCAGGATGGAATTGGTGTAGTTCGACACCGTCTTGGCCTGTGTCATGGTGATGTTGACGTGGTGGCGCGTGTAGCTGCTGGTCTTGACGCGGATGCCGCGCTTCATGCCTTCCTCGCCCAGGTAGGCGCCCCAGGCCCAGGCCGCCACCATCAGGTGGATCTTGTTGCCCTTGGGGCTGACGCCCAGCTTTTCCGAGCCGATCCAGGTCAGGGGGCGCAGATAGCCGGATTCCAGCTTGTTCTCGCGCACCACGGCCTTTTGCGCGGCCTCGACCTGTTCAATGGTGAACGGAATCTTCATGCGCAGGATCTTGGCGCTGTTGAACAGCCGCTCGGTGTGCTCGCGCAGGCGGAAGATCGCGGTGCCCTTGTCGGTCTTGTAGGCGCGCACGCCCTCGAAGGCGCCGCAGCCGTAGTGCAGGGTATGGCTCAGGACGTGGATCTTGGCGTCGCGCCAGTCCACCAGTTCGCCATCCATCCAGATTTTGCCATCGCGGTCGTCCATGCCCATGTCGTGTCCCGGTGCGTCGTTTTCTTGAAGCGTCGATTTTAGGGCTTGAAAGCGGCACCTGTGTGTGGCCTCGGAGACCTTACAAGCCGCGGATGACGGCGATGGCATCCTCGATGCGGTCTACCGCGTGCACGGTCAGGCCTTCGATCGGTTTCTTGGGCGCGTTGGCCGTCGGCACCACTGCGACGCTGAAGCCCAGCTTGGCGGCTTCCTTCAGGCGCTCCTGGCCGCGCGGCGCCGGGCGCACTTCGCCGGCCAGCCCGACCTCCCCGAAGGCGATGAAGCCGCGCGGCAGCGGCTTGCCGCGCAGCGAGCTCTGGATGGCCAGCAGCACGGCCAGGTCGGCCGCGGGCTCGCTGATGCGCACGCCGCCGACCGCGTTGATGAACACGTCCTGGTCGTTGGTCGCCACGCCGGCATGGCGGTGCAGCACCGCCAGCAGCATGGCCAGGCGGTCGCGTTCCAGGCCCACCGAGAGCCGGCGCGGGCTGGGCCCGCCGCCGTCCACCAGGGCTTGCAGCTCCACCAGCAGCGGGCGCGAGCCTTCCAGCGTGACCAGCACGCAGGAGCCCGGCACCGGCTCGCCGTGGGTGGACAGGAAGATCGCGCTGGGGTTGCTGACGCCCTTGAGGCCCTTGTCGGTCATCGCGAACACGCCGATCTCGTTGACGGCGCCGAAGCGGTTCTTGATGGCGCGCACCAGGCGGAAGCTGGAATGCGTGTCGCCCTCGAAGTACAGCACGGTGTCGACGATGTGCTCCAGCACGCGCGGCCCGGCCAGCGCGCCTTCCTTGGTCACATGGCCCACCAGCACCATGGCGCAGCCGCTGCCCTTGGCGGTGCGGGTCAGCTGGGCCGCGCATTCGCGCACCTGGGCCACCGAGCCCGGCGCCGAGCTGAGCTGCTCGGAGTAAAGCGTCTGGATGGAGTCGATCACGCAGAAGGTCGGCGCCTCGGCCTCGATGGTGGCGAGGATCTTCTCCAGCCCGATCTCGGCCAGCACGCGCACCTGGGTGCCGGCCAGGCCCAGCCGGCGCGAGCGCATCGCCACCTGGGCGCCGCTTTCCTCGCCGGTGACGTACAGCACCTTCAGCTGGCGCGACAGCGCGTCGACGGCCTGCAGCAGCAGGGTCGACTTGCCGATGCCCGGGTCGCCGCCGATCAGCACCACGCCGCCCTCGACGATGCCGCCGCCCAGCACCCGATCCAGCTCTTCCAGCCCGGTGGGCGTGCGTTCGAAATCGCTGGCCTCGATGTCGGCCAGCGTGGCCACCGGCTGGCTGCGCGCCAGCGCCTGGAAGCGGTTCTTGCCTGAGCCGGTGTCGGCGGCGGTTTCCACCAGCGTGTTCCAGGCGCTGCATTGGGGGCAGCGGCCCAGCCACTTGGGAGAGCTGCCGCCGCAGTCGCTGCAGATGAAGAGGGTTTTTTCCTTGGCCATGGGGGCATTGTCGGTGTCTTGCGGCAGGGGCCGGGCTGACATGCTAAAAAGCGTCCTGGCTGGCCGCAGACCTATTGCTGCGGCCCTACTTTTTCGGAGCGCACATGGATTTCTCGGTCTGGCTGACCTTTTTCGCCGCATCCTGGGCCATCAGCCTGTCGCCGGGCGCGGGCGCGATTGCCGCCATGAGTTCAGGACTGAACCACGGCTTCAAGCGCGGCTACTTCACCACCTTTGGCCTGGTCCTGGGCATCAGCACGCAGATCGTGCTGGTGAGCCTGGGCCTGGGCGCCCTGATCGCGACCTCCAGTTTTGCGTTTGCCTGCATTAAATGGCTGGGCGTGATCTACCTGGTGATCCTGGGGGTGCAGCAATGGCGCGCGCCGGCCAAGCCCCTGGTGGCGGTGTCGGACGAAAACCGGGTGGTCACGCGCCGGCAGTTGGTGCTGCGCGGCTGGGGCATCAATGCCGTCAATCCCAAGGGCACGGTGTTCCTGCTGGCCGTGGTGCCGCAGTTCCTGGACCTGCATCGCGCCTTGAGCGGCCAATACCTGGTCATCGGTGCGACGCTGTGCTTTACCGACCTGGTGGTGATGGCCGGCTACACCGTGCTGGCCGCGCGGGTGCTGTCGGCCTTGAAGTCGGAATCGCATCTGCGCGCGATGAACCGTAGCTTCGGCTCGCTGTTCATCGCTGCGGGCGCCTTGCTGGCGACCTTCAAGCGCTCCGCCTGATTGGTATTCCCATATGACAGGGGCCGCCCGATCCGGGCGGCCTTTTGTTTTGCCTGACGTTTGTCCTGACGAGCTTGACCGTGACCCACAAATCCTCTCCGCTGCTGTTCTGGGGCCCGACGCTGATCTGGGCCAGCACCTGGCATGTGATCCTCTACCAGCTGGGCGAGGTCCCGGTGATCAACTCGGTGGCTTGGCGCTTCGCGCTGGCGGCCGTGCTGCTGGGCCTGTGGGCCGCGCAGCGCAAGGAGTCGCTGCGCCTGCCGCGGTCGGCGCATCTGCTGATGGCGGCCACCGGCATCGTGCAGTACAGCGGCAACTATGTGTCGGTCTATGCGGCCGAGGAGCACATTCCCAGCGGCCTGGTGGCGGTGCTGTTCTGCCTGATGGTGTTCGGCAACGCGCTGTCGGGGCAACTGTTCTTCAAGCACCGGGTCACGCGCCGGTTCCTGATGGCCTGCTGCGGCGGCGTGGCCGGCGTGGTGATGATCTTCTGGCCCGAGATCGCCGCGACCGGCGCGCGGCCGGGTGCGATGCTGGGCGTGGGGCTGGGCCTGCTGGCGGTGTCGGCGGCCTGCATCGGCAATGTGCTGACCCTGACGCTGACCCAGCGCAAGCTGCCGCTGGTGCCGGTGCTGTCGTGGAGCATGGGCTATGGCGCGCTGTTCCTGGTCCTGCTGGCCAGCGTCAACGGCACGGGCCTGCATTTCGAGCTGCGGCCAGCCTATGTGCTGAGCCTGTGCTATTTGGCCGTGTTCGGTTCGGTGCTGGCCTTCGTACTGTATTTCAAGCTGGCGCAGGCGCAGGGTCCGGCGCGCGCGGCGCTGACCGGCGTGGTGATTCCGGTCATTGCCTTGATCATCTCGGCCTTGTTCGAAGGCTGGCAGCCCAGCGTCCTGTCGGTGGCCGGCATGGCGCTGTGCCTGGGCAGCATTTTTGCGGCGACCCGGCTGCGCTGAATCGCCAGTCGCGGGTCAGGGCGGTGGCAGGCGGTCCAGCTGGAATTGCGACAGCGCGCCGTAGAAGGAGCGGCTCAGGATGCGCGACACCAGGCTGGCCACGAAGGCGCAGGCCATCAGGCTGAGCACCATCTGGTGGTTGTCTATCATCTCCATGACGATGATGAAGCTGGTCAGCGGCGCCTGCGTGACGGCCGCCAGAAAGCCGGCCATGCCCAGCGCCATCAGGGTCGGGGCATGCGGGTAGTGCAGCAGGGTGGCGGCATCGTTGCCCAGGGCGCCGCCGATGGCCAGGCAAGGGGCGAAGACGCCGCCGGGCACGCCCGACCAGGTGGTCAGCCAGGTGGCCAGGATCTTGAACAGCACGTAGACGGCGGGTTCGCCGCCTTGCCCGTTCAGCATTTCCCTGGTGTGGGCGTAGCCGCTGCCAAAGACGGCGCCGCCGGACACCACGCCCAGCGCTGCGACCAGCAGGCCGCACAGGCCGGCGAACAGAATGGGGTGGCGTGCCCGCAGCCGGCTCATGGGATCGGTGCCTTGCCCGCCCACGGCGGCGATCAACAGGCGCGAGAACAAGCCGCCCGCCACGCCTGAACCCAGCGCCACCAGCAAGCCCGGCAGGACCAGGGCGAGGCCGAAGTCGGAGATCCGCAGCGTGCCGAAGTAAGTGCTGTTGCCGCTCAGCGAGATTGCCACCACGCCCGACAGCACGATGGCCGAGATGGTCAGGCCGCTGCGGCGCTGCTCCGGGTTGCGCGAGAGTTCCTCGATGGCGAACATCACGCCGGCCAGCGGCGTGTTGAAGGCGGCGGCAATGCCGGCAGCGCCGCCGGCCACCAGCAGGGCGTGGTCTGGCACGACCGGTCGGCGCGGCAGCCAGCGCCGGGCGTTGTGCATCAGGCTGGCGCCGATCTGCACCGACGGGCCTTCGCGCCCGAGCGACAGGCCCGCCAGCAGGCCCAGCGAGGTCAGGACGATCTTGGCCACGGCCAGCCGCATGGACACGAACAGCGAGACGGTCTGCGGGTCGACCTGCGGCTCCAGCGCCGCCATCACCTGTGGAATGCCGGAGCCGGCGGAGCCGGCAGCCCAGCGCCGCGTGGCCCAGACGATGGCCACGGTGCACAGCGGCGTCCAGACCAGCGGCAGCAGCGGCATTGCGCCCTGCCAGTGGAAGAACAGCGCCAGCGTCCATTCGGTCAGGCGGGTGAAGCCCACCACCACCACGCCCACCAGGGCTGCGTAGGCCATGACCAGGCCGCGCGACAGCCAAGCGCCGGAGTGCCCCCATTCGCGCTTCAGACTCGCGAGGATGCGAGGGTGCTTGTTCATCGTGTCATGGTCCCGCACTCCCGCACTATGATTCGTTGCATGAAGCCCTCTCCAACGTCAGCCCCTGTCGAAGCAGAGCCTGGACAGGCCCCCTTCGTCGAGCATGAGGCGCTGGCGGAGTCCGCGCAGCGCGAGTCGGTGGTTCAGGTGCTACGCCAGTTCCGGCAGGTCTTCAACGCCGTACGCACGCATTTCCAGCAGGTCGAAAAACATGCCGGCCTGGGTGGGGCGCAGCTCTGGGCCCTGAGCCTCGTGAGCAGCCATCCGGGCCTGGGCGTCAGCGAGCTGGCCGCCACCATGGACATCCATCAGTCCACCGCCAGCAATCTGGTGCGCGCCCTGTCTGACAGGCAGCTCATCAAGACCCATAGAAATGGACCCGACAAGCGGGCGGTCCAGTTGGCGATCGAGCCCGCCGGCAGCGCCGTGCTGGCGCGCGCGCCCGGCCCCTATACCGGCGTGCTGCCCAGCGCTCTGGCCAGCCTGGACGACGCCGTGCTGGAGCGTCTGCATCAAGACCTGGGCGCGCTCCTCGCAACGCTGGGCACCGACGAGCACGCAGCCAAGGTGCCCATCTCGCAGATGTAGGGCTGCGGAAAACCGGGCCCTGCGCTGTGACACGGGGCCTGTCCGGTCAGCGGAGGGGCAAGGCTGCGGCCGCCGCCAAGCCGGTCGTCAGACCGCTTGGCAGCTTACTTGGCGGGGTAGACCAGGTCGGCGCGGCGGTTTTGCGACCAAGCCGCTTCGTCGTGGCCTTCGGCCTTGGGCTTTTCCTTGCCCCAGCTCACGGCTTCGAGCTGGCTGTTCTTGGCGCCCATCAGCTCCAGCGACTTGATCACGGCCTCGGCACGGCGCTGGCCCAGGGCCAGGTTGTATTCGGCGCCGCCGCGTTCGTCGGTGTTGCCTTCCACCTTGATGGACACGTTGCCGGCGCCGGCCAGGTAGCGGCCATGGCGCTCCAGCAGGGGCGTGAACTCGCTCTTCACGACATTGCTGTCGAAATCAAAGTACACGCTGCGCTCGGTCGACAGCGGGTTCTTGGGGTCCAGGTAGGGCGGAATCATCACCGTGGCCACGTGCGACTCGGGGGTCGGCGCCACAGCGGGCTTGGCCGGAGGCGCAGCTTGCACTTTGGGGGCTTCTGCCACGGGGGGAGGCGGGGCCACGGGCGTGCTGCTGCAAGCGGCCAGCAGCGCCGCAGCGCCTGCCATCGATGCCAAGGTGGTCAGTGCTTTCATGAGATCGATACTCCTGCCAAACGAATGAACAAAAAAGGGGACGTCAGTCAAGCCGCATTATCTGCACAAGAACAATATTTGCACAAATATATTTCGTGAACTTTTGTGAACAATGGCGCCGGATGCGCATGCTCAATCTTCCCGGATGCGGCTTCGTCCGGCCTTGATGCTACTGCGGCGTGCCTTGCCCGCCATCCGCTGTTGTCGTGAGGACCAGGTGGGCTGCGTGGCATGCCGTGTCTTGGGCGGACGCGCCACGCTGCGCACCAGGGTCATGAGCCGGGCGAGCGCGTCGCTGCGGTTGCGGTCCTGGCTGCGGTGGGTCTGCGCCTTGATAAGCAGCACGCCTTCGCTGCTGATACGCTGGTCCTGCAAGGTCAGCAGCCGCGCCTTGAGGGCCTCGGGCAGGCTGGACGCGGGAATGTCGAAGCGCAGGTGCACGGCGCTGGACACCTTGTTGACGTTCTGGCCGCCCGGGCCGCTGGCGCGCATGGCGCTGAACTTCAGTTCGTGCGGGGCGGGCTGCCAGTCCGGGTGCATGGCGGCTGCGTCCTCAGGCCAGCGCTTCGATGCTGACGGGCACGCGCCGCGCCAGCGCGCACATCAGCTCGTAGCTGATCGTGCCGGCCGAGCGGGCCACCTCGTCGATCGGCAGCACGCTGCCCTTGGGGCCTTGCCCCCACAGCGTGACTTCGCTGCTCACGCCGCTCTGAGGCAGTCCGGACAGGTCCACGCCGAGCATGTCCATCGAGACCCGTCCCAGCGTGCGGCTGCGCTGGCCGTCGATCAGGACGGGGGTGTCGGTCGGGCAGTGGCGCGGGTAGCCGTCGGCATAGCCGCAGGCCACGGTGCCGACGCGCATCGGCGCCTCGGCGCGGAACTGGCTGCCGTAGCCGACGGTCTCGCCGGCCTCGATGTTCTGCACGGCGATGATCCGGCTGCGCAGTGTCATGGCCGGACGCAACTGCCAGTGCTGCATGTTGTGCTCGGGAAAATCGGGCACGCCGCCATAGGTCATGATGCCCGCCCGGACCCAGTCGGCCCGCACCTCGGTCCGCTGGTGGTAACGCAGTGTTGCGGCACTGTTGGAGAGTGAGCGCTCACCTAGGAGGTCGTGCGTTGCGGCCTGGAACCGGCTCATCTGATGGACGATGCCGTCCTGGCCGAAGCGCGGCCCGTCGGCGTCGGAGAAGTGCGTCATCAGCGAGATTTCGTCGACCTGCGGCAGGGCGTTGAGGCGCGTCCAGGCAGCACGGAAGGCCTGCGGGCCGAAGCCCAGGCGGTTCATGCCGCTGTTCATTTTCAGGAACACGCGGTGCGGCTCATGGGTCTTGTGCATGGCCAGCGCGTCGATTTGCTGCTCGCAATGCACCACATGCCAGAGGCGCAGGCGCGAGCAGAGCTCCAGGTCGCGCGTTTCGAAGCAGCCCTCCAGCAGCAGGACGGGACCGCGCCAGCCCAAGTCGCGCAGCTGCTGCGCCTCGTTCAGGTCCAGCAGGGCGAAGCCGTCGGCGGCGCGCAGCGCCTCGAACACCCGGTCTATGCCATGCCCGTATGCATTGGCCTTGACGACGGCCCAGACCTTGGCATCGGGCGCGCAGGCTTGCGCCCGATGCAGGTTGTGCGCCAGCGCGGGCTGGTGAATGATGGCTTCTATGGGGCGGGGCATGGCCGGAATTGTGGCACCGTTGAAGCCGGGCCCAGGCGGCGGCCGGCAAGGCAGCCGGCCGGGCCGAGGCCTTTCAGGGCGTCCATGCTATAAACCCGCCGCAGCATGGCCCGCTTGTGAAGATTCGTGAACATCCCGGGTGCACGGCCAGTCTTTTCGTCGCAGTACCTCGCTTGGGTTCATGAAAAAAGGTTTCTACACCATCATGTCGGCGCAGTTTTTCAGCTCGCTGGCTGATAACGCGCTGTTCATCGCCGCGATTGCGATGCTCAAGGGCAGCGGCGCCCCGGAATGGCAGGATGCTGCGTTGGTGCCGCTTTTTGCGCTTTTTTACGTGCTGTTGGCGCCTTTTGTAGGGGCTTTTTCGGATGCCGTGCCCAAGGGCCGCGTCATGTTCCTGGCCAACACTGTCAAGGTCGTGGGCTGCCTGATGATGCTGTTCGGCTCGCACCCCTTGCTGTCCTATGCCATTGTCGGACTGGGCGCAGCGGCCTACTCGCCGGCCAAGTACGGCATCCTCACCGAGCTGCTGCCGCCTTCGCAACTGGTGCGCGCCAACGGCTGGATCGAAGGCCTGACCATAGGCTCCATCATCCTGGGGGTGGTGGTGGGCGGGCAGCTGGTGGGCGAGCCCGTGTCGCGGGTGCTGCTGGCGTTTGACATGCCCTTCATCGACACCGGGGTCAGCACGCCACCGCAGGCCGCCATCAGCGTGCTGGTGTTTGTCTATGCCCTGGCCGCCATCTTCAATCTCTACATCCCGAGAACCTCCGCGCCGGTGCAGCCCATGCACGGCGGCGTCTGCGGCCTGGCCCGGGACTTTGCCAACTGCAATTCACGCCTGTGGCAGGACAAGCTGGGCCAGATCTCGCTGGCGACCACCACCTTGTTCTGGGGTGCTGCGGCCAACCTCAAGTACGTGGTGCTGGCCTGGGCCGCGGTGGCGCTGAGCTTCAACACGACGCAAGCGTCTGCCTTGCAGGGCGTGGTGGCCGTGGGCACGGCCGCCGGCGCGGTACTGGCCTCGGTCTACATGCGTCTGGACAAGGCCGTCAAGGTCATTCCCCTGGGCATTGCCATGGGCCTGCTGGTGATCGTGCTGAATTTCATTGACAGCATCTGGATGGCCGTGCCTTTCCTGATCGTATTGGGCGGCGTGGGCGGCTACCTGGTCGTGCCCATGAATGCGCTGCTGCAGCACCGCGGTCACAACCTGATGGGGGCCGGGCGCTCGATCGCCGTGCAGAATTTCAACGAGCAGGCTTGCATCCTGGGCATTGGCGCGTTCTACGCCTGCATGACCCGGTTTGGCGTGTCGGCCTATGGCGCCATTGCAGCCTTTGGCCTGCTGGTGGCGGCGACCATGAGCGTGGTGATGCGCTGGCACCAGCGCAACTGCCGGCAGCACGACGCTGAAATCAAGCGCCTGCTGGACATCGCGCGCCACGACCACTGAAGCCCGGAAAATTCGCGCGCGACGCTGGGTTGGCGTTCATTTGCGCTTGCCGGCCAGCACACCCTGGATCTGTTCGGCCCAGGCGCCGGCCAGTTTCATGCAGCCGCTGTGGTTGAGGTGGACCTCGTTCTGCCAGTCGCCGCTGCTGCCGCTGGCGCCGGGCACGGCCTGGGCCAGCGGCACGTGGGCGCTGTCGAACACGTGCAGGCCCGGGTATTGAAGCGGATCGGCCGCCAACTGCTTGAACAGCTGCCCCAGCCGGCTCAGCAGCAGCCGGCTGACGGCCAGCCAGTCGGCCGCCGGGATGGCATAGGCCTTGAGCACGGGATACAGCCAGTCACCGGCTGGCCTGGGCATGGGCGCGGCATAGCAGTGCAGGAACACGGGCTTGCCGACGGAGGCGCCCTGCTCGCGCAGCGTCAGCAGGTGGCGCAGGTTGACGCTCAGGTAATGGCTGAAGGTCTGCCAGCCCGCTTCGGAGAAATAGCGCGCCACGCCCGCGCTGGGCGGGCCCCATTCGGTCTGCCGGCGCAGCAGGCGCTGGGGCAATCCGATCTCGGCGCCTTGCGCGTCATGCGCGGGAGTCTGCATCGCCAGGATCAGATCGCTGCCGCCGACCGACAGCAGGATGCCGTCCCATGATGGCGCATCGGGCGCCGTCAGCAGCCGGGCAAAATCGGGGTCCGAGGCCAGATCCACCAGGCGGCTCAGGGCCGCGCCCTTGCCGGCGCAGTTGACGGCCAGATGGCGCTGCGGAAAGGTCATTTCGGCCAGCAGATTGGCGTGGTTGTCATGACCGGCGGGGTGGGGGGCAAACCAGGAATCGCCTTGGGCCAGAAAGCGCCAGCGGCAGGAGTCGGCTGCGGCATGGGGGTCGGATTCAAATTCCTCTGGCGTAACGCAAGCCAAATGATCCAAGAGCGACTCTCCAATATGCAAGACGATGAAGGGCGGGGCCAGACCGGGGCAGTCTTGACCCCGAAATGTAGCGTGCAATGAGCGGGTCTGAGGCGGGTCCGATTGGAATATCTTGTCCGCCCGGCGCGCCATGCTAGAAACCCTGGGAAGAGCGCTGCGCTGCAGGCTTTGGCGCGGCGCCCTATGATCGATGGCTTCTGCAGTGGAGCTTGTCATGACGCAAAGCATTTACGAATTCAGCGCGGTGTCGATCACCGGCGCGCCCGTCGATCTCGCGCAGCAGCGCGGCAAGGTGATGTTGATCGTCAACACCGCCAGCGAATGCGGTTTTACGCCGCAGTTCAAGGGGCTGGAGCAGCTCTGGAAAGACTATGCCGCGCAGGGGCTGGTCGTGATCGGTTTCCCCAGCAACGAATTCGGCGGCCAGGACCCGGGCAGCAACAGCGAGATCGCCTCGTTTTGCGAGCTGAACTACGGCGTCACCTTCCCGATGATGGAAAAGATCAAGGTCAACGGCGCCGAGGCCCATCCGCTGTGGCAATGGCTCAAGGCGCAGAAGCCGGGCTTGCTGGGCACGCAGGCCATCAAGTGGAATTTCACCAAATTCCTGGTCGGCCGCGACGGCCGGGTGCTGGAGCGTTATGCGCCGACCGATGCGCCCGAAGGCCTGCGCGGCGACATCGAGGTCGCGCTGAAGGCTGCATGACGGTTGAATGAGGGCTGGCGCGCGTACGTGGCGATAATCAGACTCTTGTCAGGAGATTGCCATGTTCCAACACGTCGAAGCCTATGCCGGCGACCCGATTCTCAGCCTGAACGAAGCCTTCCAGAAGGATCCCAGGCCGGGCAAGATCAACCTGTCCATCGGCATCTATTTCGATGACGAAGGCCGGATTCCCATGCTGGACTCGGTCCGCCAGGCCGAACTGCAGGTCGTGGCCGAAGCCGGCGCCCGGCCCTACCTGCCCATGGAGGGCGCCGCCAATTTCCGCAGCGCCGTGCAGGAGTTGCTGTTCGGTGCCGGCTCGGCAGTCGTCCAGGCCGGCCGCGTGGCCACCATCCAGGGCGTCGGCTCCAGCGGCGGCCTGAAGGTCGGCGCCGATTTCATCAGGCGTTATTTTCCCGACAGCGTCGTCTATGTGAGCGATCCCACCTGGGACAACCACCGCGCCGTGTTCGAGGGCTCGGGCCTGACGGTGCAGACCTACCCGTACTACGACCCGGCCACCGGCGGGCTGCGTTTCGCCGAGATGCTGGCAGCGCTCAAGGCCTTGCCGCCCAAGAGCGTGGTGCTGCTGCACGCCTGCTGCCACAACCCCACGGGCGTGGACCTGACGCCCCTGCAGTGGGACGAGCTGATCCCGGTGCTGCAGGCAGGCGAGCTGCTGCCCTTCCTGGACCTGGCTTACCAGGGCTATGGCGACGGCATCGAGGAAGACGCCTTCGCGATCCGTGCCATGGCCGATGCCGGCCTGTCCTTCTTCGTTGCCAACAGCTTCTCCAAGAGCATGAGCCTGTACGGCGAACGCTGCGGCGCCCTGTCGGCGGTGTGCCCCGACGCGGCGCAGGCCAACAACGTGCTGGGCCAGCTCAAGTTCACCATCCGCCGCAACTACTCCAACCCGCCGCGCCACGGCGGCCAGATCGTGGCCAAGGTGCTGACCGATCCGCAGTTGCGTACCTTGTGGGAAGGGGAAGTCGAGGAAATGCGCGAGCGCATCCACGCCATGCGCAACGCGCTCTTCGAGGTCCTGAGCGCCAAGCTGCCGGACCGCAATTTCGACTACTTCCTGACCCAGCGCGGCATGTTCAGCTACACCGGCCTGACGCCCGAGCAGGTGGACCGCCTCAGGGACGAGTTCGCTGTCTACCTGGTGCGTTCCGGCCGGATGTGCGTGGCCGGGCTGAACACCAAGAACGTCGAGGCCACGGCGCGAGCCATGGCCGCCGTGCTGGCCTGAGGCGGCCGCCCGCCGTCGCCATGTCCGCGGGGCGCTGCCCCGACCCCTAGCTTGAGAGCATAAAACGATGAAGCGTTCTTTCGTGATGAAGTGGTCGGTGTGGGTCTGCGTTCTGGCGCTGTCGCCAGTGGCGGCTGTGCAAGCGCTGGAGGCGGGACCAGCGGCGGCCGCCAGGGCGACGGATGCCGTCACAACGCCCCGCTTCGTGCGCGAGCTCGGCGGCATCCAGGAATACCGGCTGCCCAACGGCCTGCAGATCCTGCTGTTTCCCGACGAGGCACAGAACACCACCACGGTGAACATCACCTACCGGGTCGGCAGCCGTTTCGAGTCGCAGGGCGAGTACGGCATGGCGCATCTGCTGGAACACATGCTGTTCAAGGGCACGCCCAAGCATCGCGACATTCCCGACGAGTTTGCCAAGCGCGGCATCCGCTTCAACGGCAGCACCACGGCGGACCGCACCAACTACTTCGGCAGCTTCAATGCCGACGCCGGCACGCTGGCCTATGCGATCGACCTGGAAGCCGATCGCATGATGCATTCCTTCATCGCCAAGGCCGACCTCGACAAGGAAATGACGGTGGTGCGCAACGAGTTCGAGCGCGGCGAGAACCAGCCCGTGCAGGTGCTGAGCCAGCGCGTCACCTCGGTGGCCTACGACTGGCACCCGTATGGCCACGCCACCATCGGCCCCAAGAGCGACATCGAGAACGTTCCCATCGAGCGCCTGCAGGCCTTCTACAAGCGCTTCTACCGGCCCGACAACGCCACGGTGCTGGTGGCGGGGCGCTTCGATCCCGCCGCAACCTTGCAGCTGATCGGCCGCGCCTTCGGCCCGCTTTCGCGGCCCAAGGAGGCCATGCCGGTGCCCTATACCGTGGAGCCCGCGCACGACGGCGAGCGCTCGGTGGTGGTGCGCCGCATCGGCGGCCAGCCTGTCCTGCAGGCCTACTACCATGTGCCGGCGATGGGCCATCCCGACACCGCGGCCCTGCTGGTCTATGAGTTCCTGATGTCCATGGAGCCGGCCGGCCACCTGTACAAGTCGCTGGTCGAGACGCAGCTGGCGGTCGCCTCGGGCATGGGCGGCCTCGGCGGATTCGATCCCAGCGGCGCCAGCGCCTATGCCGTGCTGCCGCCGCAGGGCGACGTCGACAAGGTCGAGAAGATCCTGCTCGACCAGGTGGAAGGCCGCGCAGGCGCGCCCTTCGACGAAGCCGAGCTGAAGCGGGTGCGCGACCTGGCGCTGCTGTCGTACCGCGAGCAGATGAAGAACCCCGAAGGCCTGATCCAGCAGATCTCGACCTTGCTTGGCGCCGGCGACTGGCGCCTGCTGTTCCAGCTGATGGACGACCTGCCCAAGGTCACGCTGGCCGACGTCGAGCGCGTGCGCAAGGCCTATTTCCAGCCCGCCAACCGGACCTTGGGCCGCTACCTGCCGGCGGCCGAAGTCGAGCGCGTCAGCATTCCCGCGGCCCCGCCGCTGGCCGAGCGCCTGGCGCAGCTGAAGGCGCCGCCCAAGGTCGAGGCCGGCGAGGTGTTCGCGCCCACGCCGGCTGCGCTGCAAAAGCGCACCGAGGCATTGATCCTGCCCAGCGGCATCCGGCTGTGGCAGCTGCCCAAGCAGACGCGCGGCAACGCCGTGACCTTGCAGATGCAGCTGCGCTGGGGCGACCTGCCGCAGACCCTGCCGCGCCTGGGCACCTCGATGATCGGCGAGCTGATGTTCGAGGGCAGCGAGGCCTGGGACAAGCAGCGCCTGCGCGACGAGCTGGTGCGCCTGAAGGCCGACCTGAACCTGGAGAGCGGCAACCAGGGCGTGACCCTGCAGCTGACGGCCGAGAAGGACACCCTGGTCGACGCGCTCAAGATCGCGGCCGACCTGATGCAGCATCCGCGCTTCACGGCGGAGGACTTCGAGCGCATCCGCGGGCAGCACCTGGCGGCGCTGGAGGCCTCGCGCCAGGACCTCAACGTCCTGCGTTCGGAGGTCACGCGCCTGCACTACAACACGGCGCGCGGCGTCCACAAGGGCGACCCGGACTACATCGAAAGCCTGGACGAGGACATCGACGAATGGCGCCGCACCACGCTGGACGACGTCAAGAGCTTCTACCGCGACTATTGGTCGGCCCAGCTGGCCGAGGTGGCGGTGGTGGGCGCGATCCCGTCCGCATTCCCAGAGCAACTGGACCAGCTGTTCGGCCACTGGAAAAAGTCCGAGGCGCCGGCCTATGTGCGTCACGTGCCCAAGGCCGTGACCGTGCCCGCCGCGCGCTTCGACGTGCAGGCTGACGACAAGACCAGCGCCATCCTGAAGATGAAGCTGAACTTCGAGCTCAACCACCGCGATGCCGATTACCTGCCCCTGATGGTGGCCGTGCACGTGCTGGGCGGCGGCGGCCTGGAAACGCGCCTGAGCACCCGCGTGCGGCGCGAGCAGGGACTGAGTTATGGCGTCGGCGCCGGACTGGCGGTGCCCGACTTCGGGCAGGACGCATCGCTGACCATCAGCGGCAGCTTCGCCCCGCAGAACCGCGAGCGCATCATCGAGGCCATACGCGCTGAGCTGGCCCGCATGAGCAGCGAAGGCATCACGGCGGCCGAGCTGGAGCGCGCCAAGAAGGACGTGCAGGAGTCCTGGATGCAGTCGCGCACCAAGGACGCGCGCCTGGCCTCGGCGCTGATCGGCTATGGCGAGGTCGGGCTCGACTGGCGCTACGAGGCCGAACAGGAGGCCCGGCTCAAGGCCTTGAGCCTGGAGCAGGTCAACGCCGCCTGGCGCCGCCTGATCTCCGTCAACGGGTTCGTGCTCAGCACGGCGGGCGACTTCAAGTCCTTGGCACGCTGAACACCGGCAGCGGCGCCAGCCGCCGCATGCCGCCGGGCAGGTTCACCACCTCCAGCAGCGCGGCGGTCTCGGCGTCGGGCTGGCCGTCGTAGCGGGCCGGGCGGTACTTCATCTGGAAGGCGGCCAGGGTGCTGGTCGTGGCCATGTCCCACTGGCCGCTGCGCGCGAGGCCATAGCCGAAGCGGATCAGTTGGTCCTGGAACCAGTTCACGTCGGGCAATTGGCCCTCGCCCTGGTAGTTGATCTGTTTCTCGCTCACCTGCGCCTCGTCCGGCCACAGGATCAGGCCGGCCTCGGCCAGCTGCCGCCATGGGAACCGCGGCCCCGGGTCGGTCTTGTTCAGTGGCTGGATGTCGCTGTGGCCGAGCACGCGCTCGGGCCGGATGTGGTGGCGCGCCACGATGTCCTTGCACAAGGCGATCACCGCGTCGATCTGGGCCTGCGGATAGGGGGCGTAGCGCGGCCCGCCGGGCGCCTGGATCAGGCCCGGGTTGACGATCTCGATGCCGATGGAGGCCGCATTCAAGTTCGTGCTGCCCTGCCAGAAGCTGGTGCCGGCATGCCAGGCGCGCCGGCTCTCGTCCACCAGCCGGTAGATCTCGACGGGCTGGTCGCGCACCAGGTAATGGCTGGACACCTCGGCGCTGTTCGGGCCGCCCTCGGTCAGGGTGCGCAGCGAGCTCTGGAAACTGCCGGCCGTGAAATGCAGGATCAGGAACTGCACCCGGCTGTCCTGGTTGGCCGAGCTGTAGCGGGTGTCGATGCGCAAGCCCTGCGGCGCCGTGGCGCAGGCGCTCAGCAGCAGGGCCAGGAGCAGGGCGGCCGTGGGCTTGCGGCGGGGAGGGGCGTGCATGGATGAAGCGGTGGATACGATTTGCCGCATCGTAGTCGGATCAGATGTCAGGCCCCGGTTTCAGGTGCCGGCGCAGCGCTGCAGGGCGATTCGCCGAGCCAGGGCATGGCCGGCAGGGCGGCGCTCTGCGCATAGGGGCCGGCCCGCAGCCGGTCGGCCAGGCCGTCCCAGTTGCGGGCCAGCGCCGACATGCTGAAGTGGACATGGCCGCTGCCGGTGGCCGCTGCCGTCGAGGTGTCGACAGCGCGGACCAGCTCGATCTGCGCCACGATTTCGTCGGCCGACCAGCCCGGCGCCGGGCCCTTGAGCTGGCTGCTGAACAGTCCTGGCCAGATGGCGCGGCCTTCCTGGTTGAGCGCCTGCCAGGTTCGCAGCAGGGTCTCGAAGGCCTGCGGCGTCTGCGCGCGCGGCCAGTAGAGCTGCGGCGCCAGGTAGTCGAGCCAGCCTTGCTGCAGCCACAGCTCCACGTCGGCATACAGCGCGTCGTACTGCGAAAAGCCCTTGATGCCGGGCGGGCGCAGGTCCGGCCGCGGCAGGCCGAAGGGGCTGATGCCGAAGAGGGTGCAAGGGCGGCATTCCCGCACCAGGGCGTAAAGCGCAGCCACGAAGCGGTTGACGTGGCCGCGCCGCCAGTCGGCGCGCGACAGCGAACCGCCGGCACTTTGGTAGGCGTTCCAGTTGCGCTGGTCCGGAAATTCCAGCGCCTGGCCTGACGCGTCTTGTGCCGGGTAGGGGTAGAAATAATCGTCGATGTGCAGGCCATCCAGCGCGTAGCGCGTCAGCAGGTCGCGGCAGACCGCCAGCGTGTGCGCCATGGCGTCGGGCTCGCTGGGGTCCAGCCAGAGCTGGTCGCCGTAGGCACGCACCCACTCCGGGTGGACCACACTGACGTGCGAGTCAGCTGCCGGGCTGCGCGCGCTGCTGTGCCGGGCCCGGAACGGATTGATCCAGGCATGCAGCGCGATGCCGCGCCGGTGCGCGCCCTCGATCCAGCGCGCCAGCGGGTCATAGCCCTCGCCTGAAGGCGCCAGGCCCTGCGCGCCGCTCAAGACCTCGGCCCAGGGTTCCAGCGCCGAGGGGTAGAGGGCGTCGGCGGCGTCGCGCACCTGCACGATCAGCAGGTTGAGCTTCAAGGTGCTGGCGCAGTCGAGCAGGCGGTCCATTTCGGCCTGCATCTCCGGGGCGCTCAAGCCGGGCCGGCTCGGCCAGTCGATGTTGGCGACGGTGGCCACCCAGGCGGCGCGGCATTCACGGCGCAAAGGCGGTGTGGGCGCTGGTGCCGGTACTGGTGCCGGCGCGGAGCTTGGTGCCTGCTTCATGCTGCCGCACGCGCCCAGCCAGACCAGGCTCAAACTGCCAGCGGCTTGCAGCATGTGGCGTCGGTTCAATGCGACAGGTTTCAAGGGAAATTCAGGGGCAAGTTCGAGGGCGGATGCTGGGCCGATTCTGCCCGCGAAGCTGGAGTGCTTGTCAGGGAGATTCAAACCATCGCATAGTCGGGCCTTCACCGATTTCAGGAATCCATCATGATCACGCGCGCCTCGTCCTTTCTGTCCCATGTCTTTCGTCCCTTGCTGTGGGCGCTGCTGGGCGGGGCGGGCCTCGTGGCTACGAACCAGGCCCTGGCAGCCTTGAACGAAGGCGACAAGGCGCCCGATTTCAGCGTCGAGGCGACCGTGGGCGGCGAGGCCCTGCACTTCCATCTGGCCGAGGCGCTCAAGAGCGGCCCGGTGGTGCTGTATTTCTACCCCAAGGCCTTCACCAAGGGCTGCACCATCGAGGCGCACGAGTTTGCCGAAGCCACGCCGAAGTTCAAGGCCCTGGGCGCGACGGTGATCGGGATCTCCACCGACGACATCGCCACCCTGAAGAAATTCTCGGTCGAGGCCTGCCGCAGCCAGTTCGCGGTGGCGGCCGACACCGACGGCCAGGTGACCAAGGCCTTTGACGCCGGCATCCCGATGATGTCCATGTCCTCGCGCATCTCCTACCTGATCACGCCTGACGCGCACATCGCGGCGGTCTACAAGAGCATGAGTCCCGAAGGCCATGTCGACACCATGATGAAGGCGGCGGCGCAGCTGAAGGCCGCCGGTCACTGAAGCTGCCTTCGGTGGTCCTTAAGCGCGGCTTAAGGACCGCTGGGCATGCTGGCACCTCCTGTCTGTCAAGGAGGCGCAGATGCGCGACTGGTTCAAGAGCAACCGTGGGTTTTTGCTGTTCCTGCTCTGCTTCGGCTTCTTCCGCACTGCGATCGCCGACTGGAATCCGATCCCGTCCGGCTCCATGCGACCGAACCTGCTCGAAGGCGACGTGGTGTTCGTCAACCGCGTGGCCTATGACTTCAAGCTGCCCCTCAGCGACCACGTGCTCGCCACCCTGGCCGATCCGCAGCGCGGCGACATCGTGACCTTTTCCTCGCCCAAGGACGGCACGCGCCTGATCAAGCGCATCGTGGCGGTGGCCGGCGACACCGTGGAAATGCGCCACGAGCGGCTGTTCGTCAATGGCGAGGAAGCGCAATACGACGCGAAGGAGCAGGTCGACGAGCCCATCGCCGGCCTCGGCGCGGTCAAGGCGGTGCGGCTGACCGAATCGCTCGGGCAGGCCCAGCGCCGCGTGCAGTGGCTCGAAGGCGTCAAGGCGCGCAATTCCTTCGCGCCGCTGAAAGTGCCCGCGGGCCAGGTCCTGGTGCTGGGCGACAACCGCGACGACAGCGCCGACTCGCGCTACTTCGGCTTCGTGCCGCGCGAGCGCCTGATCGGCCGCGCCGTGCGCGTGCTGGTGTCAGCCGACATCAAGGGCGACTGGGCGCCGCGCCTCGAACGCTTCGGCATGGCGCTGCGTTGAGCCTGGCTCGGAGCACGTCCTTCAGGCGCTCGTAGCCGCCGCGGCTGACCGGGATGCGCTTGCCGCTGCGCAGCTTGACGCCGCTGAACGAGGCATCGACGTTGCGCTGGTCGTCGTGCTCCAGCGCCTCCAGGTGGTAGAGGTCGTGCGCCGTCATCAGGCTGCCGCCGACTGTATTCTCCCGGAGTACCTGCAATCACCGAAGCCGTATGCCCACCTTGACGCTCTCACCCATTGCCTCGGCCGATCTCGACGAGCTGCTGGCTTTCGAGCTCGTGAACCGCGCCTATTTCGAAGCGAACATCAACGCCAGGCCGCAGGCCTACTACACGCCGGACGGCGTCGGGGCCGGCATCGGCTGGAGCGAGGACAATCCGCAGTCCATCTGGCACCTCTATGCCATCTTCGCGCCGCAGAATCGCGCCAAAGTTGAAGACGCACTGCGCGACGAGACCGCGCACATGC
>Ga0213872_10000237_pt1 | contig 48497 bp, 74 predicted proteins | sample VelepicomBERX_R2_FD_160071 | JGI IMG/M metagenome (GOLD analysis project Ga0213872, IMG submission 160071) | Rhizosphere microbial communities from Vellozia epidendroides in rupestrian grasslands, the National Park of Serra do Cipo, Brazil - RX_R2 | ecosystem: Host-associated > Plants > Roots >... | reverse complement strand
GCCGACCTGGCCGACGCCACCCTGGCCGGCGCCAACCTGACCCGCGCCGACCTGACCCGCGCCGACCTGACCCGCGCCAACCTGGCCCGCGCCGACCTGACCGACGCCGACCTGGCCCGCGCCGACCTGACCGACGCCGACCTGACCGACGCCGACCTGACCGACGCCAACCTGACCGACGCCGACCTGACCCCAATCCGCGATGACATCTGGGCTGTTCTCTCGTCCGCTCCACGGGAAGTGCCGGCGCTTATCCAGGCTCTTAAAGATGGCCGAGTTGATGGCTCTACCTACCAAGGAGAATGCTCCTGCCTTGTCGGCACGATTGCGATGGCACGCGGTGTCTTCTATGGCAATCTGGAAGGCCTCAAAGCCAATAGCTCTCGGCCTGCTGAACGCTTCTTTATGGGCATCCGGCGCGGCGATACGCCGGAAACTTCGCAATTCTCAGCGCTGGCACTGAAATGGTCGCAAGACTGGCTTGACGCGATGCGCTCTGCTTTCGGGCAGTAACTATCACCGCCCTGCGCCGGTAAAGCGCAGGACTTACAAATGACTGGCGTGAGGCGCGCGGCCTCAGCGTAAGGACCAACGCAGGAGCATGGATGCTATCCGGTGGTAGCGGCTCCCGTCCAGACGATCTGGACCAGTCATTTGTGGGGGAATTGCGCAGTGATGATGCGCGGCGGGATCGCAAGCGAAATGATTGACAACTTGTATGCGTCAACATGAGGTGCTGATAGGTGGTATGCGCGGTATTTCCGTACAAGCCGGGGAATTAGTGCCACGCCCCAAGCAGGGATCATCTCCTGCCACCACATAAATCACCAACAGGAGAAGGCATGAAATACCTAACTGACGAGCAAGCAAAGGCTGTGCTAGAAGCGCTGAACATCGGCCTGAAAAGCGTCGAGTGCTACGACGCTCTGGTAGACCAGCAGAACACTATTACCGCCGCTATCAGCATCATGGAAGCGGAAGAAGTGAAGCAGGAGCCGAAAGCTTGGATGCGGAAATGGTATTCGGATGGTGAAAAACCAGAGAAAGTAAAGGGAAGATGGCCTGCAAAATTCAAGTTTAAATCACTGACCGAAGCAAAACTTTTCTCTGATGATAAACCGCTCTACGCCGCACCCCAAGTAGTGCAGCCAGCGATGCAAGGCTGGATCAGCGTCAGCGACCATTTGCCTCCGCAAAATCAATTGGTGGCGCTTCTGAGCGTTGACCGTTGGATGAATACCGGAAGCGACGAGGTTGAGGCTAATTGGATGGGAACAGGCTATCTCTGTGAATTCGGTAGCAAATACTGGTCAGTTCTTGGTCAGCATTCAATGACCTTGGAATCGGTGACGCATTGGATGGAGTTGCCGCCACCGCCCGAGGTGCAGTCTTGATCGCCTACCTGCGCACCCGGCGCATCCTGAAGCTTACCGTTCTGCGCGCTGCCATCATCGCAGGCACAAAGTGGGAGCAAGACAATCCGCCATCGCCAGGACTGTCTTACGAACAGCGAGCGCATCTGAAGAGAGCAGCTGTTGAACTGGCAGAGACTGAAGCAGAGTTGAGATTTTTGAATGAATTGGAATTTGCGAGATTAAGGAAAAATACATGAAACCAGGCTGCCACTCCAAGCCACGCCCTACTTCAAACTCGACCTACACGGCGCAGTCCGGCTGGCGCGAGTACGAAGCCAATGGCGCTATTGTACGCGTGCCGGTCTACATCAAGATTCAGTTTCGCATGACGAGCGCTTGCCAGTATGACCGGCGCGCGGTGGACTGTAGTGGCTGCCCTCACAGTGGCAAAGATAGTAGTTGACTTTGCACAATGTATTTCGGAAAATACTCGCAACGGTGTGGTAGCCGGAGCAAAAGAGGACACGCAGTAACCAAGGCCGCTTAGTCTTGGGTGCTGTTGAGAAAGAGGGAACTTAGCTGTGTGTCCGCCCTTTTTCTCTCTACCTCCAGCGCTCAAGACTCAGCGGCTTTTTTGCGTCTAGCTAACACTGTTCGTGCGTTGACTTGAATCGGTCACATCGTAAATAGACAGGCCTTCTACCCGGAAGCGCGCCTAACCGAACTTGATGCAAGTATCGGAACAACTGAAGTGTCTGGCATTGGTGAAATCCAGCTTTCAGGAACAGAATGCATACCGCTAGGTGGATTGGGATTGGCTGGAAGGAATAGCTAAATCTGGATCATGGTGTAGGGCGTACTGCCTCTTCACCCTTAGCAGAACTTATGGAGATCAAAATGCTTACAGAGGAACAGAAGCAGCAGATAGCTAGACGGCTGGATGCAGAAGCCAAGCGGCAAAAAGAAAGCAAAGTTGTCGGCGTTTGGCGGTCGACCTTGACCGAAAGAGAGAAGGAGGAACGACAGAAACAGATTGAAGCCAAGGAAATACCGTTCTAGCATCACAAAACCAACCAAGTAACCCCATAGCAACCACCAAGGAAAATCATGAGCATCGCTACTCTCATCATGGGCGAGTCCGGCACAGGAAAATCTACCAGTCTGCGCAATCTGGACCCAGCCAATACGCTACTTATCCAAGCAGTAAAAAAACCCCTTCCCTTTCGCTCGCCAAATTGGAAGCCTATCGGTCCAGATGGTGGTAACGTGATGGTCACTGACGATAGTGCGAAGATGGTCGCGGCCATGAAAAAAACTATGCGCGACATCATCGTCATTGATGATTTTCAGTACGTGATGGCAAATGAATTTCTTCGCCGAGTACTGGATAACGAAGTGGGTAATCAAGCCTTCGCCAAATACAACGAAATAGCTCGCAAAGCATGGGATGTTTTCATGTGCGCGTCTTCGCTTCCTGATAACAAGCGCGTCTATATCCTGAGCCATACAGCTACTGACGAGGGCGGCAAAACAAAGATCAAAACCATCGGCAAACTTCTAGACGAGAAGATCGTTCTTGAAGGTCTTGTCACTATCGTCCTGCGTACCTTACGCATCAACGATCAATACATTTTCGCTACGCAGAACAGCGGCAGCGACACCACCAAATCGCCTCTTGGTCTGTTTGAAGATGAGCATATCGAGAACGACATGGCCGCAGTAGATAAGGCAATTGTTGACTACTACGGCATCATTACCTCCACCAAATAAACCAAGGAATAACCATGTACAAACTCGACCCTAACGCAGCAGTCAAAGCTGATACCATCGGCGCTTATCTCAACGAAACAGGAAAATATATCGGCAAATTCACGCGAGCCGAAAAATTGGTCAGTACAAACAAAGGTACTGACGGCATCGGTTTTACCTTTAAGGCCGATGATGGGCGTGAATGCCGCTTCGATATCTGGACTCGTAAAGGCAACGGAGAAACACTGACCGGCCTTAATCAAGTCAACGCCATCATGGCATGCTTGAAAGTGCGTGAAGTAACCATCATTACGCAACCAGTTCGTCGCTGGGAAAACAATCAAGAAGTCATCGTTGACGGACAGGTCTTCCCTGAACTTCAAAACAAGCCAATCGGCTTGCTTCTGCGCTCCGAAGAATACGAAAAGATGCAGGATGGACAGCTTACCGGCCAGACTGGCTGGCGCATGGGGCTTTTTGCGATCTTCCAAGCTGACACGGAAATGATGGCATCGGAAGTTTTGGGCAAAAAGACTAAGCCAGAGCAACTGGCGAAGGTTATCGGCATGCTGGCCGACAAACCTCTGAAGCAACGTCGTCATCCTGCAAGTTCCAACAATGGCGGCGGCAATAATGGGGGTAGCCAGCCGCCAGAAAGCATCCAGTTTGATGATGACATTCCGTTCTGACCATGGACCTGACAACCATACCCGATGAGGTTCTTCTTGCGCGAGGGAAGTATTCAACCGTTCGCGCCGAGCATGAGGATGCTAAGAAATCTCTGCAAATATTATGCGGTAAGTTGACATCTGCTGGTACCCAATTACTGCGCATGGCGCAACCTGATGGAGATGGTCCAATGGATACTAAAAACGTCTCTATGGCACTACAAACGGCTCGCAATACCATAGGAGAAATCGAGTCATGCATCGCTTATATCGACTCTCTAGCAATTCAGAGAGCTGAACTTAAACCAATAGCTTGGAGAAAATGATGGATATTGAAATTATTGATAAACAAGAATCTTCAGTTGCTGCCTATGCACCGTTTTACGCCGAATTGGTGAAACTGGAGGCTGACAATGCCGCGCTGGTATTCAACTACGAAACGCCAAAAGGCAACAAAGAAGCGCGCAGCCACGTTTTCAGCTTGCGCAAAACCAAGGGTGCACTTGAGCGCGTCCGCAAGGAAGCAAAAGCAGAAGCATTGCGCATTGGTCGAGCCGTGGACTCTGAAGCCAACGCCATAGAAGCGCGTATCGAGGCGATGATTTTAGTCCACCAGACCAAGCTGGACGAAATTGAGCAGCGCGAGAAAGAACGCGTCGACGCATTGCAAAAACGCCTTGCTGAAATCGTTCCTAACGCATGCTCCACGACGACCGAATACCAGGCTGAAATCGGCCGTATCCAGGCAATCGAAATTGGCGCGGATTGGGAAGAATTTATGGCCCAAGCAACGACCAGCAAAAACAATTCGCTTGCATCACTTGATATCGGCCTGAAGCAAAGCATCCAGCGCGACGAAGAAGCTGCCGAACTAGCCCGCTTGCGGGCTGAAACGGCAGCACGCGAACAGGCTGACCGTGATGCTGCTATTGCCAAGGCAGCGGCTGATAAGGCGCAGCGCGAGGCAGAAGAGAAAGCAGCGGCAGAAAAAGCCAAAGTACAGGCGGCGCTTGACGCAGCTAAAGCCGAAACACAGCGCAAGGAAGAGGCCGCAGCGCTAGCAATCAAGCAGGCTCAGGAGCAAGCCAAGCGTGATGCCGAAGCTGCTGCTCGCCGAGAAATGGAACTGAAGCTGCAAGCAGAAGAGGCCGAGCGCCGCCGCATTGCTGACGCGGAAGCAGCAGAACGCCGTCGCGTGGCCGAAGCAGCTGAAGCTGAGCGCCAACGTATCGCAGCAGAAAAGCGCGCTGAAGAAGAAAAGCAACGCGCCATCAAGGCCGAACAAGACCGCATTGCTGCCGAAGCTAAGCGTGTAGCTGATGAAGCAGCAGCACGCGAGCGCAACAAAGCGCACAAGGCCAAGATCAACCGCGATGCCTTGGATTCCCTGGTGGCTGGCGGCCTAAGCGAAGAAGCTGCAAAGTTGGCCGTTACCCTGATTGCTCAAGGCAAGGTCGATCATGTCACCATTTCATATTAAGAGAGGAAACTATGACCGACCTAGTACCCGACTACAAGCCACAACTCACGATTGCGCTGGATGATACCGTTGTTGGCCTTCCTGCTGAACCAGTCCCTACGCTCAAGCTTGGCGAAATCAGCCTGCGCCTGGGCTTCACTGTTACCGCCGACTTCCTGGCATAGCTTGGCTTCTTGCCGGCCGCTACGGAGAAGAACTCCAAGCTGTTCCACGAAAGCGATTTCCCGAACATCTGCGCGGCTATCATGCGGCATATAGCCACTATTTCTTATCAGTTCTAATTTTTAGCTCCGAAGTTTTGACTGTTCCATTAACCACGAAAGAGAGACATGAGCGACCAAGACCCCCAGCTTGAAATCGGCGAACTTCCCGCCGCAGCCGTCACCAGTGCGCACATGATTGCGCGCATCAATGCCATGGCAATAAAAATGGCGTTTCCGTTCGCAGCCCAGCAGGATATCCGCTACTACCTTAACGGCGTGAATATCCGTCCACTTGAAGATGGAACGGTCATGGTGGTTGCAACCAACGGCCACCGTTATATCGTTGTCCGCGATCCGCACGGCTATGCTGAGAAGGAACTGATCGTTTCCATCAGCAAAGACGCATTGAAGCACATGACCAACGCCAAGCACTCACTGGATGTCATGTCAAACGGCGACGCTATCGTATCAGGCGATGTGGCACAGCCTCTGTTTATCCAGCCCGGAAACTCGATTGTAGAAGGGAATTTCCCTCGCATTGAGCGAGTTGCTAGCACTATCGGCTACCAAGAAGGCATCAGCGGCGCTGTGAATCCTACGTACCTGGCCGATGCCCTGAGCATCGGTAAGGCTTTTGGTGGCTCCATTCGCTTCTTCACCCGCGATAACGACAGTCCACTTACTTTCGTGCTTGGTGGTATCGGTGAACTGGAGTGCTTCGGCGGCATCATGAAAATGCGCGAATCATTCGAGCAGTTGCCTACGTGGTTCCCGGTTCCCGGAGAAATTAATGACTTAACTGAAATTTAACCGCAGCAGATCGCTGCATTACAATAGGCCGCGCAATGCGGCTTATCTTTCAAAAAACTGCTTGCATTTGCAATCATCATATGTCACACTAAAAACTCACAAAACGGAGGAAATATGACCACCTGGGTTGAAGATGAAAACGGTAATAAATGCAGTGTCGAATATTTCGGAACGGAGGAAGCGGCGCGCGCCGCGCTGGCGTCGCTGGAGAACTGCAAGAACTGCATTAACTGCTCGTACTGCTCGCGCTGCTCGTACTGCTCGTACTGCTCGTACTGCTCGGACTGCTCGTACTGCTCGCGCTGCTCGGACTGCTCGTACTGCTCGTACTGCTCGGACTGCTCGTACTGCTCGCGCTGCTCGGACTGCTCGTACTGCTCGTACTGCTCGGACTGCTCGTACTGCTCGCGCTGCTCGGACTGCTCGTACTGCTCGCGCTGCTCGTACTGCTCGCGCTGCTCGTACTGCTCGGACTGCTCGGGCTGCCATCAACTGAAAAACGCAAAGCCAGTAGAAAAAATCAGTGTCGCACCGAAAGTTCCAGTGATCGAAGACATCCACAAAAAAGTTTATGCCGCCGCAACGGCAACTTCGGAATCGCTGAACATGGCTACCTGGCATACCTGCGAAACTACGCATTGCCGCGCTGGATGGGTTGTGCACCTGGCTGGTGAAGAAGGCAAAGCGCTGGAGCAGTTCCACAACACGGAACTGGCCGCGATGCTGATCTACAAGGCCAGCGGTTACGATATCAACCCGGCACAGTTCTATCTGGATAACGCTGGTGCGCTGCGTGATATGAAATCTCTGGCCGAAGGAATCTAACAATGGCAACGAAACGAGGAATATCAACGGCAGTCAAGCAGGCAATCGCCTACTTGAAGAAGAACCCTGAAACCGAAGGAAGCGAACTTGCTCGCCGGTTTGGAATCAACGTGGCTACCGTCTACCGCTCCAAGTGGTGGAAGGAACTGAAAGGTAAGGTGGCATCGTGAGAACTTTATCTATCTTCAATCAGGGAACAACGACGATAGAAGCTTCGCCAGCGCAAACTCTTGAACAACTATGGCATGGAGCTGAGCAGTTAGGTATTGTTGAGGTAGACCACGCTTTTTGCGAACGTGACACCTATCGCGCCCGCATCCGGTTCTATCGCAAGAGCGGTTCAATGATCTGGGCTGAAGGAAAAGACCAAAACATAGCCTTTGCATTGGCGAAAGCAATTAATGAGGCTCGTGATCTTGGTGCCGGGAGGGAACCGTGACGTTCAACTGCTCCCAATGCCACGGAAGAGGCTACACGGATTCCGAAGGTTACGACGAATGCCGCGTTGAAGGATGCACTGCGCATGATGTCCGCACCAAGTTTGAGCGTCTGATGCGCGAGCATAAGCTTTCTCGACCAGGACTTAATAATCGAGACTACGAAGTATTCCTTCTGGCTTCCATTATTATCGGCGAAGCGCAGCGCGATCTGCTGCTGGTTCAACGCCGCCTTGGCGTACCTGATAGCTCCGACACTACGGCATGCATTCTCGACGCCATTGACGCTCTGGCAGCTGAAAACGCCAAGCTGCGGATTGAGAAGCTTGATGCAGAGCAGCGTGCTTATCGGCTGTCGGAAGACCTTGTAAATGTGGCGCGGCCTAAAGCACCATAAAGGACATCATAAAAGACACCCTATCGGACAATAAAGGACAAAAAATATGAATATCACCACACATGACGGCCTGCCGCAGATGCCTTGGGATGAAGCCACGGTTGATATCGAAGCGTGGATTGAAATCCGCACTGGAGAAGAAATTGTCGAGGCTATTCGCACCTACGCCCGCTCCGCAGTGCTGGCAGAGCGTGAAGCATGCGCTGACATCGTAGACAACGCCAATAGCCCTGATTGCGGAGGCTGGAACATGAATCATATCGCGGAACGGATTCGCGCCCGCAAATAACCTGGAGAACAAGATGAACACCGAAGACATTCAAAAACTGAAGGCTGCGCAATACCGCGCATCAAGATACCATGACCCAGCAGCCGCGAGCAGCGAAGACCTCGCAATTATTGTCAACGCAATCCCTGACCTTATCGCCGCCGTCGAGCGCGCCCAGGCTGCGCCACCGTTTGACATTGAAGCCAAATTGCGCCGGGCCTTTGCACTGGGTGGCACCTATGCGCTGCAAGTCGATAGCGCTGATGGCCGCGAGAACCTGAAAGCAGTGGATACAGGCGAAGAATTGGCAAAGCTGATTGCTGAGGCCCAGACTGCTCAAGCAACCCCAAGCATTGACGATTTCTCTACGCGCATCCTGCCGCCTGCTGGACTTGAAGGCTATATTGTCACCGAGCGCTACGGCTTCCTTGTGTGGAGTAAGCGCGGGGAAGCTAAAAACGTCTGCTTTTACGACGGCGACTGCCGCGATGTGCTGACTCCTGCCGAATTCGACCGTCTGATGCGGGCGCGTTCGCAAGCCGCGCCGCTGCCGAAGTGGATTGACGAACTGAAAGGCAATGATCCCACGACCGATGACCTGATTGCTTACATGGAGGGGATTCACCCGTCACAAGCCGCGCCGCAAGTTGACCCAGCACGCCAGCGCATAGCAGACTACATCGAGCGCCGAGAGAAGACCGCGCAACTGGATATTGAGCATATCCATTCCTTCGATCTTGGGCCTGATTGCGGCGTCGAACTGCTGCTATCCGATCTGAAGGCATTGGTAGCCGCGCCGCAAGTGGCTACGCCTGCCGGGTGGCGGTTTGTGCCGGAGGTGCCGGATGAGGAAATGCTTCGTCAAATCAAGTCAGCAATGGACCCGGCAGTAGCTTCTGCTCGCCACATCTGGAGGATGGCGCTCGCCGCCGCCCCTGCCGCGCCATCGCCAGCCGTTCAAGTGCAGGATGAGCGGGCTGCGTTTGAAGCCGCGATGCAGCATGTCGGCTACAACATGACGATGGATGCGGCGAAGCCGGGCGAATACGCCTTCCCACCGATGCGCGCAGCATGGTCCGCATGGCAAGCCCGCGCTGCTCTCACCGCCACCCCATCGCCCTCAGTGCAGAGCCAAGCGGCGCAGGCTAGCGTAGCGGCATCGACAGCACAGGCGCAACCATACGGCTGGATTAATGCCGGGACAGATCAGCAGCAGACGACCTACGCCACACTGAACGTCGGCGCTGAGAATCCTTGGGTAGATGGCGCGAATGCGTTCCCTGTGTTCAGAGCAGTACAGGCGCAGCCAGCAGTGGGGCAGCAAACCACTTGCCGCGAGTCGCACCCATCGACGGGCTTTTGCGACAGTTGCCGGGATGGGGCTTATAACAAATGCAGCCGTGTAGTAGTGGAGCAGGATGCTGTGGATGCGGCGCGGGACAAGCAGCGTCTGAACTTCATCGAAAACAGCAGCGTTGATCTGCGCTGTCACGATGCACCGACAGGCGGCGATGACTACGACATCGTATGGACCGTCACCGAACACTACATGACCGCGCCGAAAGAACGAGAAATCGGTTTTGGTAACAGCGCACGCGAAGCCATCGACGCCGCCATCAACAGCCAGAAAGGCTAAGCAGCCATGCAAGAAATTAGGACCATAAAGTTGCGCATCAAAGACAAGCACGCAAAAGCGATGCTGGCTATGGCGCGTGACGTGAATATGGTCTGGAACTTTTGCAACGAAACGCAGTACCTTAGTTTGAAACACTACTGCAACAGGCCGAAAATTTGGCTGTCTGGATATGATCTGCAAAAGCTGACTAGCGGACTAGTGAAATGCGACGGTGTAGAGGCGGGGTCGTCAACTATTCAGCAAACATGTGAGGAATTTGCTACGCGCTTGCGTCAGTTCAGATTAAGCCGATTGAATTGGCGCGTGAGTAGCAAAAAATCTCCGAAATATTCTCTTGGTTGGGTTCCGTTCAAAAAGCACGCACTGACCTATAAAAACGGCCAACTTCTATTCAATGGAATATTTCTTGGACTATGGGACTCTTACGGGCTTTCTAATTATGAACTAGGCGCTGGTAGCTTCAATGAGGACACTCGCGGACGGTGGCACTTGAATGTGTCGGTGAAGGTTGATGTTGAAGAAAAGCGCATCCCTGACGGTACGGCGGCGCTGGGAATCGACCTTGGCCTGAAAACCATGGCGTCCTATAGCAACGGCGACAAATTCGACATGCCGAAGTGGTATCGGCTATCAGAACAGGCTCTTGGAATTGCGCAAAGAGCGAGAAAGAAACGCCGCGTGAAGGCGATTCACGCGAAGGTAGCAAACCAGCGCAAAGACGCGATCCACAAGGAAACGTCGCGGCTGGTGAAAGAAAATGCAGCAATCTTCGTAGGCAAAGTGAGCGCGAAAGCTATGGCGAAAATGGGCATGGGTAAATCCGTACATGACGCCGCGTGGACCGCGTTCAGAACACAACTCAAGTACAAAGCGATTTCGCAGGGCGTGGTGTTCGGAGAGGTCAACGAAGCATATTCAACCCAGACTTGTTCGTGCTGCGGCAGCATACCGCCCAGCAGTCCGAAAGGTAGGACAGGTCTTGGAATAAGGCGATGGACTTGCAGCGATTGCGGCGCGGAACATGACCGCGACACAAACGCAGCAAGGAACATCGCCCGATTGGGACTTCAATCGCTCGCAGGAGGAATCCCGGCCCATTAGGGCGAGGGAAGAAGTCAAAGCAAGGGAGCAGAGGGATTTTTTGTGAAAACTAGAATGAAAGGCCAGCCATGACTACCAACACCGAAATCAAGAAGCCCAGTACCTTAGCGGAGCAGATCAAGCAAGCGCGTGAAGAATGGAATAGCTGGCCGCAGTCGGTGCGCGAAGGCGTAAAGTTGCAAGGCAACAGCATCTACCGCGACCGGTTCGCCAATCAAAGCGCGACAAGCGCATGAAATGGCATCCATGAGTCTGAAAGATATCAAGACTGGCACGCAGCGTTTAGCAGAATCTGGTGAGACTGGCGTTCATGCCGGGATCGCTGCGCTGTACGCATCAGAAGCCGACCTTCGCGCCTACGCCGAGCGGCTGGAGTGGGAGCGCGACGGCTACAAGCAATCGCTGACTGAAATCTCTGAAGCGTGCAACTGCTGCGGTGATCGGCACGACCTTGCGGCAATTGCTGCTGAAGCACTGGAACAATCTAACGGTGCCTGAGAGCACCAAGAAAGTATAGGTATGAGCAACAAACAAACTGAACTGAGCAAGCGACTGCGCATGACGGCAGAGCGCCATCCCAGCATTCCGTCCAACATGGCGTTTCAAGCCGCCGAAGAAATCGAACGCTACTACATCGGCATGCTGAACTGGAAGGCTACGGCGGAAAAGCAGAATGCTCATTGCCCCTTCTGCCAGCCATCCCCGCAGCCTGTGGGCGCTGTGGTGGCTGACGAAATTCTGGCCGAGGCCATCCAGCGCGGTTACAGTCATAACGATGGTATCCGCATGGACGAGTTCGATTTGCAGCATGTTGTCCGCGAGGTGCGTGCTGCCCTCGCATCCCAGCCAGCCAAGCCTGCGGAAGTGGGCGGGGTGGCGTCGGACGGCAAGCGCTCAGATCTGGTGCCTGGGAAAATGCATTGCGCACGGTGCGCGTTCTCGCTGCTGCGCAACAAACTGAACTTGGCAGATGGCGAAGTCTACGCGGGAACGAACGAAACCGAGCGATGCCCCAACGGCTGCGGCCCGCTGTGGCCGATGACTTGGGAACAGGAAGCGCGTGACGGATACAAGCTGATGGAGGAACTTTTTGAGCGCGCCACGAAGGCTGAAGCCGCCCTAGCAGCACAGACGGCATCGCCGCAGACTTCCGGCTGCGCAGGCTTCCAAGGCAAGCCGGTGACTACTTGCGGTGTGTGCGCCGGCAAAGGCTGCGATGCAGCGCCGCAGGCTGTAGATCAGGCGCAGGAAGCATTGCAAGCCCAGCGTGACGCTGATCTGCTTCGAGTAGGTTTTGTCGTCAACGGCGTGTGTGTTCACCTGGAACATGTCGTGATGTTCATGCAAGACAACGACCCAGCGCCAGAAGCCGCGCAGCCAAAACTGGTACTCGCACTGCCTGACTACGAAAAGCGCCGCATCGTCATTGCATCAGACGAAGTGATCGACGGCGAGCGCGTGATTTGCTGCGCAATTCAGCCAGAAGCCGCGCAGGCAGTGGATGAGCGCGAAGCTTTTGAAACGTGGGCGATGGGAGCTAATGAATTCGTGACACTGATAGGCGCAGAACAAGAAGGCAAGCCCTGGCTCTACTTTGACGACAAGGCACAAGACGCATGGATCGTATGGCAGGCCCGCGCATCCCTATCGAAAGGACAGAAATGAACAATAAAATCGAAACCTTCCGCGACATCATAGAAGACCTTCGTAACTGCTCTGCGTATGCTAAGGAATGCGGAGATATGACGCAAGCCAAGGACGATGAAGCGCTGGCCTATAGGCTTGACGCCGCTCTCGCAGCACAATCTCAGGGCTACGGGAAGGCGGTACTTTGGGTTGAGTCGGAGAAATCTGCGATAGGGAATTCTCTTAAATCAATCATCAATGGGATGTTCCATACGGTCAAGTTCCATACGAAAGAGCCGCAGACAAGCAATCCTGTCTGGCCGCTATTCACCGCTCAGCCAGCGCAGCAAGCTGTTGATCTGAGCGATGAGCAGATTGATGCTATTTTCGCCCAGCATCACAATCCGCATGATGACCATATTGACGTCTATGGCTTCGCACGCGCTCTGTTTTCCGCTAGCGGGAAAGGATAAACCATGCAATGCAAAGACATTCCCGATCTGCCCATTCTCCAATTTCTCGCCGACCTGGATGCATCGGACGAATGGCCTACATCATGGGGTACATGGCATGTCTACGAATATGAAGGACAGCCATCGCCTCCTAATAGCGTTACAAGAGCGATGCCTGATAAAGAAGCCACGCCGTCTAAATTGGTCCAAGCAAAAATGCGTGGACTTATTGAGCGAGGTTTGGTTGACGGTTGCACATGCGGGTGTCGAGGTGATTACGAACTGACCGAAAAAGGCATAGCGATGCTGGCCGCTGGCGGTAAATCATGAGCCTTGTAGACCACCTCATGCGCGAGCGCGACAAGCTGTGGCTTGCGAAGGAGCTGGCAGCGACGGCACTAGACAATGCGCGGCTGAAAGAGCGAATAGCGCGGCTGGAGGTGGAACTGTTCTGGGCCAAAACAAAGCTACCAGTCGCAGCCGAACCAGAATTATCCCTGTCAGAAAAACTACAGCAGTCACTTAACAGGATCGACGCCATGAACCTGCGCCGGCATGTGCGTCTAGTAGCCGATGAACGACATCAAGTCCAAGACAGGCGCAATATCAAAGGAAAGGTACCCCTGAATGGACAGTAAAAAACCACGTTACTCGAGGATAACATGCCGATCTTTGGCTTCGCAAAAAGTGATCGAGAAGATAGCCAAGTTTCTGGCCGAATCGCCGAAATCAATGGCAGAAATCTCTGACCATCTTGAGGTGGACAGACGGGCCGCAGCAGCCTATATCGAATACATGCGGAATCTTCCAACGACGTCAGAACAGCATGTTTCCGTAAAGGGCAAGCGGGCCAACTGGAGTGCACGTTCAAGCCCTCTATATGGCCTCGGTGCTGAACCAGGAAACGACGAAGAAGCGGCTGAATATCAGCTAGTGACGAAATCAGCTTCGACCAAGCAAACCATCAAGTCCACATCTTCTAATCCGGTCGCCTATCGCGATCCGCTTGTCGCGGCATTTTTTGGAGCGTGATATGAAAGTCAGTAAATGTGATACTTGCAGAAAGTCTGGAAATTGCTGCAAGGGATTTATACTTAACTTCCCAGTGAACGCAGAAAGATGGAAGGACGAGGCATCCGATTGGATGAAGGCTTACGACCTGCCATTTGAACCTGTAAGAGCAATACCGTCTTTTGATTTCGATGGGAAAGTTGGTGTTGTCTATGACTGCACCAAGATTGGCTCTGATGGCCGATGCACTATTTACGAGGATAGGCCGCATCTGTGCCGGATTTATGAGCCAGGGCAAGACGGAATTTGTGCTGAGTTCGTACCATCTTTTAAAAATATCCCAATCGTCGTGCTACACTGCTGACACATCTTCTCCAAGGGTGGTTGTGCTTACCCCGCTCACAAGGCGGGGATTTTTTTACCCCGTGAACTTGTCCACGAATTCACGGAAAGCCGATTTCCCTTCTTCTGTATCCAGCCAGTGCATGAACGATGGCATCAAAAGCCCGTGTTTCACCATCGACGCGATCTTCACCTGCTGCTCTGGCGTCATAGCACCGCTTACGGCCTGCTGAGCGCGAACAAGCATCTGCTGACCTTGCACCGCAGAACTCACATCATCAAGGAATCCCATTTTCATTTCTCCATTGCCTGAAAGAATAAAAGCTTGTAGCGCACTTCTACTACGTTGACCAAGATGACCAGTTCTTCAGCCGACACGGCAACAGACCCCATACCGCCTACTTTCGACCATCCAAGCGCCCCGAGGCGATCAACATCGGCAATGAGTTCTTCCAATGTGAAGCCCTTGGCGACTGTATAGGCCATTTACTTCTCACTGTCGCGGATCGTCTTCCATAAAGCTTGCACCACTGGGTAGAGCTTGTCACCGACCATCAGCTTATCAAATCCTGGTGATCCGGCGGCGACGTATTGCTTGAATGCAGAAAGATCATCGGGAGAAAGTGCTCGCTCAAAAATCTGATCAAATTGCGCAATCGCGTTGATTTCAGCGGGCATTCCAGCGTATCGGGCGGAAGCCATGCGCTCGGCCACGCGCTTGTCGATGAGTTCGTTTATCTGCTCAATGGTGATGGCCGGCGCAGGCTGAGAAGTCGGCAGCGGGATAGGCATCGTATGTGCTGCAGGTGCAGGCGCAGGTGCTATTTGTGCAGTTGGATTAAACGCGCCCGCTGCAATATAGGCGCGTAGCTCGTCCATTGTCTTCGGCAGAGGCATATTCATTTTTTCTCTCCTAATGACATTTTTTGATAAAGGTAATTTTACTCAATGATGGCGGCAACCACAATTGCAGCGCGGGCGCGGCGGCCAGCATACTGGCAGACGGCAGCATCTCCTGGAGACAAAGCTTCCCGAATTTGGCCAACCCGTTATGGCCATGAGCAGATAAAAATTCATGATGTTCTCCTTAATGGTTTTTAGCCCAGGTTAGCGAAGTCCTGATGAAGTTTAAGCCGATGCTCGTGAACCCTTTGGTTGGCCTCCTCTAAAGTAATGAATAGCCCGAGGTATCTACGCATTCCCTGGTGATTAACGTAGGCTACCCAGCGATTCCGATATTTATTCCAAGATACTCCCTTTGCACCGCTCGTATTGTTTTTGTACCTAGACTTGTTGCAGGCCTGTTGGTTTAAATCCGCTTCGCGCAAGTTGTCTAGCCTATTGTCATCACGGACTAAATTTCGGTGGTCAATTTCCACCTTAGGCCAGATGCCATGAATATAAAACCAAGCCAATCGGTGCGACTTGTATCGCTTGCCGAAAAGTGTAATCCGCATGTATCCAGATTCATCTAACGTACCAGCAGGTTTCCCTCTCGTGACATGATGTGCTGACGAACTGGGCTTTATCCAAATGAAGATGCCGGATTCAGGGTCGTAATTCAAATACTCTTTGAGTACTTCTTGTGTGAGCATAGATACCTCGGTCAAAGGTAGTCGAAGGATGCAGCAGGCATTGACTAGATGCTTTTCGGGTGCCCCCTATCTGCACTCTTATTCTACCAAATAAATCGCCCACCGAAGTGGGCGATGTAACAAAGACATCGCCTACGATCTGATTAGCCGCCAGTATTGATGTTGTTTGGGCTGGCAGTGGATGTCTGAGCACCGCCAACGACAGGGCCGGTATTGCCAGCAATGACGCTGGTATTGGCCGCCGTCGCATGCGCCACTTGAAGCACGCTTTGCAGGATCGGGAACAGGCTGCTAACGGTCGTGAGAATTTGCTGCTGTTGCTGTTGTTGCTGCCCTTGTTGCTGCGCAGCCACCGCCGTGTTCGTGTTGGTGATGGTAGCGATGACTTGGTCATGCTCACGGCGACGATTAGCGTCCAGCAGCGCGGTTTCAGCAACGGTAAGTTGACGTTGCAGATTTGCGTCCTGGATAGATTGGATCAGCGCACGGGTTTTTTCGCCATCGTTAGCGACGGCCTCGCGAGTCATGCAACCTTGGGCCGAAACATTAGTGTTGATCCCACACAACTCTTGCATGAGTGTCTGCTGGTTCATGTTCATGCCTTGGATCAGCATGATGGTTTGCTGCAGCGTGTTCGTACCCTGAGTGGCGAAGCCAGTGTTAATGGCGTTCATCAGCTGCATATTGCCGGTATTCACCTTGTCAGCAACGAGGCCGGTAGCGGTAGGAATGGCCGCGCTGATGTTGTTCAGTGTGGTCATCGCAGCAGTGTCGAAAGCGACACGAGCCGTACCCAATTCAATCGCCGCCGCATTCGTACCACCACCATCACCACCCCAGCCGCCTAGGCCACCGCGACCGAATAGCAGCGCGCCCAACAGGCCGCCACCAAAAGCCATCGCGCCAGCGCCTAAAGCGCCTTGGCCACCCATACCGCCGTGATGGCTTGCCATGAGTGCAGCTGGCAGCATGGCATGAGCAGCAGAACTGCCGCTATCGCCGCCGGTTGGCGTGGTAAATACGTTCACAGGTTGACCCATGATGCTCTCCTTTGCATTGTCGATTTTTGCTGCCAGGTGATCAGATCGCGCTTGCGAGTGCTGTTCGTGCTGGTGCAGCGTGATGTTTTCGTCGTCCATGACTGGCCCCTTTGAGAATTGATCCGGTGAGGATCGGAGAGAATCTTCCTGCTGGACTTGTGCGACAATGGCGGGCGTTCGTGCGACGGAGAATCTGCTATGCCTAAAAGCAAATGGAGACAGGAGCAGGAACAAGCGATGGATCGCTATGACGTGCGCATGACGGCAGCGCATGCGAGACGGGCTAGAAAAATCGGGAAGGGGAATTTATCGGATGGCGTACGCCAGGCGATTGAGGCGGTAGACCCTGAACTTGGGATACCCGACGAAAGACGGATAGGCCAGTTGGATCGAAGGAAGAAATGAAAAAGCCCGCATATGCGGGCTTTGGTGCGTTATGGGGAGGCTATGTGGCTATTGGGCAATTCGATATCCCTCGACTTCACCGCCAGTATCTCTCTTGATGCGTGTTGCTATGGTCTTGCCATTTTCGTTCATGATGTACACGTTACCTAGTAAAGCGTACGTTTCCTGTTCGGTGCTGTTTTCTCTGATTATGATTAGCACTTCTGGAGCACCATTATGGTCCCAAGCGTTACTTGGATTGGGAAACAATGAGCCAAATTCACCGAACTGAATCCGGTCTTTGTCGCCGATTTGTATCAGCGAATAATTTTTACCGAGATAGGTATCGTGACTTTCTTCGTCGGACATGATTTTGATGTAAAGCATAGTAGTTCTCCTAGTAGTAGATTGAGAGTTAAGACGGACTCTCACCGCATAAAACTTTAATCCCCATAAAAACCTTGCTTGCGTATCCAAGCTTGACAGGATCGCGCTATTTCTGTGACTCTGTCGGCTTCGTCTGCGAGGGAGAGAAGATCGTTAGCAGTTTGTTCAGGAAGTGCGACTGTTCCGGCAGCGTCTGCATCACGTCCGCTGGTGCCATGGGTTTCGGTTCCGGCTTTGCCTGAGCCGTCACATAGACCGGCTGAGGGGATGCGCAGGCCGCCAGCAGCGCGCACGTTAGCGCGGGCAGCAACCAGTTTTGCATTGAGTTCATCCACGGCTTTTTGATGGTCATCGCTTACCTCTTGATTGTGCTGTTGAAAGTTGGTGCGCATCTTCTGGAATCGTTCCTCCTGGTCTGCATCGGCCTTGGCCTGAGCGGCGGCTCGCTGTAGCTTGTCTTGATCCCACTTGGCCTGCGTGATCGCCTCGCCTTCTTTGATCTTGCGCGCATCATGAATGCTCAGTGCGACGTAGAAAGCGCCGGCCAGCAAGACGATACCGATGATCTCGATCAGCAGTTTGTACGGAACAAAGCGCGCAATCGTCGCTTCTGGCAGGAACATAGAGAGCAGGGACATCATCATGGCTTAGGCTCCGGTGGCGCTGGCGGTTCATTCTTATTGAAAACTACCTTGGTTACAAGTGGCGTCACCCATGCTCCCATGTAGGCCAGGTAATACCCTTCGGTGATCTTGTCGCGCACCGTCAGATTGATGATAACCCACGTAGATACCAGCAACACCAGCATGAAGGCGACGGCGATACGGCTGACGCGGCCGTTTTCCATTAGCAGATCAAGCGCATTGAATTGAATCTGTGCACTGACATGCGCTCGCCATAGGCTGTACAGAATCGCGGCCGCGCTTGCAGCCAGGACGATCAGCATGACGTGGTGAATGGTAATCATCCGGCCACCATGCGATCAGCAAGACGCCAGGCGCGCTGAGGCGTCTGGTGTTTGGCCCAATCAGAATCGAGCATCTGGCGTTTAGCTTCGTTGAAATCACCGTTTTGCATCGCCATCAGCGCGTGGCGAAATTTCATCAGGCCATCAACGCCCATCTGGAAAGCCATGTTCATGATGACGCGCTGACGGTTATCGGTGAGGTTTCGCCACCAGGGCAGTTTCTCGTCGAGTTCTTCCGATTTGTGCTTGATGTCCACTTCCAGCAGCATGGCAGATTGCGCGCTGGTGATGATGCCGCCGCCGCGCAGATCGACGCCGAAAGGGGCGGGATCAGCGCCACGCTTGGGATCAATCAGGTGACCAACTCCGACAGTCCACAGACCCAGGCTATCAAGATAGGCCGTCAGTTTTTCGCCTTCATCGGCGCGCAGCTCAGCGATTAGCAGGTCTTGGTCCATGTCAGTCCCCTTTTGGGTCTATTCCCCTGTCGAGCAAATCTTGTCGGAGAAGCTTGTTTTTGAGCTTCAAATTCTGCTCATTTGCGCGATGATATCTGGCAAGTGCCAAAGTTGCAATAACTGCCGCACCGATGGCGCAAAGAGACAGCGTACCATGTATCAAATCCAGCAATCCTGCCGTGCCAAGAGCAGCAGTCGCTCCAGCGATGGCACCAGTCACCTTATGGGTGTTCATGATCGCCTCCGCGATGTTCTGCAATTCTGCGCTCCAAGTCATCGTTTTTCCTTTTCCAAATATAGGCGCGTGCCCTGAAGATTAAGGAGACGAAGAACGCCGACACGCCGATGATGAGTGATAGGGTTGCCATTGCTGGGCCATAATAAACGGGCGAATTGTACATAAGAAATCACCATGATAGTTGAGTTAAGCAGCGCTACCGATGGCGAGTTCTTGGCCATGAATGCAATGAAGCTGAAAAAATTCACGATCAGAGCGCAAAAGGCTAGGCGCTGCATATCGTATGATATCGGGCCGTTTAAAATCTTGTCGGCCAGAACTATCGAGGCGAAATTGCAAAGTCCCGATGTGCAAAGATAAATCGCTACTCCGAGTAAGCCATGAATCTGACCGCCGAACAGTCTTTCATGGGCCTCAGAAAGCATGAGCAGGGAAATGCCGCACAGCAGGCGGCCAAGCCAGTCAGCCGCCTTCATGTGGTTACTTCTTCTTTTTTTCAGGTACTTTGGTCGGTGCGGGGGCTGGCTTTTTCACCACGCCATCGGGCTTGTTGGGATCAGGTACTCCGCCGCCGGTCGCCATTTCGCAAGTAGCTTTCATGCTTCACTCCTTCGTGGTTAAAAATCAAGTAGTTGCCGAATTGTATCACTGATTCTTTGCTTCAAGTGCAACAACGCGAGTTGTGAGTTCCTGTATCGCCTTCACAATTGGAGGTATGAACTCCGTGTACATCAGTGCCTGGGATGAGTTTGGATCGTCCTTATTTTCCAAAGACCACATAGCAAGATTTCTGTCTCCAATAATCACTTTGACGTCTTGCGATATGAAGCCGTAGTGCGTCCGAACTCCTTTTCTTGGAGTTATTACAGTGTTGCCGTTTTCGTCTTCTGAGACGATGTTTTGACCAACTATCATCGTGTACTGTTTGGGTTGCAATTGCATTATGAATTGCAATCCAAATTCGCAGGTTTCGATATTTTCCTTTGTGCGCACGTCTGAGGTTTGAATGACGTTATTTGCCGCGTAAATATTCTGCCACCTCGCTCCCAAATAGCCGCATTGATACGCGTTATCTGTCACTGCAATTACGCTATTCATCTGAGCATTGCTGGCACCTGCTGCCCTGGCAGTGACGGTTATAGCTCCATCAATTGTATTTGGTCCGGTAACCGACAAGGCCAAACCGCTCGCAGAATTGACGAATCTACCTGCTGCGCCTGAACTGCTATTGATGCCCTGAACCGCAGCGCCAGAGCCATTATTTTGACCGGCAACAGCTGCTGCCGCGCCGGTAATGGTGCCGTATATGGATGGCGATAGCGAACTGGTGTTAGGGACATAGATAGTTCCTGACGATCCGCCGATTTCGCATACCAGATTGCCGGACGAGTCATATGCTTTCAACTCGTTGTTGTTGCTCTCGTTGATAGCGATGCGCTGACCAGATGTTGCCGTCTCGATCAGATTACCGATGATCGTGCCGGACGTGACTGTACCAAGGTTCGCGCTGATGGCCGAAAGCGAACCGACTTTCAGGGAAGACCAATACGGGATGCTCCAGGTCGTCTGATTCGTCGCTGGATTGTAAATACCGTCCGACTGGTATTGGTATTGCCCAGCAGAAAGCGTAGGCGGCGATGTGGACCATGAACCGCCCAAGCCCCAAAACACGGTATTGTTGCCAGGCGTCGTAGTCGATCCACTATCTGTTTGCGGATTGGGTGATGTAGATGGTGAGCTGACGGACGAGGCCAAATATGCCGTGCGATACGATGCGCCAGCGGTTCCCGTACCGCCATTACTGCCGTTGTATCCCACTGCTGATATAGAGCCCGAACTCCAATTGAATGACGTAGATGTCGCTCCTGCCGTATCTACCAGATTGACTTTATCAGCCCACAATGTTTGTCCAGGTGAGCCACTTCCTGGAGTTGCAAACCATCCTGAAGGTATTGCTGAAAGTGCACCGGAAGACCATGTGTATGACACGGTTCCAGAAGGAGGCGATGGAATGGTAGCAGCCCAAGTGTAGATTGTTGGAGTGGAAGCTTGTGTACCGGGCGTCCCGGCCGCGCCGTTTTGCGCCGAGTTGTACACGTTGGTGACGCCCGTCCATGTGACGCTCGTGGTCGTCGCGCTGGACGCGGCGGTAACTGCCGTTGAGGTAATCCAAAGCAGCAGACCGGGCGTCCCTGGATTTGTCGGGACCGTGTTCTGCCAGCCGTTGCCGCCACTGTATGCGGAACTTACCCCTGTAGCCCAAGTGTAGGTACTCGTGCCAGAAGGATTACCTGGCTGCGTTGGCGACCACTGATACAGATATGCTTGGGCGTTTTTGCTGCTCGCTGCCAAGGCACCAGTAAATGACAGCTCCGATGTGAAGTTGAGCGAATCTTTGCCCAGCGTGTCATAGCCTGCCGCCCTGACGTAATACACCGTGCCATTGGCTATCGCAATGCCGCTGGCATCGTAGGAAACCGTGACGGAATTTGACGGACCATCGTGGACCAGATTACTCGGCCCTGGCGTAAATCCGGTAGTCGTGGACATGTAAATCCGAATGCCAGCGTAATCGGGATCGGTCGGCAGCGTGCAGTGGAACTGCATGTTCAACGGGCCGGCAGTGACCGTCGCATTCGCCAGCACGCCTACTTGCGGATTGTTCACTACCAGCGTGTTGTACGCGCCGTAGATTCCTGTCGCGCTGATCGGCGCAACTTTGAACGTCAGCGAGCGCCAAGGGCCGCCATCGGCCGTCGCGTCAAGCGCCGTGTAATCGAATGTCAAGGAATTCCCGACGACGACATCACGCACTTTGGCAAGCGTGGTCCCAGCCCACACCTGGACATCGTATGAAACCGCGTTCGGGACCGCATTCCATTGTATTTTGGCGGTGCCGATATTGAACGTGCCTTGCAGGCCAAAGCCAGACACCTCAATGGGTGGCGCGTTCACGAACTTGCCGGTCACAGCGTAAGAAGTCGCCGTAACGTTCGCTAGGCTTTGGACCGCACCGCCGTAGATGTTGTACGCCAGAAGCTTGACGTAGATCGTCTGGCCGACATATTGAACGGAATTCAACGCCAGTTTGGCAATGGCATCATCGCATCGCACGAACTGAACCCCACTGGCATGCGCCACAGGCAGGCTGTAGTAAGCGCCTCGGTTCAGGCGGCCAATGGTATATGCACCCGCACCGGTCAACGTAGCATCGCGGTATGCCGTGTATTCGCCATCCAGGTAGCACAACGTGTTGAGCAGTTCGGCGTCGTTCTCAGTAGCCGCCAAGAGCTGGCCGCCAGCGCTGAGTTGGACGCCTACGGTGTCGTTGTACATGCCGGATGCAGACTGCGCGCCAAGGCTGGAAGTCGTCATGCCAAAACGGGAACTGCCTACCAGTTCTCCCGCCTGCACATATGTGGCGTTGTCCGTGCTGACCCAAATCTGACAGCCGCCGTAATTCGCATTGGTGCTGCCCGTGGCGAGCCAGATTTCCAGGCCAAGCTTATTGCCAGCCAGTGTCACTGGCGCTTCAAAGATGACGGGTGTCAGTGCGCTGCCAGGATCGACATTGTAATTGGTCGAATAGCCGCCGGCCGGCTGAATGTTGTACGCCGCTGCCGTCAGCGTATTGACAGGGTAATCTTCTGCCGTGATCGTGAGGGAGCCGTTCTTGTCTTCCTCAATGGCCGTAATCCTCACTGGCACGCGGTTCATGCCAAGCTGAGGATCGGTCAGCGTCACCAAGTCCATCGGCTCAAGAATGGCGAAGTTCCAGCCGAGTTTGAATTCGTATGTGTTGCGGATATTGATGAGGCGCTGAAGCATCAGTTGCACAACGGATCGCGCCGAAGTCGAGTTGCAAACCTCTGGCATGTCCAGCACCGACATTGAGCGCAGGCCGTAATTCTGAATGGACAGCAGGTCTTCCGCGTCAGCTACGTCGGGATTGTAATCAATATCACGATTGCTGAAAGTGGCCCGGACGTGGTTGTACGCATCGGCAGGCGATACCCGCGTAACCTTGATCGGGTCTTCATTTCCATCAACGATAAACTGGTCGTCCGTCAGATCGTACAGTGGCGTATTGACGGGTGTGAAGACAGCGCCGTTACCGGATGCAGCCGTGTCGCTGAATGGCAGGATTTTGAGCAGGCCATCGGAGAACACGATACCACTGTTCGTGATGTTCATCAGCGCCGTCAAGATATCCGACATCGGCTTCTGGTCCTGATACACAGGACTGATGAAAACCGAATTGGCAACGCAGTAATTGCTGAACTGCGTCACGTCGCCGATCTTGTTGGCCGGGAATCCCAGGCCGTAACGCGGATTCGTCAGCAAGTCAATGATGACGTCCTTTGGATTGGCGTCACGATTCGATGCCGAGAATCCTGACGCCGTATCCACCTCAAAAGAGTGGTTTGACAGGTCCGGGATATCCCCCATCGCATAGGAACTCGCCGCAACATAGGCTGTTCCGCGATATCCCAGGTCTTGACCAGGATGCTTTGACGTCATCCATGCCGGCGCAGTTTGCGTCAGCGTGCCGGTGTACAAGCTCAATCCGAGGGCGCTGGATGCGTCGCCCGTGCCAGAAGTAACAGTGTACGAATACGAGATATACAACTGGCCGAGAGCGTATGACTGGAACGTGTAGTTGCCGTGCGCATCCACGGTGTAATCTGTGCCGGCAACCAGCGTCACCCAGCTACCGGCATTGAGCACTTGCTGCACGCCCAAATCACCGTAGAAGTTGGCGGAATTTACGACGGTGACGGTAGGATTCGACGAAAACGCGACATGGTATTCGTTGCGCACAGTCAGAATGCCAGACGTAATGGCCTGCCCGACATAAACGTTTTTGTCTTTCCAAATCTTCGGCAGGCTGTTGATGACGCCCTCACAGATCGCCATTTCAAACGCCGTCGAATAAGTGTAACTCGTCGTGGTCGAATGTCCTCCCTTACCACCTGACGATGTTTGATTGCCCGTCGCCACAAAGTCGCCGTACCAGATGAGATTTCCCGACACGCGGGCGCGGCCATACACCAGAGGGATGGGCCTGTCCCGTGCCGATGTCTGCAAACGTAAAGTTGATACCGGCGTGGTCGGCGGCAGGGATGCTGTTTTTGGCGTAAGCAAGCCGGACATGTTATTCCCCTTCAGGCAGGATGCTGTAGAACGACCTGACGCGGCCGCGCATGTGGCCTTGTTCCGCATCGGCCAAGATGCAGCCATCCGTCAGGTACGAGTGTATGATTTCAGGCCACTGTACGACAATCGCGCCGTGACTGATACACCGGCCGAATTGGAACAGCGCCACGTCGCCAGGCTGAGGCGTTTGCACCTCGCGGCAGTATTGCTTGATCCAGCCGAGATACCTCTCTTCGTCGCGGTGCAGATGCCAATCTGGCGGATATGGTCGGGGGTCGATATCAGGCAAAAGGCCTACGCGATGATAGACCTCGATGAGCAGCATGGCGCAATCCACGCCAACTCCTTTGATGCGCCCTTGGTGATGATATGGCGTCTTGAGCCAGCTATGCGCTTCCGCCAGGATGGCCGAGCGCATCTTCATGTCGCAGTCTCAGGGCTTGGCACATACGGGAATCCTCGGAAGTTGACGACGTTGGAGAACTTGCCGGTGCAAGTCGATTGCAGCTTGTCGCAGCCAGGCCATGCAGTGAACGTATCGCCGGCCGCAGGAACATTGGGCAGCGCGTTCATCAGCGCAAAAGTCGTCACGCCAGAGGATGCTGAACCCGTACGCACCGAGCGCGACAGCCCGGAATTCGCGCCAGAGGTAAATTGAATTGTGCCGAGGCTGAAATAGCCGTCTGCCTGGGACATGTTGGCGACGACCGTGACGGTACTAAGCAGCCCAGAAGATGCCACGGTGCCTGTCACTGCAAACGAAGCTTTGTTCAAGCTGCAAATCGGATCGTACAGCGTGTTGAGGCAGCCGGACTGGAACATATCACGCGGGATTTGCGTGTCGAACAGTTCCAGTTCTGACTTAACCGAAATGCCGATTTCTGTACGCGACGGCGTGACCTGCGATACGTGGCCGCTGAACATGACGATGGTGCCAAGCGACGTATCGCCCCAGGTCGGCATGAACAGACGCTCAAGCTTTACTTGTGCACCATCAAGCGCCCCGGACCATACCGCAGCGCCCCAAGGTTGACCATTGATAAGGTCAGAGGATGACGGGTTGACGGTAATCTTCACTTCATCCACTTGCACGCCGATGCTCGTCTTGATGCCATCACGTGCGATATTGAATTTGCTGAACAGGTTTCCGCCGTAAGTGATGCTGATATCCGCATCGCAGTAACGCAGCACAGAACCGCCGACAAGCGTGATCGTGTACAGGTCCGACATGATGAACTGCTTGCCGGTATTGAGGTAATTAATGAGTGCTGTAGATGCGCTTTTCATAGCTTGACGGAGATGAATTCGACTTTTTTATTGGTCCACAAGTTCTGCAGAAATTCTTCAAACTCTGATTCATCCTGCAGGAATCGGCAGCGGTAATAGAAATTACCCGTCCACGTCACAGACGAACCGGCCGGCGGCGCTGAATTCAATGTCACAAGTCCGGTGTTTGGATCGGTAGAACCCGACGCCACGGAACCATTTACATAGACCTGCAATGTGGCGATATTAGGCGCAGTCACCGGCTCAACGTAACCGCCGACAGCCTTGGTCAATTGAAAAATCTTCGTGGTACCGTCGCCGACGGCGATCACTTCGGCGGTGGCCGTGTTGTTGCTTGGATCGGAGTACAGGAAGGTATCGAACTGTCCCTGGCGAGCGTTGAAGAAGCCGATCAGCGTCTGCAGTTCTACATACGCTGGATCAGACCGCAGGAATTCATAGGATAGTTGAAACCGATACAGCGGGTAGCTGTAATACGCCAAGCGAAATTCCCTGCCGCTCGCGGTCTTCTTTACGCCAGTGGACCAAATGGGAACCTTGAGGTTAGACCATTCGACACCTGGCAAAGTAGGGAAAATAGCACTGCTCATCGTTTTCCAGTAAAGGTAAAGTTCCGATTCAGCTTCTTGAGAATGTCCGGCAAATCGCGCAGCTTGATTGTGTCATCCGGCGAACCATGGATATGGATTGTACCTTGGCTACCGCCCCCGTTGTCGGCCATGTTACGGATCACGTCAGCCTGCTTCGCTGGCAGCACCATTTCCTTTTCGTGTAGCTGCGTAACCGGATTCACGCCGGCCGGAATATCGAAGCCGTTGCGCGCCGAAAACGATGCAAAATCTAGAACAGCCGCGCCTGCTTCTGCCGCTGCTGCTGGTGCCAGTTCCGGGCCTACGATTGGAATAGCAGCTGTAGATGCAAACGCGCTCGCTTTAGCCACTAAAGCGGAATCCTTAATCTGAGACAGTGCAGTGACGGCGCTGGCAACTTTCGCTTGAATCATGCCGTAAATCCACTGCGCGGCGACTTTGACGCCAAGGTCAACCACTGAACCCAGGAGCGTACCAAGAATACTTTTGATGCCAGTGGAAAGCGATTCTGTCGCGTTCAGGATTTTTGAAAAGTTGTCAGTGACACTGGTGCCGATACTGTCAAAGACGTTGCGAAAATCCTTCTCACTCTCAATCTGCGCCTTGTTGTTAATGGCCTGCACGTTGGCCAGGTGCTTCGCCTCTAACTCAAGTTTCTGGTCATTGAGCTTCTGGATTTCGACGAGGTTCTTGGTCGGGTCTTTTTTCAGCAGCTCAAGGCGATCTTGCAAAGCCTTTGTCTGGATTCCGTAAAGATCATCCTCGAAAGACTGCTCCAGCGCCAGGCGTTGCTTGTTATTGATCTGGCCTAGCGCAAGCTGTTGGTCAGCCGCTGCCTTTTGCGCATCGACGCCAGCAGTAGCCGATGCCTGCTCAAACGCAATCGACTCTTCCGTCAGCGCCTTGCGGTTCGCGTTGTCCTTTTTGAGGACTGCTAACTCCGCATCGGACGCCTTCTTGCGCACAGCCTGGTAGATGTCAGAACCCTTAGCTAGAACGAGCTTCTGTTGCCAGAAAGCCGCCTCGTCTTCCAGCGACAGCTCTTGCAAATCATGCTCGCGCAGATAGGCCGCTTTCTGTTCGGACAGTTCTGCTTCCCACTGTTTCAAGCGGTCGTCTTTTGCTTTATTGACTGCCCCCGAAGAACTTTTACCGTCTTTACTAGGTGCAGCAGGAGGTTCCTTTGGCTTCTTTGTTGGATCGCCTAGCAAAACTTTGTCGATATCATCTGCGCCTTTTCGGGCAATCTCCACCATCTTATCGGTGGCCTCTTGAAAATTTTTTGCTATTGCATCATCGGTCTCTTTTTGCACCCTTTTTATGCCGGCCCAACCTTCTGTAAAGGCCGCTACAGCAGCTCTACCGACTCCACCGAGACGAATTAAAATTTCATTTACAGATCCAGTTATGAGAACAGCACCTTCCTGTATGCCGATACGAAATGCGATGAATGCAACTTCAATTGTTTTTATGAGGTTGACGAAAATTGAAAGGGGCGTGATGACAGAACCGCTCGGTCCAAATGCGTCATTAAAAATATTAGCTATAGGGATAATCGTCCCTTTTACCGCCTCCAGCAGGGAAAAGACACTATCTTTTAGTGCATCTTGCACAGTAAGATATCCCTGCATGGCGACACGCGTCACTTTTACCGCATCAGGTCCCTGTTCAGAAAACCATTCTCCCAATTGCGCCAAACGAGGCACCAATTCGGAGCCGATTGTGTTGCTGATTCCTTCCATAACCTCATGGACGCCTGCTAAAGCCTTTTTGTATTTACCAAGGTCATCAACGGCCTTTTGACCAACTACCAAATTAAGGTCTTCTGCTCGCTGCCTAGTCTCTTCTGTCTCGCCCTTGAACTTATTTACGAAACCAGAAACCTCCGACCACGAACGGCCGTAAATCTTCAAGCCCTCTACATTTCGGTCTGTCCCTGATTTAAATTCTCGCAGACGATCATTAGTCGCCAGAAGGATATCTTTCGTGCTGAGGAAATTACCGTTGGAGTCACGCGTGGCAACGCCAAGCTTTTTGAAGGAGTCTTCGTTGTTGAGAAGGGCAATGTCTATTTTGTTGGCCGCGTTCTGCACCGTATCGGCAGATACACCAACTGCTGCCAATGCAGATTTGAAATAAGATGCTTCGGTGGCACTGATGCCCAATGCCTTGCCGAGTCCGAGCGCTTCCTGCGTGGAGTCTATGGAGGATTTGACGAACTCTTTGAGTGCAGCGCCGCCAGCTAGGACGGCAGTGAAAGCAGCGAAGCTACCGGATATTTTTTCAAAGACACTGTTCAGTCCTTCAAAATGCTCCTTGATTTCACTGACGCCCTCTTTAACAGCGGCGCTCGCTTCCTTTATCCCTGCTTTCAACGGGTCCGCTGTCGCGGTTATTTCGACTTGTACTTTATCGTCAGCCACTCTGGCCTCCGTCAATAAAGGCCATCAGCGATTGAGCCATATCCTGGGCTTTCACTTTGACCGGTTTTTTCAGCCCGAAATACAGGGCCACGGATATGTGGACTGGTGGGGAGTATTGCCAGTATCGGTTCAGCGCTTCAAGACGAGGGAAATCAATTTCGTGGCGCACCTGGTCGTAGGTCATGCCGGTAGAACAGACCAAGTGCGCATACAGTTCGTCCCAATCTAGCGGCTCTCCCCCTTCGCCTCCCCCGCGGCATCGCCTTTCGATTTCAGGCCTGACGTGTTCATGACGGCCAGCATGACGTCCTGCATGTTGGCGATGTCAACCAGCTCGGCCACTTGGTCGCGTGTCATGTCCGGGTAATTGCGCTTCAGGGAAGCGTGCAGTGCGTCGATCACCACCGACACGTCGCCCAAGCCACCCTTGTAATTCACCAGGCGATCTTGTAGCGCTTCGACCGATGCCAGACTCAGCGGCGGCACAATCAACGTGCTGCCGTCTGCGAAATCAATGGCCGTACCTTTTACTCGCGGTGTCGTCATGTCAGCGTCCTATTAGATGTCGCTCAGCGAGTAGGTCATGATCTGACCGTTTGCAGAGGCGAATGCAGAGAAGTCGAATTCGGGAATCAGGAAGTCATCCTGCTTCGTAGCAAACGACAGCTTGGAGCCGATGCAGTTCGGCAGCGTAATGATCAGATTCTTGCCGTTGTATGGCAAGTTGAAGTCGGCGCGGAACGTCGGCGCGTAGCCCATCGGCAGGTTGATGATGGTGGACTGCACGGCCGTGGTGCTCGTCGCCGTGTACTGAAAGTTGATGAATACCGTGGTGCCGGTATCGGCAGCAGCAAATGTGTAGACGCCAGCCGCGACCGTGTATTGACCAGTCGCAGGCGCGGAGGCCACGCGTTTCAGAGGCAAGCCGTTGGAGTTACGCACGCCTAAGTCTTGGCTCCACGTACCGCTACCAGGAACAGTTGGCGTGACCGAATATGGCGACGAAGGAATCACTGAACCGGTCGTATCGAACACATCGTTGATTACGCCATTGGTCAGAGTCTGGCCGAAGAACAGCGAGTTGAACAGCGATCCGTTGAGCTGCGCGACCTTCGCTTTTCCTTCTACCTTTCCCTTGCCGCGACCGATGGCGACCGCGAATTGCAGGTTACCGGTCAGTTCCTTGGTGTCGAAACTGATGTCCAGCGACACGTCCTGCATGGTGCCGAACTGCACAGGCGAGGGATTGGCGATAGGGTTGCCGTAAGCGTCCGCAGTTGGCGTACCCCACAGTTGGCCGGAGCCGAAAACATATTGAGCCATGATGATCCTTTCAGTTTAAGCGTGGTCTTCGTGGTCGTTCACCACGTCAGCTACCGGCGTGGGCGTGATAGGGATTGCGTTGAGCATCGTGAAACCATTCACGATAGCTACTTCGATGTGCCGTGGTTCTTGGATATCCACGCAGCCATCGGCATCAGCGGTGTACTCGACGCCGCCGATATTGATGCTTTGTTGGCCGCTAGGGCTTTTGAGTTTCATGTCATTCTCCAACGAGGATAGAAATAGGAATAATGGCAACGCCAGTCTGACCCAGCACGCCTTCATCGGTCATGATGGGGCCGTCAATCCAGCAATCCTCGACCTGACCGCTCAGCGTCTGCCGATTCTCAATGCCTGGGTTTGGCGGCGCAAGAGAAAGCTGTACTGCGTCCACCAAGTTGTTAAGCAGCGTGGCCGACAGCACGCCATCTGGTGCCTGCACGTAGATGTAGACCTCGGCATGCATCGTATGCTTCGACGGCAAACGACGGCCAGTCTTGACGACTGCTTCGTCTTTCTGATGCACGTACAGCGCAGGGAACTCAGGGCAATCGGCCCAATGCGCCAGCTTTCGGCTGTACACCTTGACGTTAGGCACAGCCTGAATCAGCGCGAACAAGGCCGCATAGATGTTCTCGCGCACGATCATTTCTTGACCCCTTGCGACACGGCGTTGCGAATCCCGTCAAGGACATCGTTCTTCATTTCAGCCAGCGACGAACGCAGGTAAGACCGTTCAGGAACGTGCATATTGCGCGAGTGCGTATGGACCGTGATCTGGCGCGGCTCTTTCACTTCGCGCCCGAAAGCCTGCGTCATCATGCGCAGATGCTCTCGCACCGTCACCGTGCCGTCAAAGCCATATTCATGGACGCGGGCGTATTTAAGCTCTGCAGCTTCATTGATGCGCGAGCCGACAAAGGCCGACACGTTGCCGCCGCTGTTGTCTGCGCGCCATTGGATCGACGCGGCCAACGTACCGGTACGGCGCTTCAATACCTGGCCGGACAGCTTATTGACGACGACGTAGCTCTGCAAAGAAATCGCCAGGCGTTTTACTTCGGCAATCAACGCTTCGCGCACATTGGGTTCTACGCGACCAATGCGCGCAATGACTGCATCTGTGCCTTTGACGGTGCCGGAAATCATAGAGGTATGACTTTCTTGTAGTTGTTCATCAGCGTAATGACCTGCGCCGGGAAATCCTTCAAGCTGAACGCCGTCGTTTCGCCGGCCAGCGCTTTCGAAGCCATGCCGATGCGATCACGCTCGCGCCAACGCGAACCGACAGTCTCAATACACGCCTGCTCGATTTCAAGCGGCAACGTGGCATAGCCTGCCGTGTATGAAATCAGCACATTGGCCTTACCGCGAGCAAAGGAATAGCCGCCAGCTAGGTAGATATTCCTTTGATCGAACGTGTAGCCTTGGGAGTTGAAAGTCCCATTTGCAACGGGGATAGACACACCATCAATCGTCACAGACGAAACCGAAATCAATGGATAATTTGCGGTCACCATAACGGTTGAAATCCCCGGACCGTTGCGCACCTCGTTGTAAGACGAGACGGCAAAAGTCCGGTTCATCCACTGCTGCATGAATCCGCTGCACGCCGAGATCAGACGAGTCAAGTCAGCGTCGTGGTCGGTCGAACTGATGTTCAACCAGCTTTTGACATTGGCGAGACTCGTCAGATCACCGGCAGCCATCACACGCCTTTCTTGGCGTCGGTGACGGTATCAGCCACAGCAGTTGGCGCGGCAGATTCGGTATCCGCATCATCGCCAACACGCACGAAACCGTGTGCGGCAATCTGCGACGTATCCACATCATCAGACACATTCACACAGCCCTTGCGATTCACGGCAAAAGACTGGCCGCCAATCGAAACGCTGCCGTTGTAGCCTTCCGGTGCTTTGAAAGTTTTCATTTCCACTCTCCAGAAACATGCCCCGCCTTTCGACGGGGCAGACCATCATCAGCCGTTGGCGATGTTCAGGATTGCGCCCATTGCGAACGGTGCGTACACGGCCAGAACCTGCTCCGAATACACGCCGGTCTCGTATTGACGGGTGCGCACAGGCCAGTCGATCTGGTAGTAGTCCTGGCGGGTCTTGACCTCGGCAACGTTCGACACGTTGTTGTTCTGGTACTGGACCGGCAGTTCTTCTGCATACAGCAGGATGGTGCCAGGTGGAACGTTCGGGTGCAGCTTGATCGGGATCATGCGGCCACCGTCCGGGGTGTACGGATTGAAGTAAGCAGCAATCACGCCGCCAGCGGTCAGCTTGTACGGCTGGCCGTTTGCGGTCTGGTTGTTGTACTGCAGCAGCGGCGCATTGCCCGAAGTGGACAGGCATTTCTTGGTGATGTTCTTCAGCTCTTGCGAGTTGACGTACATCACGGTTGCCGACAGTTGGGCATTGTCCCACATGCCCTTCAGCGCGTTGTCGATTTCCACAACGGTACCAGCGCCGGATGCGGTCAGGTAGCTGCCGGTGCCAGCGGTACCGGATGGCAGGTAGTTGACATAGGCGCTCGATGCAGGCAGCAGCGCGGTAGTCAGCAGGCCGTCGAAGGCCAGGCCAGAGTTGCGCGAGCTGTCCTGGGTGACAGCCGAAATGTTCTGCGTGCCGGCGATCAGCGCATTGCTGTACGCCACGCTGTTGATGGTGGTGATCGCTTGCAGGGTTTCATTGCCAGCTGGGCCGATGAACCACGCATAAGCGACAGCGCCGTTGATCGAAGGGACCGAAGCGAACAGGGTATTGCCTGCGCCAACAACTTGGGTGACTTCGGCCGACTTGTTCGACGAGCCGCCGTTCAGCGTGAAGGTATTGCCGTCAGCGCCAGTGATCGACTTGTTGGTGGCCACGCCGTTTGCGACGGAAGATTGCACGTAGCCTTCCACGCTCAGTGCCACGACAATCACGCCGTAGGTAGCGGCAGGCAGCGAGCCGCCAGTACCGGATGCCGAGGTGGTGATGGTGCCAGGCGTACCCAACGCCAACGAGGCATTGCCGCCCAGGATGGCGATCTCTTCCTTCAGGAAGGTTTTTTGCAGCAGGCGAACGGTCATCGTTGCACGCACGTCTTCAAACGTACGGCCGGCGCTCACCGATTCGAAGCTAACTTGATCTTCTTCGCCGATTGTCACGTAGTTGGCTGACTTGGGTGCGGTGTTGTAGCTCATGCGAGCCGAGCGCTGGCCTTCTGGAATCCACGGCATCGAACCGAAGCCCGAACCGTTGATCGCCGTCACCGTGCGCCAGTTGGTGGCAACACCAGTACCACCGCCCACGCGTGGGACGCTGTTCCGCAGTGGCGTCACCACTGGATACAGGTTCTTTGCTGGCGCTTGCAGATCGTAAGCAACCAAGCCATTGGCGGTAGTGATGGATTTCGCAATGTCCTCGCTGCCGCCGCCGCCGAGGATGCCTTTTACCATGTCGATGGTATCTGCAGTAGTGCCACTCATTTAGAGCCTCCGTGTGAAAAAATGATTACCGCGCCAAGCGGAAGCCGCTCGACTGGTGGATTTTCTTAATCTGCATGTGGGCGGTAGCTTCTTCGTCCACGGTGCCGTCCGCTTTCTTGATGATGGTTTCCTCGGCCTGTTCCTTCGCCGAGTTATCCACCACCACGTCTGCGCTCTTTTCGATGGCGGTAGCGCGCAGGGAGACTTTGGACGGCGCTGGTTGCGCTTCCAGTTCCTGTACACGCTTGGCAAGGCCGTCTCGCTCATCGGTCATCTTTTTCAGGTCAGTTTCCAGCTTGGCCATCTTGGCGATGTCAACGCCGCCGTTCAGCTTGGCGACGATGGTGTCAGCCAGGGCTTTCATGTGCGTGCCAATGGTGCCGCGATCATCAAACAGCGCCTTGGAGATTTCCAACTGCTCGACGTGGCCGGTTGCCGCTGCGATGAACGTTTCGACCGTCGCGCCTTCGCCGGTCAGGCCCTTGATGATGTCGGTCTTGGTGTCGGCCATCGCCACGTCAACGGCAACAGTCTGCGTCTTAGGTTGCAACGCAGCCAGCAATTCGCTGGTTTCTTCCTCGGCCATGTCCTTGAAGATTTCCACGCCGTCAGCCAGCCACTTGCGCAGCTGCTCAGGAATCGGCGATTGGTCGCCTTCGTAAGCGGCTTCATACTCAGCACTGCAGGCCAGGTCCGAGATGCAGGAGATGACATTGGCGAAGCTTTGCAGGCTGTACATGCCTTTGCGGACATCGTCCGCAGCGGCAAACTTCTCGGTGTCGTCGGCCGACGGTGGGCCGTCCTTGTCAATCTTGTCCTTCCAGGCTGCGATGATCTTGTCCTTGATCGTCTTCAGCTCGGCATCGCTGTAGTCCTTCTGGTTCTTCGGCATGTTGATGTACGACCATGCCGCACGGATATGCTTTTCCGTGTCGATAGGATAAGCATTGTTCTTGGTGTCGGCGTACTCGACATCGCCGTATGGCTTGTCTTTCCCGCCGTCCTTGCCGTCGTCTTTCTTGGCCTTGGCGATGTCTTCGTTTGCCAGCTCCACGACGCGATCCAGCGAGATATCGCCCTTGTTGACCAGCTCGACCAGCGCGGCCACCGATTCTGGCGAACCTTTTACGTCAAGCTCGGTTTCATCGTCACCGCCGATGTCTTCACCTTTCCACATCGAGATAACCGCCTCGGGATTAGCCGGACGGTCAACGAGGCTGATTTCGGTCAGGCGCATCTTGGAAATGGTGTTCGTGGCCTTGTCGTAGCCACCTGGGAGTTTCTTGCCACCGATTGAAAACCCACGGTAGACGCCTTTTTTAACTTTTTCCCAGGCATTGTCATCAACCACATGAACGCCGATCTGCACGCCACTGTCATCGAAATTGTATTCTTTGACAATGCCAACAGCCGATGGCTGATGCATTTCACGAACATTGGCGAACTTCATGTAATCGTCCCACGCATCCTGAACCGCCGACTTGGTGACAATTTCACCTTGGGAATCCACCGATTCAGTGGATGCGTAGCCGAACACCATGCGCTGTTCGTCGTCTATCTTCTGAATTTCACCATACAGTTTCATGCCAGCTCCTTTTTAGCGTTTTTAGTACGCATTGCTGCGGCGTGGCGCTTAGCTATCCATTCTGGGCGCTGTGGCACACCACGTCGTACAGCACTCATTTTCTTTTTAGTTTCTTCACTGATGGGGCGACCTTTCAATTTAGCGCGAATTCTTTCGCGCATTTCTTCTGGTACAACAGCCCCTTTTCGATACGAATTACCCTTTTTCGAATCCCGTATCTTTTCCTTGAATTCTTGGCTGTGCTTGTAGCCAAGCATATTTATTTTCGTCTCAAGCGTTTTGTTGTAACCAAATTCTCTGTCATTGCTCTTGAAACTCAAAATTGCAGCTTTTTCCATTTCCAGCAAGTAATCTTTGTCATTTGCATAAATGATTACTTCAAAGCTGAAGTTTCCTTTTGCTGAATCATAGCCGGACTGAAGATGTTGATTCTTATGCGTTCCTTTGCGCAACAAGCGACCATGCTCATAGAGGCGCTTCTTCAGATCAAAAGATGATCCGATGTAGATCTTGCCACTTTCCATGCTAGTCAGCTTGTACAGTCCAGAATTCATCAATGCCCCATTAATTTTTTCGATTGTAACATTAATTTATTATCGTAAATTACGATTTTCTACTGTTCTTCGCCCTCGTCGCTTGCTTCCTGGTCTTGGTCTTTGGTTCCTTGATCCAATACCGCAACCACCGAGCACCTACACGCGGGATGCGCGGGGGGTGCCTGTTCGCCACTTGGGAAGTCGTCGTCAAGTGGGATCGCGCCGGCCGCTTCGTTCTTCAGGCATTCGTCAGACACCTTGTCATCTTGCGCCGTTGACCATGCTTTTTTCTGAACAACACCTGATTCTTTGTAGGCGGCTACCTGGCCGGCAGAATCTGCGCGGCGCGTTTCGGTCCTGGCAATCGCTTGCGCACGCTCTGGCGAGAATCCGAAGCTCTCAGCCAGGTTGTCCGCAAGTTCATCCGTCGTCGCGCCTTCGTCAATCGAACTGGCGATAATGCCCTTGAGCATGTCCCGCGTGCTGTCAGTGATAACCCACTGCGCATCGGGATTGTCGACCAGCTCGCCGTTGACCCACTTTTTACCGACCATTTCAGCAGCACGATCCTGCGCCCAGTCAGCAATCGACGGGACTTCCTCGGCGTCCATACTCAACTCGTCGTAGGCCGCTTCAGCGCCATCATTCGCCGCCACGGCCAGCAATGCCGTCATGCTGTCTATCGAATCGTCAAAATTGATATCCAAGTCGCTGGCGATCTGCTGCGCTTTTTTCTTGTTCGCTGCTTTCTGCTCTTCCGTCAGGTCTTCGCCTTCATCTGCCTTTTTCAGCTCGGCCGCCACCTGTCCCGCTACCTGCTTGGACTTCTTGGCGAGGTAATCCGTCCAGAAGTCCGCGATGCGATTTTGAATCTTGACGATGCTCGCCCGGTCTGGATCAATAGGACCGGGCTTTGACTTTTTTGCTTTGGCTACCTCGCCCTTTTCGTCTTGCTTGCCGGCCGCTGGTTTAGCAGCTGGTTTGGGCGGTGCATTGGCTGGCGGCTTTCCGTCTTCAGTAGGGGCAGCGCCTGGCGCACCTTCCTGGCCGACTTCAAGCGATGGCACCAACGCGACAGGCGGCGGCTGCTTGGCGGCGGAAATGCGCTCCAACTGTTCATCCGTCAGCGGCTCAAGGCCAAGATCACCGCGCACCTCGTCAGGAGTGATGACCCCGCCATCCAAATAGATTTTGTGAACATTGGCGCGCTGCAATGGGTCTTGCACCTTTTCATCGGCCCAAGAAAACTGCAGGTCGGTGTAGCCGAAGACGAAACGGATGATGTAATTGATGAGGTTGACGACCCACTGCATGATCGGCGCCAAGCCTTCAGTCAGCGCCGCCTCGCGTGCGGTTTCCGCCGTCGCCCGGTTCATGTGCTGCACGAATGCAGTCGGCTCAATCGAGAAGCAGAAGCAGACGATGCGAGCCAGCCACTCGTCAAAGGCGTCCTTGAGAACGTCTTCCTTAATCATGTGTATATCGAGCTTGCCTGGCACGAATTTCATGTGCCGGCGCTCGGCAGTGTTGCCTTCGTTCAGCGAATCCCACAGTTCCTGGAATTGGCGAATCTGGTCGGGGTTCCAAGTGTCAGGCGTGCCGACAATTGCCTCTGGGATATTGCCCTCAGTGTAGAACTGGAGCTTATGGACGGATCGTCGCAGTGCCGTATTGACCGTAATCAGGATTTGCTCGACCGGCGAGAAGCCGTAGACCTTGTGCGTGCGTGCATTGCGCGGACGATAGATCATTTCTTCGGTCGTGTAATCAGACGCGACGATGCCCTTGATAATCTGCTGGTAGGCGTGATTCGGCGGGATCGGCGTGCGGCCTTGCATATCCAGCAGACGCTTGATGGTGTCGCCGCTGATCGGCTCCAATGCGTATAGCTGTCCGCCAACAGTGCGCCGGACATACAGCGTCGGAGCGTCGATCACGAACATGTCTTCCAGAAGCATGCGCAGCCAGGTATCCCAGTCGTGTTCCCTGTCAGGGAATTGCAAAAAGTCCTGGATTTCCTTGCAGCGTGCGTCAGGGTCTTTGGTGTCGTCAATCGGCGTAATGGCCCATTTGAGCTTCGCCATCTGGTCTTTGCGCGTCTCGATCACGAGGCGCAGGACGTCGCAGGAATCCGCCAGGAAGCGCAATTGCGAGAATGAAACGCCCTCGTCAGAGCGTGGCGTGATAACCCGGTTTGTGCCAACCTGATAATCGAACCGGCGACCGACGATCTGCGCTTCGTCCTGCTTCGGCACCATAACGTCCAGTGGACGATTCGGGCCAAAGATTCCGCTGTCGTATTGATTCTCAGAAATCTCGCCGCTACCGGAAAAAGCGGCAAGAGCGCCTTTCACCGCACCTGCGATGCGCGAGATAATGCCTGCTTCTATCGGCTTTTTCTCTGCCATGTTTAGCCCGCGTAGGTTTTAGCCATAGCGGTATGTCCATCAGACATGGCCGTATGTGCTTTTGCTTTCACACGGGCGGAATATGCCTCGTCGGCGTCTGCATCCTTCGCCACGTCGCTATGCGCAGCGGCAGCGATGTCGTGCGCCTTTGCAGCTTCTACGTGGGAATCCTGGTTATCGTTGGTAGCGGCTTTAACCGTCGCCTTGTTGGCGCGGCCGCTCGCAGCGTTGGCTTTATTCGACGTCATCTTGTCGCCGAATTTGCCGGAAGAGTCACGACCAGCTTTGGCGATGTCGGCCAACGTCTGATTTTTGTTGATGAAATCGGTCAGTCCGGACATAGGTTTCTCGCTGGTAATGGTTTGAGAATGTCGGGATTGTAACATTAATTACGCTGCTTTCTTCGCTTTCATTTCTTCTAGCTGCTTTTGCATCACCTCAATTAAGCCCAACGTGTTGTCGTTCAGTTCGTTGAATGCTTGAGAGCAGGCGTCGATCTGGTCATCATGCTTACCGTTGGGGAAAAGTCGCATTTCATCCTTGAGTGCAGCGTTCCATTCACCGCGCACCATCACGCAATTGCCGATATTGACCTGTGCGGCGAATGGCTCGGCGTTTAGCACCTTATCGCCGCTAACTGGTTTGGCGACCACCGAGAAGCCAGATGCAGAGCGCACCATTGCCGCAGCGTGGTTCTTACCTGCTGCACCAGGGTCTTGCGGAATACGCTGCCGGACGTCGCGACCGTCTTCCTTTGCTTGATTCAGGAACATCTGCTCCATCGCGCCAGGACCGACTTTATCCTTGACGACGTGGGCAATGCACCAGCGGCCATCCGGCATCTTGCCGAGCTTCGCGCCGGCTGTCGGATCGCCGCCACCTTCAGTCGCGCCAAAGTCCCAGCCTCGACACCAGTGCACTCCTACCGGCATAGCATCGATAATTTCGATCTTATCTGGCTTGAATATGTTACCTTCTTTGGTACTAGGACGTTGCTGGTATTGCCCAGCGAAAACTTGCGGCGCGGCTTCTTGCATTAGCTCTAGCACTTCGACCGAGTGTTTCTCAGGCCATAGCGCCTCTTTCGTGCCGTCCGGCTTCTCGATCAGCGCTTCCAGACAAATGTGTTCCCACTTTTCGCCGTTTCCGCCGCCAAGCAACCAGCCTGAAAGGTCATTCTCGTGCAGACGCTGCATGATGACGATAATCGGCGTGTCTGGACTGTTTAGGCGCGACTCAAGAACCTGCTGGAATTGGTTGATAGCGCTCTGCCGGCGCACCTCAGATCGCGCCTCGCCGGCCTTCATTGGGTCGTCGATTAAGAGCGCCCCGGAAAAACCTTCTCGCATCTTGCCCGCACCGAAGCCGGTAATCGTGCCGTCAAAACCCGTCGCATAGACCACGCCGCCATCTGTCGTATGCCAATCACCCTTGGCCGATGAAACTTTCGACAGTTCGACGTGCGGGAATATTTGACGGTATTCGTCAGATTGAACGATGGAGCGGGCACTCGATGCGTTATTCAGTGCCAGGTTAGCCGCATAGGACGTATGAATGAATTCGCAGTCAGGAACTTTACCGAGGCACCATGCGATGAAATTGACGATGACAAGTTCGGTTTTCGAGTACCGTGGAGGAATGTTAATTATCAGTCTTTTAATTTCACCACGGAAAACAGCCATCAGCGCATCGCAGATGATCTTGTGATGCTTGGCGCGTACCCATTTCGACTTCTTGCGCGCCTTGAACATGTAGCGCGTGAAGAAGTAAAAATCCTCCTGGGCCATGCGCTGGGTGACGTATAGCTCTTTGGCGTCCATTAGCATTCCTTCGCTACGGCGGCGGCAATGGCGGCAAACTCGTCTGCCGTTGGCGGTGGCAGCTTCTTCTGTCCTTCGTCGTCCACGTTCTTGATGCGCTCGATGTAATGGCCGGCAGCCTTGCCGCGAGCCACTTCGGCAGCGATTGCAGCCTTGATGTCGCCTCGAGACTTTGCCATGTCGCGCAATACCATCAGTTCGCGCAGGTGTTCTTCCAGATCGCAGGCGACGGTCTTTGCCACTTCGGCCCGGACAAGCTTAATCGCGTCCTGAATCGCGTTCGATCTGAGCATGTGCGATGCGGCAAGCGCAATCGCGTGGTTATCCCGGTCATCGGTGACGTCAAAGGCAAAGCGATACGCATTCGCGCCCTGATTCCCATTGCACAGCCATTCGCGCAGGAACAGGTTTTGCCGCCCTGTTAATCCGGGGAAATATAAGTCACATGTGCCGGAAAACCCGAGCGCCGATGCTTTTACGATAACAGCTCTGCGCTTATCGTCAGGCGCTGAAAACGGCCTCTGGATGATGTCCAGTTCAGCCTTAGCACGCTCCAAAGTCCATTCCTCGACAAGCTCATCTGCGACCATTGGCGCTTCTGCCTGGTCTGCATTGGTGGCTTTTGTTTTAGACTTTGGTTGTTTCATGCTTGCAATTGTAGCATTCTGGTCTAGACGTCCTAGTTTCGCACTACAATATCAATTTTCAAAGCGGCAATACCTTACAGGGGGAAATATGACTGACCGCACAGTGCAATCGCAGGACGGCGCGTCACTTGAGCGCTTGCATGATAATGGAGACGGCACATTTTCACGCGTCGTTTATGTACAAAATCCTGGCGGCGGCGGTGGCGGCGGATCGCTGTCCGATACCATCCTGACCGATGACAGCGGAACGTTCTTCATTGCCCGAGACAGTGGCACCGCGCTGACTTACATCACGCTGAGCGGTTCACCGTACACCCCAAGCACCAACATTCGACCGGCCGATGTGCCGGGCATCGCTCAGCTCCATACAGACAACGGCGCAGATGGTAATGGCATAACCCCGCCGACTGGCGGTGCAGGCATTCGCGGCTGGCTGTCAGGCATCTACAAGGCAATCACCGGTAACGTGACCATTATTGACGCATTTCAAGCGCCAATCGTAACGAACTGGACTTCGGCTACCGCCCAGAATACGGCCGTGACGATGGTGACATCTGGATATGACCTGGTCAACGTCACCATCAATCCTCCAGCAGGCTTGACGGGTGGCGCTATCAGTTTCCAAGTGTACGACGGTGCAGGCTGGATTGCAGTAAAAGCTGCGCGTACCGACTCGTACCTGACTGATTCCACCTTCCAACTGACTAACTCGCCAGGCTTCAAGGCATGGCAAGTTCCTGTTTCAGGCTTCCCCCAGTTCAGGATCATCCTCAGCAGCGCCATCGTTGGCTCTGGTACTGTGGTAGCTACGACCATCGTATCGTCCGCTCCTGACGTCTCCATCGTAACGGCTGGCCTCGATCCTCAATCTCCACTGCCGGCTGGTACGAATGCTCTGGGTAGCGTGATTACCACCAACGGCTATACGCCTTCGTCGGCGGTCATCGGCGCTGGCACGATCACTGCGGCAACTGGCCTGGGAACTGTCACTGCTGCTGCAACGGACTACATCGCAGTCCTGGCAAATCCGACCGCGAACTATCTGTGCTTCCAGAACCAGCACGCCAGCGCTAACATCTGGATCAATCCTCTAGGTCCGGCCTACGCATCGGGATCATATACCGGGCAAAAGATTCCGGCAGGCGGCTCCTTTGTATGGGACGCACGCGTGCCGGTGACGGCGCTTCACGCAGCTAGCGATACCGCTGGCGCTAACTTCTTCGTGCAGGTGGCATAATGGGCGGCGCAATCAATCCAATCAGCTCCGCCAGCTATGGCGTCCTTGAGCTTTATCCAAGCGGAGATACCACCGGCGTCACTGACTTGGCGAACATTCAAACCGCGTTGAACTTGACGGCCCAAGGCGCAAAGATGCGTCTTCGCAAGGGTACAGGTGCCGGTAATTACTACGTCAATGCAGCCATCCAAATGCCTACCAACGGCCATCTCGATTCCGATGCCGGCGTGACAATTCAACTAGTGGGCGGCGTCCTCGGCTTGGCGGGATGCTCTTGGTCGTCTTCGGTGAATCCGACGCAGGTTACCGTGCCGAACGTGGCCGGCATCACGGCCGGTATGCTGGTATCTGATGCAGCGGGTAATCTGGCAGCTGGAACTCCATTTGTTGGTATGCCGTTTGGTGCCAGGATTATCAATATCGTCGGTAACATTCTTTTCCTCTCTGCCAACGTATTGACGACCAATGCCAACGGCACGCTGAATTTCCACGTTACCGACAACGTAATCACCTGCCAGAGCGTCAGCAACTTCTCCATCACTTGCCGCGATGGCTGGCTGAACTTGGACGGCAATTACGCCATCTGCTACCCCTACGATGTGACTTCGCAGGACGGTCTACGCAATGCGCTGTACATGAATCAAGTGAATGACTTCTTAGTAGATGGAGTTTGTGGTCAAAATGCAATTTATCATGGTTTCCAATGTACCGGCCCGAACAGTGGTGCCAAGATCGGTCGTTATCGTGGCTATCACAATGGGTTCAGAGATATCCAGTTGGAATCGGGAAATACTGTCCTGCACGGGACGGTGACGGCTACGACTTCTTCCCCTACCTTGACCGGTGTCGGCACTAAGTTCACGACTGAACTATCACAAGGCGACACTGTTTATAACCTGTCAAATGCACTGATCGGCACCGTGTTGACCATCACTTCTGACACCGTGGCTACTCTGGTAGCAAATGCGGCCGTTGCTGTAACAGCGGCCGCAATACAAAACGCTCGCTCCTTCCGCGACAACCAAATCACGTCAATCGAAGCGAGCTTTAGCGGCTGGCAGGCATTCCGCACTCGGCAAGGTTCTGAGGTCAATGCTGGCGTATTCATCGCCTTTGCGAACAACGTCAATACCCAGGTCGGTAGCATCCGTGTCAAGAATAGCTACGGAAACGGGGTGGCTATTACTGGCGGCATCAATCAGTACCTCACAGGATATCCAACGGCTGTTACAAAACGCTTCCAAGTTGGTCAGATCATCGCCGAGAGCTGCGGCTACGGCGTTGCACTGTATAACGGCCTGAGCAAATCTGAAATTGGCCCGATTAACGCAGCCGGCACTCAGACGTATATTCCAACTGGATGCGATACAGTGTCAGCCTCGTCGTACTTGGTCTACTACGTGGATACGAACGGCACCGAGCATTCGATCAAGGCCCGAGATATCGACTTGCCGACAGGCTCCATTGCGGCGTATGGTATCCAGTTCGGTCAGCGAATCGTCATGTCTGGCGGAACGACAGGGATGAACTTTGATGGTGCCACTATTTGGACTATCACCCCTGGAGGTGGCGCAGGTGGCAAAGACCGCGTGAGCGTGATCTATGAAAATAATGAAGCCAGTGATCCATACACCACCGCAGCAACTAATACATGGGCGCATATCTGGAGCGTCCGTGGTTCTGCGACATTCTGGAGCACCTCTCCCGGAACTGGAACGCCTTTAAAAGACATCAAGATAGCTTCTATTGAATCTCATAACTGCGCTAAAGGAGCGATCCTATGCTCCAATTATTCGACCACTACTTATGACTACCTGGACATCGACATCGGCTTTATAACGGCCGATGGTGGTGTACAGGGCATCAACATTGGCGGCTGGCAGAATTTCTCGTTCGGCGCTCTGCGTCAACGCGACCTTGGCAGCTATAACCCGCATATCAACTCCGCAGGCCAGGACTCGTTTATTAATAACTGCTCCGGTTTTGAGATTCGTAACTTTTCGCATGAGCAGTTCTCGGCTGCTTATACCGATGGCGGCACGCGTCTGAAACTGGATGCAAACTGCCGCGACGGGATTATCTACGCCAAGGGGCTGCTCGCGCCGGCATCGCTGCCCGCCATCCAAGTGCTTACGCCTTCAGGTGCAGGCGCTAATTCGGTAGGATCAACCGGCCCAATCGTCTTGGTCAATCCAACGGGTGCGACGGGCGCGACGTTGACAGTTGCCGCATCGCAAATCAGCAGAGTAGACGCCACGGCCTGCATTATCACGCGGCCGTCTGACTCGCCTTAAGCCTCTCGTGAGACACAAAGCCGCCTACTCTGGCGGCTTTTTTTATCCCTCCGACCCTTCTCTCTGCAGAACTTGGCGCCGCTCTTTCATCATGGCCTCGGCGATAAGGTAGGCTTTCTTGGCGATGAAGACTTCTTCCAAAATGCCGCAACCATCTTCTCGAGCATCAAGTAGTTCGTCCTCCAGCAATACACGCATCGCTTGGCCAGCAAACCGATCACGCGTGGCAATGAAATTGTCGCGGGATATTTTCGCCTGGTGAACCTCCATCGAGTTGCGCATTTCCTCGGTGATCTTGGCGAAATGCTTAGCGAACTCGTCGTCGCCTCCGTTGTTGTCGTTCATTTTTCTTCTCCCATTAAAGATATTTTTTTGTTTAAACCATATTTAATTCTAATTCTTTTTTCAAAAGAACTAAGATTTTTTATATTTTCAAAAGTTTCAATTGCAATGCTTTTCCACATATCACTTTCTTTTGAAAGTTGCTCTATAAGTAATTGATCGCTAACACTTTCATGCGGAGGAAATTCTATCCCTAAAGATTTGCAAATCATTTCCCTCATATTTTCTATTCTATACCTTAAATTCTGTATTTCACTTTTCATTACATCAGCTCTATGCATCCCAGCCGCATAAAATGAAATCCTCCCATTAGTTAGGTCATCATTTAGCCATTCCGTTTTATCAAACCACTCATCCAACTGTATTTCTTCTGGTGACTTTTCTATATTTTCCATGGTGACCTACTTATTTCAACAGTTTATTGATAGCCTTCCCGAACTCACGGTAAGCAGCCTTGCGCACGATGCGCTTGCCGATCTTTCCGCGCTGGATGGCGTTGACATCGCCCAGGAATGACGCGAGGCGGTACAGCAACTGGCGGATTGTCATGATGATGTCCTTTCCACCATGCGAGGAAATTGCACCGCGCAGCCACAATACAGGCACTCGTATTTTGCGAAGCGGAAGGGACGCCATTCACGTACGTCAATCAACAGAGTGTATTCGTCCTCTCTGCCCATGTATCCAACGAAAGCGTACCGGCATTTATGCTTCGTAATGTAGCCTTGGAAGATATCGAACATTTCGGCCTCATATCGGCAGGTAAGCGCTATGCGGATATACCGCGATCAGATCCACCAGGATGACCGGATGCTCGTTGGAGTACTCGAGCATTGGTATCTTCCACTCTGGCGTGTCGGGCGTCGGCGCGATATGGCGTGCAAGGTAGTGCACCATGTATTGCAGTTCAGCAAAAGAGTGCACCTCAGTAACAGTATCTAAGATAGTGTTTTCGGCAATATTCTGCGCAGTGTAGCTGTGGATGATGGCTTCGATTTCAGCGTGGTGCATGATTTTCTCCAAAAGTGACGGACATTTGTTTGTTGAATCAAACATTGTTTCAACACGGTTGATTACGGGTAACTTTCGATCCCTTGGGCATCTGCATAGGCTTGGCCGATGGTATTGGAGCCGGTAAGGCACTCGTGAGGGTGGCCGCGACGGATGAAAAGGAACGGCTTACCATAGTCTGGCGCGTTGACGCGATTGTCTACGCGGCCTTCTTTCAGACCTGGGTGATAGTCGTAGCCCAATGCTTTCAAGACAGCGCGCCGGTACATTGGCGGTACACGGATTTTATTGCGCCGTCCGATCAGGCGAGACACTGCTACCGACGAAACCCAGCCACCAGAAAAGCCCGGGACGTCATTCTCAATGGACTTTTTGATCTCAAGGCCCAGCTGGTACATTTTTTCTGCGAGGTCTTCCATGTTGTTCTCTCGGGCGCGGGCATCCGGTGATGAAATGCCCGCGCTGTTGGTTGCTATTCTGGCTCGACCTGGACGGTAACGCTTTCGGGCAGCATGACGTGGTGCTTTCGCCCGTAGTGTTCCTCGTGCCGTTTCAGAAGCCAATGCAGGAGGTAGAGCCAGAATGGTGGCCGCATGGCTTAGTCCGGCTCGACTGATACGGTGACCGAGCTTGGAGCCTGATACACGGCTGGTGGCGGCGGCGCGGTGGTCGTGACGGTTTGCGTGAACGTGACTGGCGTGCCAAGAACTGCGCCGGCATCGGTCAGGCGCTGCACCACGCCGGTATAGGTGTCATCTGCCAGATTGGAGAAAACGGCGTCAGCGCCATCTGCGACGTCTTGGCGGCCAACTTCATTGCCGGCGGAGTTATGCAGGATGACTTGCAGTGCGCCGGCGACGGTGTTTGCTGGCAGGTCGGCTTGCGTCAGAACGATTTTGACTCGGATTTTCGACATGTTGCTTCCTTTCGTTAAGTGGATAATTTAATTACCTTGCGACAACTTAAACTCTAACGGATAGTTTGTCCCTCCTTCACAGTTACCTTGGCGAGAAATTGTCGCCCGCTTTGGTCATACCCATACAACCTCTCGGTGATGGTGAATACTTCGCCGCCAAGATGATTAAGCTGCTTGTCCGGTGGCGCGAAGTCGATTTGTTTCTCTGTCTTCATTGCGACTGTCCTTTAGCCAGTATTCATTGTCTGGTGTCACATACCCGAGTCTATGGGCATGATGACCTCCTTCCGGGTTCTTCCAGGAGCGCCAGAGGTCGGCAATGACTGGGCGCTCTTTCATGCCTTTTCCTTGTATTGGGCTGGAGGTTCGCAGAGCGAAAATTCTATAATTTCAGCCCTTTTAATGACTTGAACATCTCCAACAAGCTCTGATTCCAAGACACGGATACCGGCACCGCCAAATATATCAAAAAGCATGTCACGGTTGATGCCAGCATCTTTGGAAAACTCAATCGCCAAATTACCGTTTTTGCCGATCACAACTTTACCTATCGGCTTTTCACTTTGGTGTTGCGAAAGTATTGGTAAAAAGAAATTATCTTTCATGGCATGCCCTTTCCTATTTCAGCAGCGGCCCGAACGATGGCGCGGCGCACGGCTTCGCCTTTATCACCCATCCATGAGCAAGTGTTTTCTTCGAACTCGCCGGGAGTAAGTCCGTCATCTCCTGATGTGCTAGCGAAAGACCGTGATTCGCCGAACTCAACGAAAACATCCATGTCTAGCTTCACAGCCAGCCGCAGCGCATCGCCGTCGTCGGTTAGTGGGTTCCATAGGGCGCTATCTGTTTCGCCGTCATTCATACCCACGCCGAAAATCGGATCGTCGATGTACGAAAACACTTTACGGCCTGCAGCCTTCGCCGCCAGCTCCAGAAGCTCTCGATCAGTCATGACTCTTTATCCTTTCTGCAAAATCCCTGACGAACTTTTCGTACCGCTCCTGCTCTTTCTTGTCGCGCTCAGCAAGCATGGCATCCGCTTGTTGATAAGCCCATTTTGCGCGATCCTCGAAACTTGCCATTTCGATGAAAAGTGCTTGCATTGCCAATCCAGCAAATTCATCGCGCAAACGTGGTGCCGGGTTGTATGGAGGAAAAACAGGAGTTGGCAAGGCTTCCCAAGGTTTGGGCTGGATGATTAAATATTCGCGCAAGCGTTTCCAAAAGCCTTTAGTTTCGTCACTATTTTTCATACGATTTTGCTCCCGCGTATCACTTCGTTGGCTTCTTCCTGCGTGATATAACCGGCCCACACGAAATCCACCAGACGCTTGTGCAGCTGATCTTCGGCCTCTTCCTGCGTCGGCGGCACCGAGTACAAAGAACCGCAGTAGTCAAGCATGGCTGACACCTTGCTGAAGCTGGAAGCGATCCACCAGAACAAGACTACACCACAGCAGCCAATTACCAACAGCATGGCGACGACCTCGCCAAAGTTTTCGGGCATCAATTGCGAAACAGTGTGCATTTTCACTTCCCCTTTTCTGGTTCTTCATCAATTTTCTTTTCGATCCACCGGCTACCGCCAAGACGGCGAAGCTTTTCGTAACGCTGGGCAGAAAGACGGATTGATCGGGTTTTTCTTATGGATTCTGGCGGACGCGGCGGACCCTTAGAACCCGGCGGTCGGCCGCGCTTTTTCTTGTCGGTCATGAATCACTCGCACAGATCAAGGAATTCAACTCCTGGGGATTTCAGTTCGATCAGAGCGTCAAGGCCAATCTGTGCTGCTTCTTTTAGGACTTCAAGCCTAGCAGCGGCGGCGGCGTAGGCGGCGTAGGCGTAGGCGGCGGCGGCGTAGGCGGCGGCGGCGTAGGCGGCGGCGGCGTAGGCGGCGTCGGCGGCGGCGGCGGCGGCGTAGGCGGCGTAGGCGGCGGCGGCGTAGGCGGCGTAGGCGTCGGCGGCGGCGGCGGCGTAGGCGTCGGCGGCGGCGGCGTCGGCGGCGGCGGCACGA
>Ga0213872_10000236_pt1 | contig 48593 bp, 46 predicted proteins | sample VelepicomBERX_R2_FD_160071 | JGI IMG/M metagenome (GOLD analysis project Ga0213872, IMG submission 160071) | Rhizosphere microbial communities from Vellozia epidendroides in rupestrian grasslands, the National Park of Serra do Cipo, Brazil - RX_R2 | ecosystem: Host-associated > Plants > Roots >... | reverse complement strand
TGGTGGAGCCGGCGGGAATTGAACCCGCGTCCGTAAGCCATCACCAGGCAGTTCTACATGCTTAGCCGTCTGATTTGAATCTCGCGTTCAGGTCGCGCAGCGGCACGCTACCTTTCCCGCCAGTCACTCAATCTCGTTCATGGCCGAGTGACCCGACCGTGAACCAGCCAATGTGAATGTCTTCTCAGCACCCCGCCTTGCGGCTTGGCGCCCGGCCCATTGGCCAACCGTTGAGAAGCTCAGCCGGTATTAAGCGGCGAGTGCGAACGTAGAGTCGTTTGCAGTTACTTTGTTTCCAGTGGTTTTACGAGCGGACTGGTGCTCGGCATGCCCTACTCCGGATCCGCACCCACGTCGAAACCAGGTCGGCCCCAAAGTGCGCATCTATCAACCTACTGCGCGGCCCTCAGCGCTCACTGCGGTGCTCGCCGTACAGAGAGTACGGCTGTGCTCCTCGCGAGCCCTGCGGGCCGCTCGCTACGGTTTATAGAAGCGCCCTTTTCATCTATTTTAAAGCAATTGAACGCAACTCAAGAGCTCGAGGGGATGTTCGATGACGAAATTGGCGCCCCAGCGGTCAACTTGCGCTTCGTGGCCTAGGTAACCCCAGGCTGCGGCCACGGTCAGCATGCCGGCGGCATGGCCGGCCAGCATGTCTCGCTCGTCGTCGCCGACGTACACGCATTGTGAAGCCGGCAGATTCAACCGTCGCGCGGCCTCGAGCAAGGGTTCGGGATGAGGCTTGGAGTGCGGCGTCGTGTCACCGCCGACCACGCAGGCGGCTTGGTCGAACAAGCCGAGCGCGCGCGTCACGGGCAAGGCAAAACGCTCGGCCTTGTTCGTGACAATGCCCCAGGGCACGCCCTGACGCTGGAGTTCTTCGAGCAACGGACGCACGGATTCGAACACATAGGTCGCCTGCAGCATGCGCTGCTCGTAGCGATGCAGGAACTCGTGGCGCAAGGCGTCAAACTCGTCATGGTCGGGCGCCACCTGCAGCGACGCCGCCAGCATGCCGCGGGCGCCGGAACCGACCATGGGACGGAGGTGCTCGTATGGCAGGGGTTCCAGGCCGCGCACGCTGCGCATCTCGTTGGCGGCGCCGGCCAGGTCCGGCGCACTGTCGATCAAGGTGCCGTCCAGATCAAACAGGACGGCACGGATGCCCGAAGCGTCCTGGCGGGTTGTGCTCATGAAGGGCGACGCAAGGCGACCATGTAGTTGACGTCGGTGTCGGCGCTCAGGCTGTAGCGCTGGCTCAAGGGGTTGTAGGTCAAGCCTTTGGCGGCCTGCAGGTCGAGCCCGGCGTTCCGGCACATCTGCGCCAGTTCGGCGGGCTGCAGGAAGCGTGCGTATTCGTGCGTACCCTTGGGCAGCATCTTGAGCAGGTACTCCGCGCCGACGATGGCCAGCATGAAGGACTTGAAATTGCGGTTCAAGGTCGACATGAACACCCAGCCGCCCGGCTTGACCAAGGTGGCACAGGCCTGCACCACCGAAGCCGGATCGGGCACGTGCTCGATCATTTCCATGCAGGTCACCACGTCGAAACTTGCGGGAGCGCGCTCGGCCAGGGCTTCGACGGCGATTTCCTCAAAGCGGATGTGAGGGGTTCCTGCTTCCAGGGCGTGCAACTCCGCCACGCGCAGGGCCTTGGTGGCCAGATCGATGCCCAAGGCCTGGGCGCCTCTGCGCGCCATCGAATCGGTCAGGATGCCGCCGCCGCAACCCACGTCCAGCACCTGCAAGCCGGCCAGCGGGCAATAACTTTCGATCCACGCCAGGCGCAGCGGATTGATCTGGTGCAGCGGCTTGAATTCGCTCTCAGGATCCCACCAGCGGTGGGCAAGTTCGCTGAATTTGGCGAGTTCTTGGGGGTCGGCGTTGGTCATGGGTCAGGATGGTAGAGCAAAAGCAAAGTGCAAACCGGCCTCACTCGAAAGTGCCTTGCCGCAACCACTTCGTTGCGACCCATTTTTCGCCTTCGAGCACAGGCGAGCCGCCATGCAGGCTCAGGGTGTCCGGATTCGGACTGTCATAGGAGAAAAACACGGCATTGCCCTTGATGGGGGCGACCTCGAAGCCTGCGTCCGGGAAGACCGTGCCGCCGCCCCGCGTGGGCGTATTCAGGTACATCAGCAGCGTGCCGACGCGCTGTCCGCCGCGCTTCAGGATGCTGGGCGTGCTGGCGTGGGCAGGATCGAAATAGTCGAAATGCGGCAGGTATTCGGCGCCCGGCCTGTAGCGCAGCACCTGCAGGCCCTCGCCGCGCTCCACGGGCCAATGCAGCAGGCTGGCGATGCGCGCCTCGATGCGGGTACAGAGTTCGTTTTCGCCGCGTTCGAAGAACATGCCATCGCTGGTGCGGGCGTCGTTGACTTCGCTGGCGTCGATGTTGAGCGTGACCGTCTCCGACCGCGTCAGGCGGCTTTGCGCCTGCGCCCGCATGGCATCGCATTCGGCATCGGTCAGGAAATTGCCCAACACCACCACGCGCGGATGCTTCATGTCCAGCAGCACCGTGGTGTCGTGGCCGTTCACCCGCACAACGCTGGGTTTCTGGCGCAAATCGGGCGAAGGCATCGCAGGCGCCGCGCCCGCCTGGTTTCGCTGAAACGCCTCCAGCGCTTCGTTGTAGGCGCGCCGGGCCACCAGCGGCGCCCAGCCGATCTGCTGCATGGCTTGCAGCACCTGGTCTTTCTCGACGCGGGCAGCCAGTTGCGCCTGCAGCCATTGCTGCAATTCCGGGGAAATGACTTGAGCGCTCATGGCGTGACCAACAGCAGCGAAATCAAACGAGGCGCCGTCTGAACAAGAGGTGATCCTGCGACGATAACTCAGCCTGGAAGGCATAGCCCTCCAGGTCGAAATGCTTCAGCCCGTCGGGCGAATCGATCCGGTGCGTGATGGCATATCTCGCCATCAGGCCACGGGCCCGCTTGGCGTAGAAACTGATGACCTTGTACTGCCCATTTTTCCAGTCTTCAAATTGGCAGTGGATCACGCGCGGCCGCAGGCAGCGGCGCTGCACCGCCTTGAAATACTCCTGGGAGGCCAGGTTCACGATCACGGGCACCTGGCTGGCGGCGGCCCGTACGTTGAGATGCTCCGCCAGCTGATCGCCCCAGTAGGCATACAGGTTCCTGCCCTTGGGGTTGGGCAGGCCCGTGCCCATTTCCAGCCGGTACGCTTGCAGCCAGTCCAGCGGGCGCAGGACGCCGTACAGGCCCGACAGGATGGCCACATGCTGCTGGGCCCAGCGCAATTGAGTCGCATCCAGCTGCGCCGCGTTCAGACCTTCGTAGACATCGCCATTGAAGGCCAGCACGGCGGGCTTGCTGTTGTCGGCGTCAAACGTGGGCGTCCAGGCGGCATAGCGCCCCACGTTCAACTCGGACAACTCTTGCGACAAGTGCATCAGCCGGGCGATGTCGGCCGGCGTTTGCGGCTTGAGCAGGTCGATCAAGCCTTGCGCCTCGGCCACGAATTGCGGCTGGCTGGCCAGTTTCAGAACTTCAGGGGCGACAGGGGTTTCGTAATCCAGGGACTTGGCTGGCGACAGCAGATAAATCATGCAAGAAAATTGTGTGGACGAGGTTTACCGGACGAGCAATTGGTTGACCGCCGTCACGTCGTCGGGACGCAGCAGGCCCGCGGCTTGGCGCAGCTTGAGCCCGTTGACCAGCACATCGTAGCGCGCCCGGGCCAGATTGCTTTCGGTGGTGTAGAGCTGGGTCTGTGCGTTCAGGACGTCGATATTGACGCGCACGCCAACCTTGTAGCCGAGCAGCGTGGCGTCCAGGGCCAGCTTGGTCGACGACTCGGCGGCCTCATAGGCCTTGACCTGCGCTTCCAGGGACTGCACGCCGAAGAAGGCCTGGCGCGTGGCCTGCTCGACGCTGCGGCGGGCAAAGTCCAGGTCGTCGCGAGACTTGTCTTCCAGCTTGACGGTCTCCTTCAAGCGGTTTTCGATGGCACCGCCGGCATAGATCGGGTAGTTCAGCGACACGCCGACCGAGGCGCTGGTGGTCGTGCCCGGCGTGGCGGCGGCCTCGCCGGACTGGTACTGCCCGCCAACCGTCCCCGTCAGAGCCAGCGTGACTTCACCGGCGGCACGGGACTTCTCGGATTCGAGCTTGGCCACTTCCAGCGCCAGCTGGGCCTTGCGGATCAAGGGATGCGTGGCTTCCGCCTGCGCCAGCCAGGTGTCGACGTTGTTGGACGGCAAGGCCGGCAACGCCACCGGCAAGGCCAGGGGCTTGGGCTCAACGCCCACGCGCCCGACGATCTGGTCGAGCGCCACGCGCTTGACGCGCAGATCGTTGTCGGCCGCCAGCTCCTGGGCAATGGCCAGGTCGGCGCGCGCCTGAGCTTCACGCGTGTCGGTGATGGTGGCGGTGCCGACCTCGAAATTGCGCTGCGCAGCGGCCAGTTGCTCGGCAATCGCCGCCTTGTTGGCACGCGAGGTGGCCAGGGTGTCTTGCGCCGCCAGCACGTCGAAATAGGCCTGTGCCACGCGCACGATCAGGTCTTGCTCGGCGCTCTCCAGGTCGGCCTGCGCGGATTCCAGCCCCCGCTTGGCCTGGTCGATGGTGAGGTTGTTGGAGCGGTTGTAGAGCGCGTAGCTGGCGTTCAATCCACCCTGCCAATTGGTCAGGCCCTGGCGGCCGCCAGGGATCATGACGACCTGCTGGCCCACGGTGGCGGGATAACCGGGCAGGTTGTATTCAGTTCGCGTGCCATTGACGCCGAGGCCCAGCGATGGACGTGCCAGGGCGTCGGCCTGGGCAGCCCGGTAAACCACCGAATCGGCCTGCGCGCGGGCACCAAGGTAGGTGGCGTCATAGGCCCGGGCCGCCTCATAGAGCGCCTGGAGGCTTTGCGCGGAAGCCGGAGCGGCGCATGCGCACGCCATCAGGAGCACGCATGCCGACGACAGAGTCAGGGATGAAGACAGGCGAAATGCGACCATGGAACGTCCTTGCAAGGTTTGAATTCGATCAAAGACAAACGCGGCCGGGCTGCCACTCATTGGCGTGGCACCCAGCTCGTTCGCGTCCAAATCAATAACGCGGCACGGACGGATCAATCATTTGCGACCACGCGTCTATGCCCCCGACGAGGTTATAGACGGAGTCAAAGCCCTGATGCATCAGAAATGCGACGACCTGCAGACTGCGCATCCCGTGATGACAATAACAGACGATGGGCTGAGAACGATCCAATGTCTCGTAACGGTTCGACACCTCGGACATCGGCAGATGCAGCCAGTTCTTGAGCGCGGGCGCGCCGGGCGAGGTGCCGGGTGTTGCGCCGGCACTCGGCACCGGGTTGATACGGGCCAAGGCCACCTCCCAGGCTTCGCGCACGTCCAGCAGCAAGGGCGGCCGACTGCACTTCAGCCACTCCTGCAGCGTTTGTACGTCGATCTGTACCGCACCGCCCGGCACCTGGGGGGCATCGCTCACGGCATCAACCTTACAAGCTGAAGGCCGGGTGCTGCTCGAACCCGGTCAGGCGCGGCGCGATGGTGTCAAACAGTTCGACCTGCTTGTACTCCTTGTCGGCCACGCGCGTGAACAAGGTGGCCTGCATGACAGGTTCGTCGCCCACCACGGCCAGCAAACGGCCACCCACCTTGAGCTGCTGCAGCAGGACTTCGGGCACGAAGGCCACCGACCCCGACAACAGGATGGCGTCGAACGGCGCCTCCGAGGGCAGGCCGCGGCTGCCGTCCGCCTCGTGAACGGTCACGTTCAACACGCCGGCGCGGCGCAGCTTTTCCGCGGCGGAGGTCGCCAGCTCAGCCTGTGTCTCCAGCGTGATGACCTGGCGCGCGCGGTGCCCCAGCAGGGCCGCCATGAAGCCGCTGCCGGTGCCGATTTCCAGCACCTTGAGGTGCTTTTCGACCTTCAGCTCCTGCAGCAGCCTGGCCTCCAGACGCGGCGCCAGCATGGACTGGCCGCACGGCAGCGGCAGTTCGGTGTCCATGAAGGCCAGGTTGCGGCTGGCAGAGGGAACAAAATCCTCCCGCTTCACGACGCCCAGCAAGTCCAGCACAGTCAGATCCAGCACATTCCATGGCCGGATCTGCTGCTCGATCATGTTGAAACGGGCCTGTTCGAAATTCATGTCAATCCTCTAGAACGATCGGCCGGCCCCATGGGCCATGCACCATACAAACTGTTGGAATTCTAGTCTGCGCGGCAGCTATCATTCCGCCCTTTCGTACATCTTGCCATCACGACAACCGGCTACACACCGGGCGCTGCCCCGCCCTGGGCACGGCCCCTTCAAAAATCCCCATGGACCTCATTCAAATCCTGATCCTGGCCGCCATCCAAGGCGTGGCCGAACTGCTTCCCGTGTCGAGCTCGGCCCATGTGATCACGGCCGAAAAGCTGATGGGGCTGGATCCCACCTCGCCCGAGATGACCCTGCTGCTGGTGATGCTGCACACCGGCACCATGTTTTCGACCATCGTGTACTTCTGGTCGGCCTGGCGGCAGAGCTATTTCGCATCGACGGCCGAATTGCGCGACAACGCCAGGAACATCGTCGTCGCCACCGCCCTGACCGGCGTGGTGGGCTTCGGCCTGATGACGGTCATCAAGCACGTGTTCATGGCGCACCAGCCCGAGTTCGAGATCGAGCACCTGTTCGGCAATGCCCGTCTGGTGGCCTGCGCCCTGTTCGCGGCAGGCGTGCTGATCATCCTGTCGTCGCGCGTCAAGGAGAATCCCGCCGGCCGCCTGACGCTCAGGCGCGCAGCGATCATCGGCGCCGTGCAGGGCCTGTGCCTGCCCTTCCGCGGCTTCTCGCGCTCGGGCGCCACCATTTCGTCCGGCCTGTCGCTGGGCGTGGCGCGCCGCCGCGCCGAGGAATTCAGCTTTGCGCTGGCCGTGGTGCTCACGCCGGCCGTGATCGTGCGCGAAGCGCTGCGCGTCTACAAGGCCCAGGCCGCCATGACGGCCGAGCACGCCAGCGCATTCTGGCAACTGGCCACGCCCGGCCTGGTCGGCATGATGCTGAGCTTTGTCGTCGGCCTGCTGGCGCTGCGCTGGCTGTCGCGCTGGCTGGAGGGCGATCGCTGGCATCTGTTCGGCGGCTACTGCATGGCGGCGGCCCTGGTGGTCGTCTGGGTGGGCTGAGCGGAATTTGAGCAGCTCTGAGATAATTGCGCGATGACCATCACGATCAAATCGGCAGCCGATATCGCTGCCATGCGCATTGCCGGCCGCCTGGCCTCCGAAGTCCTCGACATGCTGACGCCGCACGTCAAGCCCGGCATCACCACGGAGCAGCTCGACAAGCTGGCCCATGATCACATCGTCAACGTGCAGCAGGCCATTCCCGCGCCGCTGAACTACTGCCCGCCGGGCTACACGCCCTACCCCAAGTCGGTCTGCACCTCGATCAACCACCAGGTCTGCCACGGCATCCCGAACGACAGGCCGCTGAAGAACGGCGACATCGTCAACATCGACGTCACCGTCATCAAGGACGGCTGGCACGGCGACACCAGCCGCATGTTCGTCGTCGGCGAAGGCTCCATCGCCGCCAAGCGGCTGTGCAACTTCACCTACGAGGCCATGTGGAAGGGCATCGCCAAGGTCAAGCCGGGCGCGCGACTGGGCGACATCGCCCACGCCATCCAGTCCTTTGCCGAAAGCAACGGTTTCTCGGTCGTGCGCGAATTCTGCGGCCACGGCATCGGCCAGAAGTTCCACGAAGAGCCGCAGGTGCTGCATTACGGCCGCCCGGGCACGCTGGAAGAGCTGGTGCCGGGTATGGTCTTCACCATCGAACCGATGATCAACGCCGGCCGACGCGAAATCCGCGAAATGGGAGATGGCTGGACCATCGTTACCAAGGACCGCTCGCTCTCTGCGCAATGGGAACACACGCTGGTCGTGACCGACACGGGCTACGAGGTCCTCACCCTGTCGGCTGGCAGCCCGCCGCCGCCCGCGTTCATCAACGCTTGAGCCATGTCGGGCCGGCCTGACATCGGCGTGGCGGAGCTGCGCCAGCACTTCCGCAGCGGCAAGCAGGAGCTGCTGAACCAGTTCAGGCAGGCCAAGCCCACGATTTCCGCCGCCTCGGCGCTGATGCGCAAGTTAGCCCGCCACGTCGACAGCACGCTGCAGACGCTCTGGCACCTGGCCCAGCTGCCGCCCGGCACGGCGCTGGCGGCCGTCGGCGGCTACGGCCGCGGCGAGCTGTTCCCCTATTCCGACGTCGACGTGCTGGTGCTGCTGCCCGACGGCATGGAAGCGCATCAGCCCGGCACCATCAAATCCGGCATCGAAGCCTTTATCACCGCCTGCTGGGACGTCGGCCTGGAAATCGGCTCCTCGGTACGGACGCTGAGCGAATGCGTCAGCGAGGCTGACGGCGACGTGACGGTCCAGACCGCCCTGCTGGAAGCCCGCTGGCTGGCAGGCGACAAGCCGCTGTTCCAGACCCTGGTGCAGCGCCTGCAGGCCGCCATGGACGCCAAGGCCTTCTTCCGCGCCAAGCTGCTGGAGATGCGCCAGCGCCACACCAAGTTCGACGAGACGCCCTACGCGCTGGAGCCCAACGCCAAGGAAAGCCCCGGCGGCCTGCGCGACCTGCAGGTGCTGATCTGGATCGCCCGCGCCGCTGGCCTTGGCAAGACCTGGCCCGAGCTCGCCAGTACCGGACTGATCACGCCGTTCGAAAGCCGCCAGCTGCAGCGCAACGAGGGCGTGCTCAAGCTGATCCGGGCGCGCCTGCACATCGTCGCCGGCCGGCGCGAAGACCGGCTGGTGTTCGACTTGCAGCATGCGGTCGCCGAGAGCTTCGGCTACCAGTCGGACAAGACGCAGCGCGCCTCCGAAATCCTGATGCGGCGCTACTACTGGGCGGCCAAGGCCGTCACCCAGCTCAACCAGGTGCTGCTGCTGAACCTGGAGGACCGCATCAACGGCTCGCAGGATGCGCCCATGCGGCACATCACGCCGAATTTCCTGGACCGGGCGGGCATGCTGGAAGTGGTCAGCGACGATCTCTACGCGCGCGACCCGCACGCCATCCTCGACACCTTCCTGGTCTACGAACGCACCCCCGGCGTCAAGGGCCTGTCGGCCCGCACCCTGCGCGCCCTCTACAACGCGCGCGAGCTGATGAACAGCGCGTTCCGGCGCGATCCGGTCAACCGCGCGACCTTCATCAAGATCCTGCAGGAAACGCAGGGCATCACGCACGCCTTCCGGCTGATGAACCAGACCTCGGTGCTGGGCCGCTACCTGTGGGTGTTTCGCCGCATCGTTGGCCAGATGCAGCACGACCTGTTCCACGTCTACACCGTCGACCAGCATATCCTGATGGTGCTGCGCAATATGCGCCGCTTCTTCATTCCCGAGCACACCCACGAATACCCGTTCTGCTCGCAACTGGCGGCGCAGTGGGACAAGCCCTATCTGCTCTACATCGCCGCGCTGTTCCACGACGTGGCCAAGGGTCGCGGCGGCGACCACTCGAACCTCGGCGCGACAGAGGTACGGCGCTTCTGCCGCGAGCACGGCCTGATGAAGGAAGACACCGAGCTGGTGGAATTCCTGGTCAAGAACCACCTGACGCATTCGCGCGTGGCGCAAAAAGAAGACCTGTCCGATCCGGAGGTCGTGGCAGCCTACGCCAAGCTGGTCGGCGACGAACGCCATCTCACCGGCCTGTACCTGCTGACGGTGGCCGACATCCGCGGCACCAGCCCCAAGGTCTGGAATGCCTGGAAGGGCAAGATGCTTGAGGATCTCTATCGCATCACGCTGCGCGCCCTGGGCGGCTCCAGCCCCAGCCGCGACGCCGAAATCGAGGCCCGCAAGCAGGAAGCCCGCCAGATCCTGGCCCTGCATTCGGCCTTGCCGGGCACGGAGGTGCCGCTCTGGAACACGCTGCAGGTCAGCTACTTCGCCCGCCACGACGCCGGCGACCTGGCCTGGCACGCCCGCGCGCTGTGGCGGCATGTGGACGTGCCGGAGGTCGTGGTGCGCGCGCGCCCCTCGCCGGTCGGCGAGGGACTGCAGGTGCTGGTGTATTCGCCCGACCGGCCCGATCTGTTCGCCCGCATCTGCGGCTACTTCGACAGCGGCGGCTTCAACATTCTCGACGCCAAGGTACACACCACGCGCAGCGGCTTTGCGCTCGACACCTTCCAGGTGATCTCGCCCGAACTCGACCTGCACCACCGCGACCTCGTCTCGCTGGTTGAGACGCGCCTGGCCGAAGCCTTGAGCGCGACCGGCCCCTTGCCCGAGCCAAAGAAGGGACGGCTTTCGAGGCGCGTGAAATCCTTTCCCTACACGCCGCGCATCAACCTGCGGCCGGACGAGCGCGCGCAGGCCTGGGTGCTGTCGGTCAGCGCGTCGGACCGGGCCGGCCTGCTGTACGCCATCGCCCGCGTGCTGGCCCGCCACCACATCAATCTCCAGTTGGCCAAGATCTCGACCCTGGGCGAGCGGGTCGAAGACACCTTCCTGGTCGATGGGCCGGCGCTGCAGCAGAACCGGCTGCAGCTGCAATTCGAAAGCGAATTGCTGGACGCCGTAGCCCTGAACCCCTGACACCCCTTCCACCCAAGCCGCACCGTGGCCCAGCATCACATCATCTCCATTGACGACGCGCTGGCGCCCGAGACGCGCTTCGATGCCATCATCGACGTGCGCTCGCCCGCCGAATTTGCCGAAGACCACCTGCCCGGCGCACTGAACTGGCCAGTGCTGGACAACCAGGAGCGGCACGAAGTCGGCCTGCTCTATGCGCAATCGCCCTTCGAGGCCCGCAAGATGGGCGCAGCCTTGGTGGCGCGCAATATCGCCAGGCACCTGGAGACGCATGCCAAGGCGCTGCCCAAGCACTGGCAGCCGCTGGTGTACTGCTGGCGCGGCGGACAGCGTTCGGGCGCGATGAACTGGTTCCTGGGCCAGGTGGGCTTCCGCTCGCGTCAGCTGCATGGCGGCTACAAGGCCTACCGCGCACGGGTCCGCCATGACCTGGACCGCCTGCCCGCCTCGCTTCAATTCACCGTGCTGTGCGGCAGAACCGGGTCCGGCAAGACCCGACTGCTTCAAGGCCTGGCCGATCAAGGCGCCCAGGTGCTGGACCTGGAAGCGCTGGCAGCCCATCGCGGCTCGGTGCTCGGCGCCCTGCCCGGCTGCCCGCAGCCGAGCCAAAAGGGCTTCGACAGCCTCGTCTGGCAGCAGTTGCGTCTGCTCGATCCGGCGCGGCCGATCTTCGTCGAAAGCGAAAGCCGCAAGGTTGGCCAGCTGCGGGTGCCTGAAGTCCTGCACGAGCGCATGCGCCTGCAGGGCCGCTGCATCTGGATCGACATGCCGACCGACGGGCGTGTGCAGCTGCTGCTGGAGGACTATGCGCACTTCTGCGCCGATCCCGAGCAGTTTTGCGCCCTGCTCAACAAACTCGTCACCCTGCGCGGACGCGAACGCGTCAGCCAGTGGCAATCGCAGGCCCGCGTTGGCCGCTGGGCCGAGGTCTTTGCAGCACTGATGCTCGAGCACTACGACCCCGGCTACGAGCGCTCGTTGCTGGGGCACTATCCGCAGCTGGCGCAGGCGCCGCGCATGGCGCTGGCGGATGCGGCGCCTGCATCCATCGCGGATGCGGCGCGCCGCCTGCTAGCGGCTTGACGTCTGTCCAATCCGACCTAAAACCCGCCCCAAAACCCGCTCCAAACCAGCGTACAAATTCGAACAATTGATTTGCACCCGGCAAAACAAAGTTCACGCTTTTGCAGGACAGTCAGCGAATTATGTGGACGCTTCCAGCACCAGCTCGCCCAGCACCATCGCCGTGATGGGGCAAACCGGCAACCACCCCTATCCCTGCCGAATAGGGGTTGATCTTGATGCTCGTCAACGCGGCTGCCATGAGAGCATGGCAGCATGATGAGCTTCATGACCACCAAATACACCGAGAAAGCCCTGCAGGAATCGCGCCGCTTTGGCGTCAAGCCCGTGCCCATGCTGCGCCCGCTGGGCTGGCTGGCGCGCGGCTGGCAGGACCTGCGGCACTGCGCCCTCGCATCGCTGCTGCAGGGCTTGCTGATGGCGGCCGCCGGCGCGCTGATTTTTGTGCTGGCCCACGACCGCTTCTGGCTGCTGGCGGGCGCCTTCAGCGGCTTCCTGCTGGTGGCGCCCATCCTGGCCACCGGGCTCTACGCCCTGAGCCGCCAACTGGAGCTGGGACGGCCGGCCGGTCTTTCCACGGTGTTCCAGGCATGGAAACCGCATGACGGCCGCCTGATCGCCTTCGGCCTGCTGCTGGCCCTCGCGGGCACCGGCTGGGTGCTGACCTCAGCGGCCCTGGTGCGCAGCTTTGCCGGCGTGCCCGTCAATACGCCGCACGACTTCCTGCGCCACGTCGTGCTCAACGACCGCTCGCACGTGTTCGAGGCCTGGCTGGCGCTCGGCGCGCTGCTGGCTGCGCCCATGTTCGCCTCGTCGCTGGTGGCCGTGCCCTTGATGCTGGACCGCCAGATCGGCGTGCTCGGCGCCGTCTTCACCAGTTGGCGCGCGGTGATGGAGTATCCGGCGCCGGTCGCGCTGTGGGCCGCACTGATCATGTTCCTGACCCTGCTGGGCATGGCCACCGGCATGCTGGGCCTGATCGTGGTGCTGCCCTGGCTCGGCCATGCCAGCTGGCACGCCTACCGCGACCTGGTCGAGCCCAAGGGGCTGGCCGCGATGGATTGACCCACCATGTTCGGATTCACAGAAGAACAGATCGCCCAGTTCGGCCTGACTTTCGGCGTCACCGCCTTCATGCTGTACATGGTGTTCATCATCATCCAGCTGGCGCGCGAATCCAAGGCAGGCCGCTTCGGCACCTTCGTGCTGCTGCTGGGCCTGGGCTTCGGGCTGGTGGGCTTTGCCGCCAAGGGGCTGATCAAGTTTTTCCTGGCCGGCATCATTGAATAAGCAATGGCAGCGACTCTCAAGGCCGTCACGCGCAGCTTCCGGCACACCCACTTCGAAGACGCGCAGGCGCTGATCACCGGCACCTTGTTTGTTGCGCTGGGCGTGACCCTGTTCAAGCAGGTCGGGATGCTGACCGGCGGCACGGTGGGCATCGCCTTCCTGCTGCACTACGTATTTCGCCAGCCCTTCGGCGCGCTGTTTTTCTGCCTGAACCTGCCGTTCTACTGGCTGGCCTATCGGCGCCTGGGGCTGCCCATGGCGCTCAAGACGCTGCTGGCCGTCACGCTGATGTCCGTCCTGTCGGAAACCATGCCGCGATGGCTGCAGATCGCCTCGCTCAGCCCGTGGTTTGCGGCGCTGGCGGGCGGGCTGCTGATCGGCGCAGGCATGGTGATCCTATTCCGCCACCGCTCCAGCCTGGGCGGCCTGAATGTGCTGGTGCTGTACCTGCAGGACCGCTACGGCTGGCGGGCCGGCTATGTGCAGGCCGGACTGGACGGCGCCATCCTGCTCTGCGCCTTGCCCGTGGTGGCGCCCGAGCGCGTTGCGCTGTCGATGGTGGGCATGCTGGCGATCAATGCCGCCCTGGCCATCAACCACCGCCCTGGGCGTTACACGGCGCTTTGAACGCGCCCCCTCAGAGCAGCGGGCTGTACCAGCGCAAGTCCAGCAGTTGTCGCGTCAGCTGATAGAGCCGGCCCTCGGGGTCGACGAAATCGTGCAGGATGTTGAAGTGATTCAGGCCCGACAAGGTGGCGCACACCGGCACGGCGCGCTCGCCCCATTGTGAACGCAGCACTTGCGTCTGGCGGTGGAATTCATCGCTTTCGTCGGCGCCCACCACGGCATAGTGCGGCGCGGCGGGCGCGGGATAGTGAATGGGGCTCAGTCGCTTGGCGGCAGCCGGCGTCAGCTGCAGATCGGCCTGGACCGACGCCACGTTCAGCAGCGGCTTGAGGTCGTGCAGGCCGGAGATCGACAGCGCCCCCTTCACCAGCTGGCGCGGCAGGTCGGCGCCCAGGGACTTCCACTCGCAGCAGCTCAACATCGCCGCCAGCGTGCCGCCGGCCGAATGTCCCACGACATAAATGCGATTGGGATCGCCGCCAAAATCAGCGATGTTGCGCCAGACCCAGGCCAGCACCTGCGCCATCTGCATGGAGATCTGCTCCACATTGACCGCGGGGCAATGGCCGTAATTGGGAATCACCACCATGGCGCCCGCCTGCGCATAGACCGCAGCGACGAACGAATGGTCCGACTTGTCGAAGGCACGCCAGTAGGCGCCATGAATGAACACCAGCACGGGCGCCTTGGACGCCGTGCTCGGGAAAATATCCAGGCACTCCGACGCATCGCTGCCGGGACCTGCATAGGGAATGTCGAGGATGCACGGCGCGCTGCGGCGAACCAGGGCTGAGGCCTCGGCCCAGCGGCCCAGCAGATGCGCCGAATTCGAGACGCGAGCCAGGTTGTCGTACTGCGCCTCAAACCATTCGGGCGTTCGTTTCAGCATCGCGGACTCCTCATACCATCACCGCTCGAGTGTCGCCGCAGCACGGCAAACCGATGGCCGGAATACCTGCCCATTTCCGGCCTTGCAATTTCTGGTTACGCTACGCGCTTTGCAACCCGTGGGAGTCCTTCATGTCGGACAGCGAAGAATTGGCCAAGCTCGGCGAACTGCATCGTTCGGGCGTACTTTCGGACGAGGAGTTCGCACGCGCCAAGGCCAAGCTATTGAATGCGACCTACCAGTCGAATTCCAACAACGCCGGCACCGGCACCGCCCTGCAAAGTCTCAAACGCAGCCGCACCGACTGCTGGCTAGGCGGCGTTTGCGGCGGCCTGGCCGAAGCGACCGACATGCCGTCCTGGGTCTGGCGTCTGCTGTTCGTGCTGCTCATGGTCTGCGCCGGCAGCGGCATCCTGTTCTACCTGCTGCTGTGGTTTTTCGTGCCGCAGGAAGCCAGCGCCTGAACCTTTGCTGATGCCGGCGCAACGCCCGCCGGCTCCACCCGTCCAATCCTGAACTGCCCAGGAAATCCAGGACATGCCATGCGCTAGAGTCCAGGGCATTGCAGTACGGAAGTATCGATGTCATGAGCTCACGTCGTTTCGCGATCACCGCGACGGACCGCTATCTTGGCGTGTTTGACGCCTTTCTGGAGCAGGGATGGACCCCCGTGAAGCTCTTCACCGGCGTGACCGACGACCGCATGCATCAGAACAAAGCGGTCATTGCCCGCGCGGAGGCCTTGAAAATCGACATCCAGTTCTCGCGTCTGGACGAGCGGGCCCTGGCCGACCTGGCTGAGCGGGATTGCGATTTGCTTGTGGTGGCCAGCTACCGCTGGCGCATCGGCGACTGGCAGGCTTACCTGCCCAAGGCCATCAATTTCCACCCCTCGCCGCTGCCCTACGGCCGCGGCCCCTACCCCATTGTGGAAGGCATCCTGTCAGGGCAGCAGCTCTGGGGCAGCACCTGCCACAAGGTGGCGAAGGACTTTGACGTTGGCGACATCCTGGCCCAGAAGCTGTTCAGGACCGCCACCGACGAGACCCACGAGACCCTGGACCTGAAGACGCAAATCGCCAGCCGCCAACTGGCCGGCAGGGTGGCATCCGAACTCGACGCGCTTTGGGGGCAAGCCAAACCGCAAGGCCCGGGAACATACACGCCCTATTTCACCGAAGCGCAGCGGACGCTGAATTTCAACGACAGCGCTCAGACCCTGGAGCGCCAGATCCGCGCCTTCGGGCGTTGGGAGGTTCTGGCGCGCGTGGACAAGGCCTGGCTGCACGTGCACCGTGCGCAGTGCTGGACCGAGCTCCACAGCGTCCCGCCGGGCACCCTGGTGCACTCCGACGGCCAGCGCTTCGTGGTGGCCTGCAGCGATGGATTCGTGGCGCTGCTGGAATGGCACCTGATGGGGGCCGACATACGGACAGGGACGCCGATTCGGTGACGACGACGCCCCTCGCGGGTTGGGTGCTGAGGCCTCCTTGAGACCTCGGCTGGGCCATCAGTCTGGCACCACGCACCTAGATTCGCGCAGCACCTCGCAAACCTGGATCGAGTACTCGGTGTAAAACGCCTCGCGGCCTTGCTTCTTTGCCGCGACATGATCGATTTGCGTGGACCAGGCCCTTTGGCTTTCCTGGTCCTTGAACTCCACGATCGTGACGCGCTCGCCATCTTCCGCCACAAAGGCCTTGTGGGACAGATAACCCGGCATGCTTTTGGCCAGTTCGGAAATCTTGGGGGCCAGCGCCAGATAGGCTTCGCGAGCTTCATCGCGCAAGCGCGAGCGAAATACTGTGACGATCATTTGGGATTCCTTTTACGCTTGATCTGTTGTACTTGATCTATTCATCGGCGACTTTCATCTCGCTCATGAAATCTTCCTGGATCTTCTGCAGCTTCGGTGCCGTTCCGGCAAGCAGGCCCTGAACGTCCACCATGGTCTTCTGCACCAACAGCGGCATCTTGTTGATCACCGCCTGGCCGGCGGGCGTCTTGTAAAACGACAGCATGCCGCGCACCTCCTCTTCCGTGAAGGTCTCCTTGTAGAGGCGCACGCACATCGGCTCGAACTTCTCCCAGGCCAGTTCGTCATGCATCAGCGAAAGCGTCCTGCTTTTCATATTGTCGATGGCCTGCTGCTGCCTGGCCGTCGGCACTTTCCCATTCAGGGCCTGTTGAATCGCGTTGTTCACCAATGTGCCGAACTGGGCTTGCATGCCGTCCAGAAGCTTTTGCGCATGCGTCACCGCCATCAACTGCTTCACGGCGCCGTCGCTGGCCGGCGCGGCCATGGCGGCTGTCGAGCTGAACAACAGGGCAAGCAGGACATTTCTCAGCACGTTCATATGGTTCCTTCCCCCACGATTCAAGTTCTCCGGATTACATCACCGCAAGATGACACACCGGCCCCGTCGAGTACGGCGCCGGTGCCAGCAGGTCAATGCGCGCTCAGGCCCAACTCCGCATGCGGCACCCACCCTCCCGGGTCCGCCGCCGCATCTTCGCCTTCCTGGTGCAGCTTCGGTGCGCCGAGGAACAGGCGCGCGCTCGCCACGCCCTTGGCCATCAGGGCATCCCGCAAGGCCACGCTGCGCTGCAGGGCCAAGGCCTTGGCGCCGTCGGCATCGACCGCGTGCGAGGCCATCAGGATGGCGCGCATTTGCGCATCGGGCACGTCCTTGAGCATGCCCAGCGCATTGCGCGGCTGGCCGGCGACCTTGCGGCTGCGGTAGACCTGCCGCAGCAGGCGGCCGCGCTGTGCATCGTCGATCTGCAAGGCGGCCTGCGTTTCCTTGTCGGCCTGGTCCGTCTGTTCACGCTGCAGTTCGCGACGGCGCTCCGCCAGCAACTGTTCGTCCAGCCACTGGCCTTGCATGGCCTGGCGTTCGGCGTCCAGGTCCACCCAGCCGGTGATGCTCAGCTCCAGCTGAGGCCTGTCGTCCATGGTCTTGGCCAGGCCGTCCAGCGCGGCGGGATCATGCATCAACACCGATCCCGGCTCGAACTGCACCTGGCTCATGGCATTGCTGCCGCTGCCGCTCAACAGGGAGAACGGCGCCGTCAGGGCCTTGCCGATCAGGTTGAGGATCAGCTTGACGACAATGCCGCCCACGCTGAACTGAGGATCGTTAATGGAGCCGCTCACCGGCAGGTTCACGTCGATCACGCCGTTGCGATCCTTGAGCAGCGCCACCGCGAGCTTGATGGGCAGGTGGATGGCATCGGGGCTGTCGACCGCATCGCCAAAGGTCAGTTGGTTGAGGATCATCTGGTTCTGGGCCTCCAGGGCGCCGCCGGGCGCGATGTGATAGGTCAAATGGGTCGACAGCTTGCCCCTCTCGATCCCGAAACCCACGTACTTTCCCGCATAGGGCGACATGGGCGCGAGCTCGATGTCGGTCGCGTTGGCGGTCAGATCCAGCGCCAAGGGCTTGGCCAGCGGGTTGATCGATCCGGCGATGTCCAGCAAGCCTGTCCCGGCCACGCGGCCGCTCAGACGCAGCGCCGCCAGGCGCGGGTCCGTGCTGGTGAAGGCACCCAGGCTGCCCTGCAAGTCGGTGAGTTGGGCGCTGTAGTTGGGCTTGATGAAGTGGTCGAAGAAGTCGACATGGCCGGCATGGAAATGCACGCCGCCAATCTGCACTTGCGGCGGCGCGGCCGCAACGCCTGACGGTATCGATGCCGCCGATACGGCGGGCACTGCGGCCGATGCGCCGGAAACCGGCGCTTCAGTCTGCGCTCCACCCGAAGAACTTTGCGGACCCAGGTCTTTCAGGTTGAAATGGCCTTGCTCGTCCACGATCATGCGGGCGAAGAAATCGCTCAGATCGACGTCGCGGATGGCCAGCGCCAAAGGCTGGTCGGATTGCCAGCGGAGCTGGGTGCCGCGCAGTGCCAAGGCCTGCCAGCCCAGCAGCTGCTCGCCCAGCTCGCGCCGACCCTCGACCTCGCGCGTCTGCAGCATGGAGAAGTCGGACAGCAGCACGTCGCCCTCGACGCTGGCTCGCGCAGCGCCATGGGGGGGCTGGTTGAAGCTCAAGCGGCCCTTGAATCCCGCCTCGGCATGCTGGACCGCCAACCCCAGATCGGAACTCAGGTACGCATTGGCCAAGTACAGCGGCACCCGTTCAGCCCGCAATTGGCCTTGCACAGCCAGCGGTGCAAGCGCCAGTTGCCCCTTCCATTGCAGGCGCCCGGCAGCGCCTCGGTCTGACGGTGTGCCGGTGCGCGCATTGCCTGTATTGCTCGAACCGCCGCCGTGGCCGTTGCTATTGCTATTGCGTTGCGTTCCAGGCACCAGCGACGCCTCCAAACTGAGCTGCGCGGGCTTGGCGTTCGCATCACCCCAGCGCAGCGCACTGAGTTCGAGGTTCAGTGCCTGCAGGCTCAGCGATTGCGCAGGCTCGGGGAGCGCATCGCGCAGGTCGACCTGCCCATGGTCCAGCTTCAAGTGGTCCAGTACCAGCCGCCAGGGCTGCTCCGTCGCCGGATGCGCCTCGCGATGCGGGGCCGGGCTCTCTTGCACTGGCTTGCCGGCCGGCAATGTCGCCAATTGCGGCAGGCTCAGGCTGCCATCGTGCTCGCGCCCCATGTTGACCCAAGGGGTCTTCAAGGTCAGCGCACCGACCTGCACCGTGTGGTCGGCGCCCGCAAGAGTCACCCGGTCCAGCTGCACGGCCTCCAGGCCGAGACGTGTCTGCGTCCCTTGCTGCAGCGCCAGGTCGCGCAGCAGTTGATCGCTGAGCTCCAGTTTCAGGTCTTGCGTGTCGGCGGACAAAGGCTGCGCCAGCTGCACGCTGAGCCCGCCGGACCAGGCGCCGCGCACATGCCAATCCCGGCCCTTGCTCAGCTGCGCTTGCAGGTACGGCGTAGCGGCCGACACATCCAGATCGTGCCATTGCAAAGCCAGTAGCGCCTGCGCCTTGGACAATGTCGCCTTCGCCTCGATGCCGGCCGGCCCGGAGGTACCCGGCCCCGCCGGCAGCTCCGCCTTCAGTGTCAGGGGCACGGGCGTGTCCGTCAGGGGCCAGTGCGGACGATCCAGGGTCAGGTCCAGATGCTGGACCTGCAGCGGCGTCACCGGATCTGCGGCGTCGCCCAAGGCCAGGTCTTGCCAATGTACTTGCGCGTCGCGAATAGCGAATCCGCGCGCCGAAACCCGCCAGACCGGGGCATGCGCATCACTGGATGCCACCGCCGCCCCCTGCTCAGGGCCTGCCGTGCCCGGCAAACCCAACCGCCCCTTGGCATCACGGCGCAGATCCAGCACCGGCGCCTGCCAGACCACCTGGCCCAGCACAACTTGACGCGCCAGGGGCTGCAGGTGCTCGATGCCCACCTGCAATTGATTCCAGCTCAGCCATGCCGGCGCTTGTTGCGCTTGTGCCACCTGGGGCAGGCCCCATTCGAATTGACGCGCATTCAACTGCCCCGTCAGGTCCACGCGGGCGGCCTGGCCCGGCGCCTGCTCAAACACCAGGTCCAGCTTGGCATCGAGCAGCCCGCGACGCAGCTGCACCGGCAGGCTGGCCGGCCAATAGACGCGGTAGGGTTCGAAATCGAAGCCCGTGAACTCGAGATGCAAGCGCCCCTCGTGGTCCTGCAGGAAAGGCCGGGCGTCGACCAGGCTGTCGAGCGCCACCCCGTTGAGCTTGGCGCTCAGGTGCGGCCGCACGTGGGTTTGAACGGTAGCCTCCAGATCCGACACGAAAGGCAGCGACACATTCAGCTCAGTGAGCTGATGCTGTCGCGATGCCGGCCGGTCATTGAAATGCACTGCGCCATTGCGCAGCTCGATGTTGTAGAGGCCCCAGGCCAGGCCCCCTTGCGAAGGCGGGGCCTTGGGATCGGGCTTGAAGCGTTGAATCAGGTCGTCGATATCGTAGGCACCGCTGCCCAGCCGGCTCAAGGTCAATTGAGGCGCATCGATTTGCAGCGACTCCAGCACCAGGCAGCGATACCAGAGCGAGCGCAGCGACAAGGCGGTATCCACGCGCGCGATATGCAGCAAAGGCGGCGGCGGAGCCGTCGCCGCGCCGCTTTGGGGGCCCGCGATCGTCAAACCCTCGACCACCACGCCCAGGCGCCATGGTTGGAACGCCACATCGTCGACGCTGACGGTGCGCCCGACCGCCTGGCTTGCCATGCGCATGCCCGGGCCCTTGATCCAGGCCGGTAGCGCCCATGTCAACAGCAGCAGAACCGCAACGACAAGCCCCGCAAGCCCGGCTGCAACACGCGCCGCGGGACGCATCGAACGACTCACGCCAAAGATGGCCATCAATCTCTACCTCGGAATATGACCGCTCATCCTACGCCTTGCCGCCCGCCCTCGTCGCCCGCTTCAGTCAGCGGTTCGATCCACCGGGCTTGCGCAATCGCTCTCCCATCCAGTCCGAGCCCGAGGCAAGCCGGCGAGAGGACCACATCACTTCCTCTTTTTGCGCGTCGAGGCCGCGCCATCGTGCGCTCGAACCCGCTTGACTGGCGGACTCCACCGCCGGACCACGAAAATCGACGAATTGACTCAAACGCAGCGATCTGGAACGCATGATGATGTCCTCCGTGCTCCATCAACGTCCTTCCCTCGACCAGGGTTGACCCGTAGCCTGCCGCCGACAAGCGCATGAAAAAACACAAAGAGCCTGAGCGACAACCGCCGCCAGGCTCTTTGCGTTCAAATGCCTGCGCCGCTACCGCGGCGCATCAGGCGCGATCAGTTGCCGGAGGCCGGCTTGCCGTCCTGGGCCTTGGAGCTGGCACGGCCAGCCGCGGTCGGGTAAGCCGCCATCACGCGCATCGGATCGGCGCTGTTCAGGTACGCCGCGTACTGGCCTTCGCTGCAGCCCAGCACATGGCCGGCCTGGTACTCGCCGCGATATTCCGACTTGGCATAGACGAACACGTATTCGTTCTGATCCTGCGACTTGTTGAGGTTGACGGCATGCTGCGAGGCGCACTCGCTGCGCAGCGCCTGCTCGGCCTGGTAAGCGCTGTCTTGCATCTGGTTGTCGGCAGCAAAGCACGCGGAACCGATGGCGGCCAAGGTCACGGCGGTCAGGATATGTTTCATGGCTCAATCTCTGCGGTAAGGTCTGAAAGCTAGCAAGGTTTCGCATTGTGCGATTGATCTTGCGACGTCATGGGCAGGATTTAACCGCGATTGGCGCCGCTTTTCCACCCCCAAGCAAGGGTAGTGAAACCCCGAGCTTGAATCGGCGAAAAGATCAGTGCGGCTTCACATCGGTCAGCACCGGCAGCTTCACCGGCGCGGGCTCGAACTCCCAGACCACCTGGTTGCGTCCACGGCGCTTGGCTTCGTAGAGCGCCTCGTCCGCGCTGGCCACCAGGTGCTCGGCCACCGGCCCCTGGGGCGTATCGCCAGGCTCGGCATCGAGCACCGACAGGCCGATGGAAATCGTCACCCGCAGCGCCTCACCCGACAGCGCCGCCATGGGCGTGGCGGCAATCTTGCTGCGGATGCGTTCGGCGATCTCGCAGGCATGTTCGGCGCTGGCGCGAGGCAGCAAGGCGACGAATTCCTCGCCGCCGTAGCGCGCGATGGTATCGCCGGCCCTCAATTGCCCCAGGATGAGCTTGCCCACGGTGCGCAGGACTTCGTCGCCCGTGCCGTGGCCATAGCCGTCGTTGATGGATTTGAAATGGTCGATGTCCAGGAACATGCAGGCCAGCGGATGGCGGTAGCGCCGCGCCTGCGAGATCTCGATCTGGCAGCGATGTTCAAAGTAGCGCCGGTTGTGCACGCCGGTCAGGGCGTCGGTGAGGCCGGCCTGCTTGAGCCGCTCCTGGTTCAGCGCGCTCTCCAGGCACACCGAGATCACGGCAACAAGGCGCTCCAGAAAGCGCGTGCCCGCATGGTGCTCATAGCGTGCCGGATCGCTGCTGCCGAAATGGAAACTGCCGATGAGTTCGCCGTGGCGCACCAGGGGCAGCAAAGCCACCGAAGCCAAGGGCACCTTGGCGCCGACGAACAGATGCTGGTGCGCGACCGCCCGGTACGGCCCCAGGCAGGGCCGCAGGGCATCGCCGTACAGCGCCTTGATCGGCGCCGATGTGGGCACCAGCGTCAGGGCCTGCATGCGCGCGTCCTCCGCGCGCTCCGAACCGAGGATCCGGCTCACCTCCTGGTCATGGTCGACCAGGATGAGGCTGACGGCGTCGATCGCAAAGGCGTTGCGATACTCGTCCAGCAGCAGGTTCACCAGATCGCTCATCGAGCGCGCACTGATCAGGCGATGCTCGACCTGCTCGAAGCGCTGCATCTTGAGTTCATTGGCCCGGGCTTCGCGCAGGATGGCATCGAGGCGCTGCCTCAGCGCCTGGTTTTCTGCTTGCAAATCAGTAGCCATGCCTTGCAACCATTTTCGGAGTTGATGCCCCAACTGCCATTCAAGCTGCCTCCAGCAATTGCAGGGTGGCCTGCGGAACTGAAAGTTCCAGTGCCACGCCCAGGCGTCTGGACAACAGCCATTTCACCGCCAGGGTGTCGAAGCGCTGCCCTTTGACGGCGTCAAAAAGCTCGCGGACGCGCGATTCTGCCATTTCTTCCTGCGCCCCAAGCCGCTGCACCTCCAGCATGGCGGACAGCGCTGCCGCGGCATCCACCAGCTCGTGGTCGGCATCCAGCCCTGCCATGGCGGCCCGGGCCAACGCCATCGCGCCGACCACGTCTCCGGCCGCTTGCGACACCTCGGCGCTGACCAGCATCAGTTCGGCCCTGGCCAGGCTGCTGTCCTGCGCCAAGGGGGCCAGCACATCGAGATACGCCGCGGCGCGCTCGATGCGGCCTTGCGCCAAGTCGAGCCGCACCCCCTCGCAACCGACGCCCATGCGCTGCGCAGGCGGCGCCGAGGCCATGGCGCGCTCCAGCCAGGCACGGGCAGATTCGAGTTCACCCCGCATCCGGGCCGACCAGGCCAGCCAGCGGCAGGCCTGGGCCTCGCTGGCTTCGAGGTCGAGCAGGATCAAACCGCCCTGCTGGCCCAGGCCTCGGTCCAGAAAATCCTGCAACTGCAAAACGGCCTGATCCCACAGGCCCGCGCGCGCGGCGGCCCGCCCGGTGCTGAAGGCCACCAAAGGCCCAAGCAGGGCGACAAAGGGCTGGCTGATGTCCACCGCCTCGACCAGGCGGCCCCGCTGCACGCAGGACTGGATGGCGGCGGCCAGCAGCCGCGGCATGAAGGCCTGCGATCTCAGCACCGAAGGCTCCATGGACCTGGCCTGCGCCAAGGCCTTCATCAGCACCTCATGGCGCTGCGCCTGGCGAGACGCCGGCAGCGTGATGGCCAGCTTGTACGCGACAAAGAGTTGATCGGGCTGCTCGGCATGCGCAAGTTCCAGCAATTGCAGGTTGCGCGCTCGCTTGAGTTCGCGCGCCTGCGCCTCGCCATAGCCGTGGTCCACGACGAACAGGCCCGAATCGGGCCAATCGTCGGCCCCGATCTCCAGCAGGGACTCGGAAACATCCTCATGCACGCGCCCCCGGTAGCGGATGCGCGGATCGCGCCGGAACAGCCGCAGCGAAGCGAACTGGCTGACGCATTGGCCTTGAACCCGGCCCTCCAGGACTTCAGGCACGCCGGCAAACAGGCCGATGGAGACCGTCTGGGCCAAGCCGGGACGCCGGAGGGCCGCGGCCAGCACCTCGCGGGCGCCGGACAGCAGGAATTCATCGGCGTCCAGGCACAGGATCCACTCGCTGCGGGCCGCGTCCAGCGCGACGTTGCGGGCCTGCGCAAAATCCTGCTGCCAGGCGATTTCAAGCACGCGCGCGCCAAACCCGGAGGCAATGGCCTGCGTGCCGTCGCTGCTGCCGGTGTCGACCACGACCATCTCCTGCACCCAGTCCTTGACGCTGGCCAGCGCCATGGGCAGGTTCTGCGCCTCGTCCTTGACGATCATGCAAACGGACAGCGGCAGACGCCCGAGCTCGGAGCCGCCCAGGGCTGAACTCATGCGCCCGCCCTGGCGAGCCCGCTCTTGCGGTTCAACCAGACATAGGTACCCGCGATGCCCAGCGCGAAGGCCGCGCCGCCCAGCCACACCGAGGTGTCGGCAAATTCAGGCCCCACCAGGGCCAACGGCGTGAAGCTGCCCGTCACCACGACCACGGCGGCAATCAGCACGCCCACCAGGCTCTCGCCGACGATCATCCCCGAGGCCATCAGCACGCCCAGCTGCTTGCTGCCGGCGGGGTCGGCGGTGCGCTCGGCTCGGCGGTCGAACAGCCAGCCGGCGATCGCGCCCACGACGATCATCAAGGTGGTCGCCGAAGGCAGGTAGATGCCCAGGCCCACGGCCAGCGGCGGCAGATGCGCCGAGCCGCGAATCTTCAGCAGCTCATCGATCACGATGACGACCACGCCGATCAGCACGCCGACGCCGATCAGGGGCCACTCCAGATTGCCCTGGATCACGCCTTGAGCCAGGGCCGAGATCAGGGCCGCCTGCGGCGCCGCCAGGGCGCGCGACGGGTCGGCACCGGGTGCGCCCGCAAAGCCGTAGGCATGGTTGAGCAGGTCCATGATGGGCGGGATCACCACCGCGCCGGCCACCACGCCGACGATCAGCGCCACCTGCTGGCGCCAGGGCGTGGCATCGACCAGCTGGCCGGTCTTCAGGTCCTGCAGGTTGTCGTTCGAGATCGTCGCCACGGTGAACACCACCGAGGTCACGAACAGCGCGAACGCCACCAGCGCCGGTCCGGCCGACGACGGCAGCAAGGGCTTGACGACGAAACTCAGCAGCAGCGCCGCGCCAATCACCACCAGGATGCCAACGCCCGACAAGGGGCTGTTGGACGACCCGATCAGCCCCGCCATGTAGCCGCACACGGCGGCCACGAAGAAGCTCATCAGGACGATGTAGACCAGCCCGCCAACCAGCAACAGGCTCATCTGTCCGCCCAGCCCGGCGCTCTGGCCAAAACTAGCCAGCAGGCCGCCAATCGGCAGCATGCAGGCCAGGGTGACCAGGCCGACCAGGCCGATGGGAATGTCCTGCTCGGTGCGCGGCAGGCTGGCGCCCTGCCCGGACTTGCGCACGCGCGCCGCGTGCATGGCGGACTTCAGGCCCAGATAGACCGGCTTGACCAGCTTGATCAAGGTCCAGATGGCCGCCACGCCGATGGAGCCCGCGCCGATGAAGCGCACCTTGTGGCTCCAGACCGATTGCGCCAGGTCCGCTGCCGCCATGGCGTCCCCGCCGGGCGCCAGGCTGCTGAGATAAGGCACGGCGCCGGCCCAGCTGATCAGGATCCCGACCAGGATGGCCACGCCCACCCACAGGCCCACCAGGTGCCCGACCGCGATCAAGGCAAACGACAGGCTGAAATCGAAGCCGCTGGCGCCGCTGCGCGGGCCGATGCGGAAGAACTGCACCACGTCGCTGGCGAAGACCTGCGTCGCCTCCACCACCGCGAACAAGGCCGAGGACACCGTGCCCAGCACGATGGACGCCAGCCCAGCCCGACTGACATGCTGGGCGCCGGACTGGATGTCGGACCCCTCCTCCGCCCCCACGCGCAGGACCTCGGCGCAGGCCACGCCTTCGGGATAGGGCAGATCGGACTGGGTCACCAAGGCGCGCCGCAGCGGAATCGAATACATCACCCCCAGCACCCCGCCCAGCGCGCAGATCGAAAAGCTCACGCCGTAGGGGAATCCGTTCCACCAGCCGACCATCACCAGGCCCGGCAACACGAAGATGATGGACGACAGCGTGCCGGCCGACGAAGCCACGGTCTGCACGATATTGTTCTCCTGGATGGAGCCGCCCTTGAAGGCGCGCAGCACCGCCATGGAGATCACCGCCGCGGGAATGGAGGTTGCAAAGGTCAAGCCCGCCTTCAGGCCCAAGAACACATTGGCCGCAGTAAAGACCAGGGTGATCGCAACGCCCAACAGCAGCGCGCGCCAGGTCAGCTCCCGCTGCGCCGAGGCGGTGCCAAGTTCCACGGATTGGCTCATCAACTCTTCTCCATTTCTTTTCGGTGAACACCGTCTTCCCTCGTGGGGCCGGCGGCCTCGGAAATGTAGCGGAGTTGGACGCCCTTGCCTGCTGTGCAAAACCATGAAAATACAGGCGTCGCCGGCAGGTCGATAAAGACAGGTCAACAAAACCTGTGGCTGCTGCGTTAGGGTATGGCGGCCGGTGGTTTGACCGAAGACCTCGGCTCGACTCAACTGAACCGGAAGAACTGGAGAATTTCATGCGTGCCATCGCTATCACCCTGGCGGCCCTCATCGCCGCCAGCACCGCAAGCGTCCCCGCGTCGGCGCAGGTCAGCATCGGATTCAGCGTACCGGGCGTCAGCATCGGCGTGAACGTGCCGGCCTATCCTCAACTGGTGCCGATACCGGGCTATCCGGTCTATTACGCACCGGACCTCAATTCCAATTTCTTCTTCTATGAAGGCCAATACTGGGCCTTCATGGGCGACAACTGGTATGTCAGCAATTGGTACAACGGCCCCTGGATGCTCGTGAGCCCCATGGACGTGCCGTATTTCATCCTGCGCGTCCCGGTGGGCTACTACCGCATGCCCCCGCCGTATTTCCGCGGCTGGGTGGGCGAAATGCCCCCGCGCTGGGGCGACCGCTTTGGACGCGACTGGTCCGCGCGGCACCGTGGCTGGGATGAGTGGGACCACCGCAACGTGCCGCATGCAGCGCCGCTGCCGGAATACCAGCGCCAATACGGCGGACGCAACTATCCGGCGCCGGACCGCCAGCAGGAACTGCACCGGCAGAACTACAACGCCCGCAGCCCTGAGCCAGGCATGCAGCGCCCCAATGAGCAGTATGGACGCGGTCCTGCGCCCGCAGCGCCTCAGGCAGCACAGCCTGCCCCCTACGTTCAGCCCGGTCGAGGCGGCGGCAATGCCGTGTTCAACCCAGCCGAGGAACGCGGCCGGCCCTACAACCCCGGCCAGGAGCGGGTTCAACCCCAGGCGCAGCCCCAGAACCAGCCGCGCGAGCGAGGCAATGAGCATGGCAACGAACGTGCCAATGAACGCGGCAACGAAAGAGGCAATGATCGGGAACATGAGCACGAGCGTTGAGACATGAGCGCCGCAGCAGCCGTGGATGTTGACGCGCGCGCCTTGCTGCGCCGCATGTTCGATGCCGCCATTGCCAGCGCGCAGCCTTCGGTCTGCGTGCCGCCACACCTGCCCGATCCGGCGAGCCTGAAGCCCGGAGGCCGCCTGATCGTGATCGGCGCGGGCAAGGCCTCGGCAGCCATGGCGCGCGCCGTTGAAGACGATTGGCAGGGTCCGCTGTCCGGCTTGGTGGTGACGCGCTACGGCTATGCGCAGCCCTGCCGGCATATCGAGATCGTCGAGGCGGCACACCCGGTACCCGACGCCGCGGGCGAAGCCGCCGCGCGGCGCATGCTGTCCATGCTGGAAGGGTTGACGCCGGACGACCTGGTGCTGTGCCTGATCTCAGGCGGCGGCTCCGCCCTGCTCCCCCTGCCCGCGCCGGGCTTGACGCTGGCGGACAAGCAGGACATCAACCGCGCGCTGCTCAAGTCCGGCGCCACCATCAGTGAAATGAACTGCGTGCGCCGGCATCTGTCCGCCATCAAGGGCGGACGCCTGGCCGCTGCCTGCGCGCCCGCGCATGTGCTGAGCCTGTTGATCTCGGACGTACCGGGCGACCAGTTCGTCGACATCGCGTCGGGCCCGACCGTGCCCGACGCCAGCACCTGCGCCGATGCGCTGGAGGTGCTGCGCCGCTACCAGATCCCGATACCGCCTGCCGCCTTGGCATGGCTGGAGCAAGGCCTGGGCGAAAGCATCAAGCCCGGCGACGCGCGTCTCGCGCGTTGCGAAACCCGGCTGATCGCCACCCCCCAGATGGCCTTGGAGGCCGCAGCCAGGGTGGCGCGCGAGGCCGGCGTCACCCCCGTGATCCTGGGCGACGCGCTGGAAGGCGAAGCGCGCGAACTGGGTACCGTGCTGGCCGGCATCGCCCGGCAGGTGCGCCAGCATGGCCAGCCTGCGCCTGCACCCTGCGTCTTGCTGTCGGGCGGCGAGTCGACCGTCACGGTCAAGGGCTCGGGCCGTGGCGGGCGCAATGTGGAGTGCCTGCTCGCCATGGCCTTGAGCCTGCAGGCCTGCCCCGGCGTCTACGCCCTGGCCGGCGATACCGACGGCGTCGACGGCCTGGAAGACATCGCCGGCGCGCTGATCACGCCCGATACCCTGCAACGGGCGAGTCAGGCCCGCCTGAACGCGCGCGCCTGCCTTGCCGACAACGACGCGCACCGCTTTTTCGAGACCCTGGGCGACTCCGTCATCACGGGCCCGACCCTGACCAATGTGAACGACTTCCGCGCCGTCCTGGTCACCTGACGCGCCGGACGAGCCAGAAGCGCCTGAATGGCGGCATCAAACCTGCGGCAGGAGGAAGCGGCGCTCCCAGGCGCTGATTTCGCTCAGGTAACTGTCGTACTCCATGCCCTTGACGGCCACATAGGCCTGCACGAACTCCGCGCCCATCAGGCGAGGCGCCGAGGTGCTGGCCGCCATCTGGTCGTGCGCCACCACAAAGGTGCGCGCCAGTCCCCGCGGCTGGTCGTAGGCATTGCCTTCCATGGGTTCGGTCGATGCGAGCTCTTCCTGCATGCCGGCCAGACCCGCTGCCAGGCTGGCGGCGATGGCCAGGTAGGGGTTGGCATCGGCGCCGGCAATGCGGTTCTCCACGCGGCGCGCCGCGGGCGAACTCAGCGGCACGCGCAGGCCTGCCGTGCGGTTGTCGTGACCCCAATGCAGATTGACGGGCGCCTGGCTGCCCGTGACATAACGCCGATACGAGTTGACAAACGGCGCGTAGATCAGCATCAGGTCCGGCATGTAGGCCTGCAGTCCGGCGATGAACTGGCGGAACTTCGGGCTCGCGGAGCCGTCTGCCTGCGTGAAGATGTTGCGGCCCTCGCGGTCCACGACGCTCTGGTGCAAGTGCATGGAGCTGCCAGCCTCGCCCGCGATCGGCTTGGCCATGAACACGGCGTTCAAGCCGTGCTTGAGCGCAATCTCCTTGGCCGCGTACTTGAACAGGAAGGCCTGGTCGGCCACGGCCACCGGGTCGCCGTGCATCAGGTTGATTTCGTACTGGGTGGTGCCCACCTCGTGGATCCAGGTGTCGGCACTGATGCCCAAGGCGTCGATGGCGGCATGGAACTCGTCCCAGAACGGCGCCAGCTCGTTGAGCAAATTGAGGCTGAATGCCGACTGCCCGACCTCGGCCCGGCCACCACGCCCCTTGGGTGCGCGCAGGACCTGCGCCGGGTCCTCGTTGGCGGCCGTGATGTAGAACTCGATCTCGGGTGCTACCACCGGCTGCAGGCCGAGCGCCTGGTAACGGCCCAGCACGGTTTTCAGGACCGAGCGCGGCGCGAAGGGGCAGAGCTCGCCGCTCATTTCCACGCAGTCGTGAATCGCCATGTAGCGCGGCACCGAACTCCAGGGCACGCGTTTCAGGGTGGCGAGATCGGGAACCAGGCGGACGTCCGGATCCTGGTCCGGGAAGATCGGGTCGTACGAGTACTCGCCGGTCACGCATTGCATGGGGATGGCCTGAGCAATCCGCAGCTCGTTGCCCTTGGCGAAGCTGGCGGCAGGCATGAGCTTGCCGCGAGGATAGCCGGACACGTCCGGAAAAATGCATTCGACGTCGCGAATGCCTTCGCTGCTGAAACGTTCAAGCAGCGTCTGCGCGGCTGCCGGGGATTGCTCTGATGTAAGGTGCGACTTCATAGGTTGTGGATCATGCTGCCAGGCCGATGCTTGGCGAAAGCGATCAATCGGTCACGTTAAATGGAAATGGCGACGCGATGAAGAGCCACTTTCAATTCTTTGACGGAACCACTTTGTCCATTGGCCTGGCGCCGTCCATCAATGCGGACGCAGGCGCCGCCTGCGGCATCGCCAACGCGCTCTTCAGCGGCGCGGCAGGCGCGGCGCACCCACGCGCCTGCCCCACGCCCTTGAGGTAGGCCCGCCGCACCGTCCCGGCCGCGACGGCGGCAACCACGTCTTTGGCATGCTGCTCGGCGCCCGTCAGCTTGCGCACCCAGCCCCGGAACGGGATGATGCCCCCCGTGAAGCCCTGGAGCGCCCCAACCGCGGCATCACCTACCGCGTTGCCGCCCTTGCTGGCCCAGTCCGACGTATCGTCCTGCCGAGGCACGTCAAGGTCCGGCCCCAATATCGCCGTCAGCCCGTTGATCTGATCGGCCAGCTTTTCACAACTGAGGTCGGCGGGCCATTGGTACGGCGCCTTTTGCGCGTCTATCAGGAGCTCGGGAATGCGTGACTTGATCAGATTGAGGTCACCCAGAGGCGCCGTGGTCGCGCCCACCAAACGCGAAGACGCATCCGATGCGGCCGCCTCTGCCGGCAAAGCCGCAGAGGCGGCCAGATCCGGTGCCGCCACGCGCTCGCCCGGTTTCGACTGCGCGGACACGGAAACACCTTGAATTCCTGCCGCAGCACAAAGCCCCAAGATCGACACGATGCGCCAATAGTTCATGGTGCACAAGGATAGCAGCGAGTTTTGCCGCGAAAGACCCATCGGGGGCACCTAGAATTTGTGGAGCGAGGTTCCAGAGTTGTATCCAATGGCCGTCGAAGTCCTGATTCGGGTATTGCGCGAGGTGAAAATCATGGCCTCCGCCCGCAACGCCTTGATATTGCCGCTCCTCGTCAAAAACCTGCTGCTGCCCTGCAGCGCCGAGGCCACGGAACCGCTGTTCAAGATCTGGAGCCTGATCGAGCCCCCGACCAACTATGTCGACGAAAAGGGGATGCCTGCAGGAATTTCGGTGGACGTGCTGCGGGAATTGCAAAAACTCTTGAACGATACGACGCCCGTTGAATTCCTGCCTTCGGCGCGCGCCCTCAAATTCTCCAAGACCGAGGCCAATATTCTGATCTTCTCGTTGGCCCGCAACGAGGACCGCGAGCAGGCAGGCTACCAGTGGATCATCCAAACGACTTACAAGCCCTGGGCCTTCCTCGGCATGAAAGATTCCCCCTTGCAGATCGACAGCATGGAGGCAGCCAGGCGCTTGAAAATCGGCACCGTGCATGGCTCGGCCTACGAGCACTACTTGATCGAAAACAGGTTTCCGAATATCAACGCTTCGGTCAGCTTTGCAAGCAACATACTGATGCTTCTCGCTGGCCGGGTCGACGTGGTGCTTTCCAATAGAGTCACCATCATCAGCGAATGCAAATTCGTTGGAAATTGCAAAAATTCGGACTTCAAGAGCTTCTTCGAGCCGGTCGGATACTCCTCCTGGATTGCGTTTTCACCCAACTCCGACCCCAGGCTTGTCAAGAAATGGAAGTCTGCTGCTGAAGAGCTGATGAAGAATGGTACTTACGAGGCCATTGCCAACAAATGGAGCCAGCGGATCGCCAATGACTTGGGCGCGAAGACCTACATCAACAAGGACGGCGTTCTCGTGTTCGACAACCAAGACTGACCTCAGCCCATCAAATAGTGATCTGCCAGCAAGGCCGCAAACAGGCCAAACAAATAGGCAATGGAAAACCTGAACGTCGGCATACTCCACTGAGGGTCCCGCTTCAGGCGCCAGGCGTGGCCGATGAAGCGCAGCCCCAGCAGCGAGGCGCCCGTGAAGTAGACCCAGCCGCTCATGCCGATGGCGACGGGTATCAGGCTGACGGGCAGCAAGGCCACGGCGTAGACGAGCACGCGATGGGCCGTGAAGGGCACGCCGTGGGTGACCGGCAGCATGGGAACGTCAGCTTTGGCGTAGTCATCGCGGCGATGGATGGCCAAGGCCCAGAAGTGCGGCGGCGTCCAGACGAAGATGATCAGGAAAAGTGCCAGGGCGCCGCCATCGACCTGGCCCGTGATGGCCACCCAACCCAGCAGCGGCGGCGCGGCACCTGCGGCGCCGCCGATGACGATGTTCTGTGGCGTGGCGTACTTCAGGTACAGGCTGTAGACCACCGCGTAGCCCAGCAGCGAGGCCAGGGTCAGCAGCGCACACATCAGGTTGGTGAAGACCAGCAACAGCGCCATGCCAGACACACCAAGCACGGCCGAGAATCCCAGGACCTCGCCCCGCCGGAGCACGCCGCGTGGCAGCGGCCGGGCGCGGGTGCGCGCCATGACGGCGTCGAGCCGGAAATCGACCAGATGGTTGATCGCCGCCGCCGCGCCGGCCACCAGCGCGATGCCAAGCAGGCCGAACAGCATGGGCCGCCACGGCGGCAGCGTGCGCGAGGACAGCAGCATGCCGACGGCCACGGTGAAAGCCATCAGCGCGACCACGCGCGGCTTGGTCAGTACCAGGTACTCGCGCCAGCACGCCCGGACCACCGGCAGCGGCTTGGCGAGTTCGACGACGGCCATGGCAGGGCCGCTCAGCTGAAGAACAGCAGGCGGGTGAGCAGCGTGTGGCTGGCCTCGGAGGCCATCAGGCCAACCAGCACCAGCAGCGCCAGCGGCGGCAGCAAAATTGCACAGATCAGCGCCAGTCGCTCCCAGGCCATGTGCATGAAGACGGCCACGATCAAGCCGGCCTTGAGCAGCATCAGGATGACGATCAGGCTCCAGCGCGTCAGGCCCTGGAGGTGGAAATAATCCACCATGTAGGACATCGTGCTCAGCACGAACAGCAGCAGCCAGACCTTGAGGTACAGGCCGACGGGGTGTTGCTGGTGCTGCTGTTGTTGCAGCTGTTGGGTCGTTCCGGGAGCGCTCATGCCACACCTCACCAGAGGTAGAAAAACGCGAAGATGAAAACCCAGACCAAGTCGACGAAGTGCCAGTACAGGCCTGCGATCTCGACGATCTGATAGTTGCCGCGGCGGTCATAAGCCCCGCGCATCAGCCGTGTCGCCACAATGCTGAGGTAGATGACGCCCGCGCTGACGTGCAGGCCGTGGAAGCCCGTGATCATGAAGAACGCCGAGCCAAATTGCGCGGCACCCATCGGGTTGCCCCAGGGCCGCACGCCCTCATCGAGAATGAGCTTGCTCCATTCGAAGGCTTGCATGGACACGAACATCACACCGAAAGCGGCAGTGGCGAACATCAGCAGCGCGGCTCGTCTGCGGTCGCGCTGGTAGGCGAAGTTCACCGCCATGGCCATGGTGCCGCTGCTGCTGATCAGCACGAAGGTCATGATGGCGATCAGGATCAGCGGCAGGCTGATGCCGCCGATGCGCAGCGCAAAGACCTCGCTCGGGTTGGGCCAGGGCACGGTGGTTGAGGCGCGTACCGTCATGTAGCCGGTCAGGAAGCTGCCGAAGATGAAGGTGTCGCTGAGCAGGAATATCCACATCATCACCTTGCCCCAGGCGACGTGGAAGGCCTGGCGGTCGGACGACCAGTCGGCGACCAGGCCGCGCAAGCCCAGAGGCTGGGCGGCGTTCAAGGGAATGGCACTCATGTGATGGTTCCTCCTCAGCGGGTGCCGCAGATCCGCGCGGCGGCCTCGGGGTCGATGAGGCTGAACGCAGTGAACAACGCCATCCAGACCAGCAACAGGAAGTGCCAGTAGCGGGCGCACAGGGCGACGCGCCAGGCAGCCCGCTCGGATGAAAGCTGCACCCACGCCCAGGCCACCAGCCCGCCGGCCACGTGCAGGGCATGCAAGGCCGTCAGCAGGTAAAAGAAGCTGCCGGCCGGGTTGCCGATCAAGGACACTTTGGCGCCTAGCAAGGCCTGCCAGGCCCAGGCCTGGGTGACGACAAAGGCCAGCGCGCAACCGCCGCCGGCCAGCATCGCCGGACGGCTCACCTGACCACGCTGCGCGCGCCAGGCAGCCTGTTGCATGAGAGCGCTGCCCACCAGCAGCCACGCGGTGCTGAGCCACAACTGCCAGGGCAAGCCGATGGCGACCGCATCGCTGGCGCTCAGCCGCATCACGTAGGCGACGCCGAACAGCGAGAACAGCACGGTCGCCACGCCCATGAAGACCCACAGCCCGACGCTGTGCGCCGCGCCAGGCTGAGCGCGTTGCCAGCCCAGCACCGACGGCGCCAGCACGCCGGCGCTCATGTCGCGACTCCTGTGGCCGCGGCACTCGCGGCAAGGGGCGTGGCGTCGGGCTCCTGGCCTCCTGCCTGTGCCGGTGCGTTCTGGGGGATGAAGTCTTCGGCCGCGCCGGGCACGCTATAGGCATAGGCCCAGCGGTGCACGACCGGCAGCTGCGCGCCCCAGTTGCCGTGCGCTGGCGGCGTCTGCGGCGTGAACCATTCCAGCGAGGCCGCGCGCCAGGGATTGGGGTCGGCCCTGCGGCCGCGGAACAGGCTCCACACCAGGTTGAAGACGAACACCAGTTGCGTGGCACCGACGATCAGCGCGACAACGGTGATGAAGGCGTTGAGCTGATGGGCCGACTGCGGGATGAACTGGTAGCCCTCGAAGTTGTAGTAGCGCCGCGGCATGCCCAGGATGCCCAGGTAGTGCATGGGGAAATAGATCAGATAGGTACCGAGGAAGGTGACCCAGAAATGCAGATGGCCGAGATGGTCGTTCAGCATCCGGCCGCTGATCTTGGGGTACCAGTGGTAGATCGCACCGAACACCACCAGCAGCGGCGCCACCCCCATCACCATGTGGAAGTGGGCCACCACGAAGTAGGTGCCCGACAGCGGAATGTCGACACTGACGTTGCCGAGGAACAATCCTGTCAGCCCGCCGGCCAGGAAGGTCAGCATGAAGGCCAGCGTGAACAGCATGGGCACCGACAGGTGTATGTCGCCGCGCCACAGCGTCAAGACCCAGTTGTAGACCTTGATGGCGGTGGGGACCGCGATGATCAGCGTGCTGGTGGCGAAGAAGAAGCCGAACCAGGGGTTCATGCCGCTGACAAACATGTGGTGGGCCCAGACGACGAAGCTTAAGCCACCGATGATCAAGATGGCCCACACCATCATGCGGTAACCGAAAATGGCTTTGCGCGCATGCACGCTGATGAGGTCGGACACGATGCCGAAGGCCGGCAGCGCGACGATGTAGACCTCGGGGTGGCCGAAGAACCAGAACAGGTGCTGGAACAGCAGCGGGCTGCCGCCCTTGTAGCCGGTCAACTGGCCCAGGGACACGACGGCTGGAATGAAGAAGCTGGTGCCCAGGGTCTTGTCGAGCAGCAACATGACGCCGCTGACGAACAGCGCCGGAAAGGCCAGCAGCGCCAGCACCGTGGCCGTGAAGATGCCCCACACCGACAGCGGCATGCGAAGCAGCGTCATGCCCTCGCAGCGGGCCTGCAGCACGGTCGTGACGTAGTTGAGGCCGCCCATGGTCGTCGCGACGATGAAGATCAGCAGCGAGACCAGCATCAGGATGATGCCCCAGTCGTGGCCCGGCGTGCCGGGCAAGATGGACTGGGGCGGGTACAGCGTCCAACCCGCGCCGGTGGGCCCGCCAGGCGCAAAGAAACTGGCCATCAGCACCACCACCGCCAGCAGGTAGACCCAGAAGCTCAGCATGTTCATGTACGGGAACACCATGTCCCGCGCGCCGACCATGAGCGGGATCAGGTAGTTGCCGAAACCGCCGAGAAAGAGCGCCGTCAGCAAATAGATCACCATGATCATGCCGTGCATGGTGACGAACTGGTAGTAGCGCTCGGGGGTAATGAAAGCGAAGTGGCCGGGGAAACCGATCTGCAGCCGCATCAGGTCGGACAGCAGCACGCCGACCAAGCCCACGACGATGGCCATGCTCGCGTACTGAACCGCGATGACCTTGTGGTCCTGGCTCCAGACGTACTTGTTGATGAAGCTGGTCGGCTCGTGCGCAGCAGCGTCATCATGGTCATGGTCGGCGGAGTGGGCCATGGCTGTCCTTGGTCAGTGAACCGACTGGATGTAGGCGACCAACGCGTCGAGCTCGTCGTCCTTGACGTCAAGCTTGGGCATGATGGGCTGGAAGCCCTTGACCACGCGCGAGGTCGGATCGAGGATCTGGCGCTTCAGCTCTGCTGGATTCATCACGACCTTCGAGCCGTCGGAGAAGGTCTCGGTCTTGCCGAACAAGCCCATCCAGGTCGGGCCCACGCCGGCGCTGCCATCGACCGAGTGGCAACCCGCGCAGCCCTTGCTCTGCGCCAGCGCCCTGCCCTGCGCCACCAGGTCGCCCGCAACGGCCGGGACCGCAGCGGCCGCTGGTGCCAGCGTCGCAGCAAAGGTGGGCTGAGCGGCCAACCAGGCTTTGAAGGCCGCCTCGTCCTCGACCACCACGGTGCCGTGCATCCTGGGGTGGCCGATGCCGCAGAGCTGGGCGCACATGGCCTCGTAGCGCCCGGCCACCGTGGGCGTGAACCAGAAGCTGCTGACCTGGCCGGGCACGATGTTCATGCGCGCGCGCATCGGTGGCACGAAGAAGTCGTGCAGCACGTCGTTCGAGCGCGCCAGCACCTTGACCGGCCGGTTCAGCGGCAGGTGCACCTCATTGCCGGTGATCACGATATTGGCCAGCGCCGCCGGATCACCGGGATCCAGGCCGAGCGGATTGGTGCCGCTGACAAAGCGGACGTCCGAGGCGCCCAGCTTCTTGGCGGCCCCGACGAAGCGAAAGCGCCATTGCCACTGCTGCCCCACGACCTCAAGCACCATGGCATCCGGCGGTGGCCGCAGGTAGCTGGCGTAGACCGCCAGCCCCGGCGTCAGCAGTGCAGCAATGCCCAGCGAGGTGACTGCAATGAGCCAACGCTCAAGCCGCTTGTTCTCGGGCTGGTAGGCCGCTTGGTGGCCGGCACGGTGCCGAAAGCGCAGCAGGCAGTAGACGACGAAGAGGTTGATGACGACGAAGAAGATGCCCGTGATGACGAGCGTGATCGTCAACGTCTCATCCATTTGCCGCCAGTTGGATGCCAGCGAGGTGGTCCACCACGGGCTAAGAACGTGGAACGCCAGCGAGCCGCAGACAATCGCGAGCAAGGCGAGAATCATCCACATACGTTGCTGCTCCTCGTGATGGACGACCAACGAGCTGGGGCGCGCGATCAGTTCGTGCTGGGCATGCTGGGAGTGCTGCTCAACCTGCGGTAGATCAGTGCGGCGCTGATGCCAAACACCAGGTGGCCCACCAAAGTGTTCCAGTCACGCATGTCCGAGAACCAGGGGAACAACTCCGTCAGCACATAGAAGTTGAACCAGTAAACCAGCACGCCGAAGCCGGCACCGACAGCCAGCGTCAAGCCCACCCTTTGCTCGAATTGCAGGCGGGCAATGCAAAAACCAATCACCATCCCCGAGAAGACGCCCAGCGAGTAGTGGATCAACAGTGCAACCGCTACCACGCCGAGGTCGAAGCCCGAGGACTGCAGTGCATGGGGGCCCAGCACCAGCGCCGCGACCTTGTGTGACGTGACCCAGGGGTTGCCGTCGCCAAACGTCAGCGGCCAGCACAGGTCGAGCACCATCAGCACGGCGCCAGCGGCGAGGCCTGCCACCGCGGCGGCCGACCAATCGGGCTCGCGCGATGCCAAGGTGCGGGGATTCATTCGGAGTTCCATGGCCATCTCCTCATCGTCGCCGGATCTCTAGTGAAAATACCCCATGCCCCGCACGGTGCCATCACGGCGGGCCTCAAGTGCAAGACCTGCGGCGGGATCTCAAGGGGCTGGGCGGGCGAGCGGGGCATGACCATCATCAGCATGACCTGCCCCCGCGCAAAAAACAAAGCCTCCCAGGTGTTGCGTGGACCTTCAAGGTTCGGCAACAGCGCATGGAGGCGATGATTCATCGCAATCTCCTATGACTCACGGGAGTGAGACAAGATTGTGTTATTTTTGCTTTATACACCTGCGCCCAAGAGGCCGCAACGGTCGGGAAAGCGCTGGCGATGCAGGCCTCCACTGAATCATCGACGGCCAGAAAGAAGCGTGAAGCTTGAAGCGGGTACCGAGGGGCGAGTCCGTGGTGACAGTCCTTGATCGTGATGCCCAGTGCCTCCTCACGGTCATGTACGGCCAGCCAGGAATGTCCAGTTTGCCGCATGTCGCGAGCAAGGAGACGATGTGAATCGACGAAAAAGGCTGACCTTTTGGGGCGCCGACGAAAACGACGACAGCCTCCCCCGCAGCGTCATGGAGGGCAGGAAAACTGTCACAGCTGACACTGTCGACGACTATGCCGCCGGATATGGAGAATTTGGCGACGGAGGCTACCAACCAGGCGACCTCATTGAGGTCTATGACCTGAAGAAGCGCCTTCGCTGCCTGATCAAGGCGACCAAGGTCTACACGATTGAGTTCGGGAACGTTCCTGACGAGGTTTGGCGGGGCGAAGGGTTCTTGAGCGCGAAGGAATTCCAGGACTGCCATGTCCGGTGCATGCCCCACCTGACGCTGCATGACAAATTCGAGCTGGTCACGCTGCATTTCGAGCTTGTTGAGATCATCGCTCGCGACATTTGAGTGGAAAGTGGAAATTTGCTGGATACCCTAGCTTCGCTGCCACAATCCGGCGCAATTCGATTAAGCAGCCCCTCCGACAACCGCAATCTTCACAATCTCCATGACCCATTCCAGGGCCTGCCGCTCGTCAAGACCGCCCTTCAGCAAAGGCTCGATGTCAATTTTCGAAGGGCCTCGGTGCTCAATGAAGACGGCGAAAGTAGTGGTATTTGGCACGGCTTGAACTACCAACCGTTTGTTCCCCACGACAGCCTGAGTGTTTGGTGCAACCACGGGACCTTCTCATTGAAATGAAACCTCAATCTTGACAGATCACCAAACTCTCACCAGCACGCCCACCCTCGGATTCAGGGAGCAACAATATGACCCCGCAATCCAGACGTCGCGGCCCGGGTTTAGGACCGCAATAAGCTCGTGAAGCGCAGCGCGCTTTGACGAGTATTCCCATAGTGGGAATTTTTTATGGATTTGATCCAGAAATGAAAATGGCACCAACAACCTAAGTTATTGATGCCATTCATTATTTCTTGGGGTGGCTGATGGGACTCGAACCCACGACAACCAGAATCACAATCTGGGACTCTACCAACTGAGCTACAGCCACCGCAGTTGAGTCTGCTATTCTAACCTGAAATTTATGATCTCAGCAAGACTTTCCAGGAAATCTTGCTGAGGATCGATCAGGAATCCTCAAGGATTGCCGGCAACCGGTACGGCCATCATGGCCTGCGGCTTCACATTCACCTTCAAGCTGCTCTTGAGGGCGCTGAAGTAGGCGGCGGATTCGGCGGCGCTCCAGGCCTGGGCATATTGCTGCTCCACCTTCTTGGCATCGGCCAAGGCCGGGTCGCGCGGCAGCACCTTGTTGATGCGCACCACCACGTACTGGCCGTTGCCGGCATCCACGCCCACGCTGGCCGGCAGCTTGCTAACATCGGCGCGCAGCACGTCGTCCAGCGCCTTGCGCGGCAGTTTGCCGGGCTTGGCGCGCGACACCAACTCGGCAGCGTCGAGCCCCGTCAGATCGCCCGATTTCTGCAGGGCCTGCAGGCGCTCCTGGCCGGCCTTGACCGCCAGCTCGGCCGACATCTTCTGCACCAGCACCTCGCGCACCTGCGCCTTGACGTCTGCCAGCGGCTGCTGGCGCGCCGGATGGTAGTTGACGACGCGCGCCGACAACAGTTGCATGGGTGCCGTTTCCTGCGCTTCCGTGTTGCGCTTGGTGCGCAGCGAGTCGGCGCTGAAGATCGCGTCGAGCAGCTTCGTGGAAGCCAGCGGGCCGACAGCGGTAGGCGCGGGCTGGCGCTGCACGGTGGCCGTCTGCAGCTTCAGCTTGAGCTTGTCGATCACGGGCTTGAAGCTGTCGGCCTGCTCGTACACCGTGTTGGTGAACTGCTCGGCCAGTTCGGCATAGCGCTTCTGAGCCAATTGGCGCTTCACTTCGGTCTCGATCTCGCCGCGCACGGCGTCGAAGCTCTTCTTCTCGCCGCCGCGCACGCCCGTCAGCTGGATGATGTGATAGCCGAAATCGGACGGCACCACGTCGCTGATGTCGCCCTGCTTCATCGCGAACACGGCGTCTTCGAAAGGCTTGACCATCGCGCCGCGGCCGAAGAAATCGAGGTCGCCGCCATGGCTGGCCGAGCCTTCGTCCTGCGAATTCTTGCGTGCGACGTCAGCGAAGGTGGCAGGTGCCTTGCGCACTTCGGCCAGCAAGGCTTCCGCGCGGGCCTTGGCCTTGGCGCGATCGTCGGCCGAGGCGTTCTTGTCGACCTTGATCAGGATGTGGCTGGCGCGACGCTCTTCAGGCGTCGAGAAACGCGCGGCATTTTGCTCATAGTAGTCGTGCAGGTCTTTGTCGCTGACAGTGATGCCGGGCATCAGGGCGTCCAGGTCGAGCTCCACGTATTCGATATCGGCGCTCTCGGGCAGCTGGAACTTCAGGGCGTTGGCGCTGTCCTTGTAGTAGGCCTCGATCTGCGCGTCAGTGGGCTCCGCCTTGGATGCAAAGGCCTTGGCGTCGAACACTTGGGACTGCACTTCGCGCTGCTGGAAGTAGGCATTGAAGGCCAGATCGGCAGCCGCCGCGCCGCCCACGGCGGACTCGCTGACAGGCTCAGTCACCTGGCGCAGGACCAGCTCCCGCTGCAGGCGCTGCGCGAAACCTTCGAAGCTCATGCCCTGCGCCGCGAACATGGCCTCGTTGATCTTGCCGTCGGCGCCGTGCAGGACCGCGAACTGCGGGTCGGTCCAGAACACCTTGTTCAGGCGCTCGCGCGTCACGGTCAGGTGCTCTTGCGCGGCGACAGCCTGGATGACGCGCTCGCGCACCAGTTGGTCCAGCGTCTGGCGGCGCATTTCCGGTGAATCGAGCAGCTTGGGATCGATATTGGGCGACTGCGCACGCAGGCGCTCGCCTTGCACGCGCACTGCGGCGTCGAGCTCGGTGCGGGTGATCTTGGCGCCGTCCACGCTGGCGACAGCGGCGTTGCTGCCGTCCATGAACCGGGTGTAGCCGTTCACGCCCAATGCCACGAAGGACGGAAGTATCAGGATCAGCAGCAGAAACTGGAACAGGCGGGTGTGCTTACGGACGAAATCGAACATTCGAAACCTTTGACGGTGCATGCGCAAACGTGACAAAGGCGAACCGCGGTTCGCCTTTGATTTGCTGGCATTCTAGCCAAGACCTGAACCTTGGCTGACAGACCCTTGAACGAAGTTTGGGTGGTGGGTGCTAACGGGTTCGAACCGCTGACCTACTCCTTGTAAGGGAGCCGCTCTACCAACTGAGCTAAGCACCCGGAAATCCGGATCTTCAGTTTACCGCGTCCTTGAGCGCCTTGCCGGGACGGAACTTGGGCACCTTGGCGGACTCGATCTTGATCTCATCGCCGGTGCGCGGATTGCGTCCGCTGCGTGCGGCGCGCTTGGTCACGCTGAAGGTGCCGAATCCTACCAGAGAAACACTGCCGTTCTTCTTCAAGGTGGTCTTGACGCCACCGATGACCGCTTCGAGCGCCCGCCCCGCCGCGGCCTTGGAAATATCGGCCTGCGTGGCGATGTGCTCGATCAATTCAGCTTTATTCACGAATCAACTCCCGTCATTCACAAGCGTCCGGCATACCGGCACCGCGGCCTGTGTCATCTCATTGAAAAATAATTCTATGTCTGCCGGGAGCGTGATTCGGAGCGTGTAAGCCCCTAAGGGAGATTGCTCTCCCTCAAGCTGCTACTTGACCCGGGCGCGGATCTCGGGGAGTGCCTTTTGCAGGTAATAGACCATGGACCAGATGGTCAATACAACAGCCAGCACAATCAACCATGAGCCCCACAGGTGGGTGGGAATCCAGCCGAACAGCTCGCCGTCGTAGAGCAGGAACGGAATGGCGACCATCTGCACCGTGGTCTTGAGCTTGCCCACCATGTGCACGGCCACGCTGCGCGAGGCGCCGATCTGCGCCATCCATTCCCGCAAGGCGGAGATCGCGATCTCGCGGCCGATGATCACCAAGGCCACCAAGGCGTTGACGCGCCCCAGCTCCAGCAGGATCAGCAGCGCGGCGCAGACCAGGAACTTGTCGGCCACCGGGTCCAGGAAGGCGCCGAAGGACGAAGTCTGGTTGAGCCGCCGCGCCAGGTAGCCATCCAGCCAATCGGTCAGCGCCACGAGGATGAACAGGCTGGTCGCCAGCAGGTTCTTGGTCGCCGGATCGATGTTCAGATAGAACACACCGACGATCAGCGGAATGGCCACGATCCGGGCCCAGGTGAACAGGGTAGGCAACGTCAGAAACATCAGGTTATTGTGCCTCTATATTCGTACCATATGGATGCACGCCGCTTGGCAGTCCGCGCCCTGCCCTGTCACTTGTCCAGCGTCCTGGGCTTGAAGCGCCTGTCGTCGTCGAACAGGAAGGTTTCGGTGAATTTGCGCGGCTCCGGCAAACGCGACAGGTCGCCGTAGGGCGCCGCCTTGTGGATCGCCGCAATGGCGATGTCCACGGTGTCCTTGGCCTGCGTGGGCACGCGCAGCACGGTCACGTGCTTGACGCGGCCATCGCGGTACAGCTCGACCTCCAGTACCGGAATGGCGAGCAGTTCGTCGGGCACCTCGCCCATGTAGGTGATGTCGGGATTGGCCGCCACCAGCCGCTGCGCCGCCTGCAGACGCAGTTCATCATGCGTGCGCACCGGCTTGGGCGGCGGCAGGCCGGACGCCGCATCGCCGCCCACGCCCGCGCCCGCCGGCGCGTGGCCCGTTCCCAGAGCGGCAGAGGGCATGGCTTCTTCGGCATGCTGCGGCGCCTGCGCCAAGGTGGCAGGCGCGCCTGACATGCCGGTCAGGCTGGTGTTGGAGCAGGCGCCGAGCCACAGCGTCAAGCTCAGGCCCAGGCCGGTCAGCCAGACGCCGGAGCGGCGTCGTTCTTCCTGCGGGGCGACGCCATTCCAACAGACAGAAGTTTCAATGCAAGACACGATAAATCTCCTCGGCCAAATCTCTGGATATCCCTTTGACGGTCATCAACTCGTCGACGCTGGCACTGGCCACGCCCCTGACGCCGCCAAAGCGCTGCAAAAGCTGGGCGCGCTTCTTCGGCCCGACACCCGGCACATCTTCCAACCTGGAGCCGCCGGTGCGCACGGCCGCGCGTTTGGCCCTCATGCCGGTGATGGCAAAACGATGCGCTTCGTCGCGGATCTGCGCCACCAGCATCAAGGCCGCAGAGTCGCGCCCCAGGTAGACCTTCTCGCGGCCGTCGGCAAACACCAATTCTTCCAGGCCCACCTTGCGCCCCTCGCCTTTTTCCACACCGACGATCAGGCCCAAGTCCAGCCCCAGTTCCTCGAACACCTCGCGCGCCATGGCCACCTGGCCGCGTCCGCCGTCGACCAGCACCAGGTCGGGCAGGCGCGCATGGCCCAGTTGCGCGCCTTCGGCCAGCTTGGCATAGCGGCGCGTCAGCACCTGGCGCATGGCGGCGTAGTCGTCGCCTCCCGTGATGCCCTCGATGTTGAAGCGGCGGTACTGGCTGCTCTGCATCTGATGCGATTCAAACACAACGCAGGAGGCCTGTGTGGCCTCGCCAGCGGTGTGGCTGATGTCGAAACATTCGATCCGCAGCGTCGCCAGGTCCGGCACGTTGAGGTCCAGCGCATCCGCCAGCGCCCGCGTACGGGCCTGCTGCGAGCCCTCTTCGGCCAGCAGGCGCGCCAGCGACAGTTCGGCGCCCTTGATGCACATGTCTTGCCAGATGCGCCGCTGCCCGCGCGGCTGCGCCTGCAGCGTGACCCTGTGTCCGGCCTGCGCAGACAGCGCCTCGCCCAGCGCCTCCGAGACCGGATCGCTCAGCACCAGCAGGGCCGGCGTGAAGGCATCCAGATAATGCTGCGCCATGAAGGCCTCCAGCACCAGTTGCTCGGGAGAGCGCCTGACGGCAATGGCCTGGCTTTCGTCCTCGCCGCCGTCGTCCAGCGCCAGCGCCGTGGCGTCCTCGACGTGCTTGGGAAAATAGGCGCGATCGCCCAGATGCCGTCCGCCCCGCACCATGGCGAGGTTGACGCAGGCCCGACCGCCTTGCAGCTTCACCGCCAGGATGTCGACGTCTCGGTCACGCCCTGTGGCGCTGTTCTCGTCGACCGACTGCTGCTGCAGGACCTTGGACAAGGCCGTGATCTGGTTGCGGACCTCGGCCGCCTGCTCGTACTGCATGTGCTCGGCGAACACCATCATCTGCGCCTGCAGCCCGGCCATTACCTCGTCGGTCTCGCCCAGCAAAAAGCGCTCGGCATTGCGGACGTCGCGGGCGTAGTCCTCGGTCTGGTGCTCGGGCACGCAGGGGCCCGAGCAGCGCCGGATCTGGTACAGCAGGCAGGGGCGGCTGCGGTGGTTGAACACGGTGTCCTCGCAGGTCCTGAGCTTGAACACCTTCTGGATCAGTTGGATGGACTCCTTGACCGCCCAGGCGCTGGGAAAAGGCCCGAAATAGCGGTGCCGCTTCTCAACCGCGCCGCGGTAGTAGCTGACGCGCGGGTAGGCATGCGCGCTCAGCTTCAGGTAGGGGTAGCTCTTGTCGTCCCGGAACAGGATGTTGAACTTAGGGTTCAGGGCCTTGATGAGGTTGTTTTCCAGCAGCAAGGCCTCGGCCTCGGTGCGCACGACGGTGGTCTCCAGCCTCGCGATGCGCGCCACCATCATGCCGGTGCGCGTGCCTGCATGGTTCTTGTGGAAGTAGCTGGACACGCGCCGCTTCAGGTTGATGGCCTTGCCGACATACAGCACCTGGTCCTGCGCATCGAAATAGCGGTACACGCCGGGCAGGCCCGGCAACGCTGCGACCTCCTGCAGCAGGCGCGCGCGCGCGGCCAGCGCGGCCCGTTCGATGTCGGCCACACGCACTGCCTCCGCGGCCTCGGCCTCGGCTCGTTCCTGCGCCCACTGCGCCAGGGCGGCTTCGCCCAGCGCCGGATCAACCGCCGCCGCGTCCGACCCTTTTGCCGGTGCTCGCTTGCGCCCGGTTTTCTTCTCATCCGTCATGGGGCGGCATTGTGCCGCCGATAATCCCGGGCCATGCGAAACAAAACGTGGGACGTGTTCTGCCAGGTCATCGACAACCACGGCGACATTGGCGTGTGCTGGCGCCTGGGGCGGGACCTGGCGGCACGCGGCCAGGCCGTTCGACTCTGGCTGGACGATGCCAGCGCGCTGCGCTGGATGGCGCCCGAACCCTGGCCCGCGGGGCTGAGCGTGCATCGCTGGGCTGACGCGGCCAGCCAGTTTCAGAGCGCCGACGTCGTGATCGAAGCATTTGGTTGCAACTTGCCCGATGAGGTGCTGGCACGCATGGCGCAAGCACCTCATGCGCCGTGCTGGATCAACCTCGAATACCTGAGCGCGGAAGCCTATGTGGAGCGCAGCCATCTACTGAAGTCGCCTCAGTTCAACGGTCCGGCACAGGGCTTGAACAAGCATTTCTTCTACCCCGGCTTCACGCCGCGCACCGGCGGCCTGATCCGCGAGTCCAACCTGGCCAGGCGGCAATCGGAATTTCAGGCCCAGGCCTGGTCGCTCGCGCATCAATGCGCCTCCGCGCCCGAAGAGCGGCGCGTCACGCTGTTCGCGTACCAGGTTCATGCGCTGCCACAGCTGCTGCAAGCCCTGGCGGATCGACCCAGCGTCATCCTGGTGTGTTCAGGCGCCGTACAGGCCGAAGCGCGGCAAATGATTGAAAACCGGCGCGCGAGCGGTGCGGCTGTGCGCGCCGTGGCCCTGCCCTATCTGCCGCAGGACGATTTCGACCACCTGCTGTGGTCGTCGGACCTGAACCTGGTGCGCGGCGAGGACTCGTTCGTGCGCGCTCAATGGGCGGCCAAACCCATGGTCTGGCAGATCTACCCGCAAAGCGACATGGCGCACCGCACCAAGCTCGAGGCATTTCTAGCCCACTGGCTGGCCGCGGGCGCGGAGCCGGACATGGTGGCCGATTGGCGCAGGCTATGGCTGGGCTGGAATGGTTTTGAAGACCTGCAAGCAGGCCCTCCCTGGCGGCTTCCGGACGCGGCCCAAGCCTTGCTACATGCCAAAAAATGGCGCGAACACCTGAGTTTGCAGACCGACCTGAGCACCCAACTGCTGCACTTTTTAGGCATTTCAGGCTAAAATCCAACGTTTGCCGCGCTGGTGCCGATTCTTCAATCGGCGCACCCCATCGATACCCGAATCCATTTCCGGATCGACGACCGAAGTCAGGCGCGAACAAAGTACAGCATTTACCGTACCCCAACCCGGAATCACTATGAAGATCGCTCAGGAAATCCGCGCCGGCAACGTCATCATGCATGGCAAGGACCCCATGGTCGTGCTCAAGACCGAATACAGCCGCGGCGGCCGCAATGCCGCCACCGTGCGCATGAAGCTCAAGAGCCTGCTGAACAACTCCGGCACCGAAGTCGTGTTCAAGGCCGACGACAAGATGGACCAGATCATTCTGGACAAAAAGGAATGCACCTACACCTACTTCGCTGACCCGATGTACGTGTTCATGGACACCGACTACAACCAGTTCGAGGTGGAAGCCGAGAACATGGGCGACGCCATCCAATACCTGGAAGACGCCATGCCTGTTGAAGTCGTGTTCTACGACGGCAAGGCCATCTCGGTGGAGCTGCCCACCTCGCTGGTCCGCGAAGTGACCTGGACCGAACCCGCCGTCAAGGGCGACACCTCGGGCAAGGTGCTCAAGCCCGCCAAGATCTCGACCGGCTTCGAAATCCCCGTGCCCATCTTCGTGGCCCAGGGCGACAAGATCGAAATCGACACCCGTACCCACGAGTACCGCAAGCGCGTCTAAGCTCCGCTCGGACATCCCATGAAAAAGACACCCTCGGGTGTCTTTTCTTTTTACAAGCTTGCTTTATTGCGCTTTATTGCGCCGTCCAGCCGCCGTCCATGGCCCAGGCCTGTCCGCGCACATTGGCCGCGGCATCGGAGCAGAGGAACACCGCCAACGCACCCAGTTCCTCCGGGGTGGTGAACTTCAGCGACGGCTCCTTTTCGGCCAGCAGCTCGCGCTTGGCTTCCTCATTGCTGATCTTGTGCTCAGCCGCACGCGCGTCCACCTGCTTTTGCACCAGCGGCGTCAGCACCCAGCCCGGGCAGATCGCATTGACCGTCACCGGCGAGGTGGCCGTCTCCAGCGCCGTCGCCTTGGTCAGGCCCACCAGGCCATGCTTGGCCGCCACATAGGCCGACTTCTGCGCCGAGGCCACCAGGCCGTGCACGGACGCCAGGTTGATGATGCGTCCCCAGCCGCGCGCCAGCATGCCCGGCAGCACCAGGCGGGTGGTATGGAAGGCCGAGCTCAGGTTGATCGCGATGATGGCGTCCCAGCGTTCGACCGGGAAGTCCTGGACCGGCGCCACATACTGGATGCCGGCGTTGTTGACGATGATGTCGCAACCGCCGAATTCGGTGTTGACGTAATTGATCATGGCCTCGATCTCGGCCGGCTTGCTCATGTCGGCACCGTGATAACCGACCTTCACGCCCAGAGCAGCGACTTCGGCCTTTGGCGCCTCATGGTCGCCAAAGCCATTCAGCACGATGTTCGCGCCTTGCTTGGCCAAGGCCAGGGCAATGCCCAGCCCGATGCCGCTGGTGGACCCCGTGACCAGCGCAGTTTTGTTCTTCAACATGTGGATGCTCCCTCAGGATTGGTAGGATGTTTCAACCAGCGACTACCCCAAGGATAACCAAGATGTTTGAACCCCAGCTGAAATCCGTGCAATGCCTGGGCGCTGGCGGCCTGCACCGGATGGCGTATTGGGAATGGGGTGATCGCCACAACGACAAGGTGCTGGTCTGCGTGCACGGCCTGACCCGTCAAGGCCGCGATTTCGACACGCTGGCACGCCGGCTCAGCGATCGCTATCGCGTGGTCTGTCCTGACGTAGCCGGACGCGGCCAATCGGACTTCCTGGCCAATCCCGCGCACTACCAGGTACCCGCCTACGTGGCCGACATGGTCACCCTGCTCGCCCGGCTGGACGTGCCGTCGGTCGACTGGATCGGCACCTCCATGGGCGGCTTGATCGGCATGGGCCTGGCATCTCTGCCCGAGAGCCCCATCCAGTGCCTGGTCCTGAACGACGTGGGCCCCGCCATCGAG
>Ga0213872_10000235_pt1 | contig 48674 bp, 43 predicted proteins | sample VelepicomBERX_R2_FD_160071 | JGI IMG/M metagenome (GOLD analysis project Ga0213872, IMG submission 160071) | Rhizosphere microbial communities from Vellozia epidendroides in rupestrian grasslands, the National Park of Serra do Cipo, Brazil - RX_R2 | ecosystem: Host-associated > Plants > Roots >... | reverse complement strand
CCCAAGGTCGCCCTCGTGGCCTGCATGCGCAAGTTGCTGACCACGCTCAACGCGATGGTCCAAGCCGGTTCGAAGTGGGATCCGGAGCGTCACGGGGCTTGACGTCGGAGACGGTTACTCAGAGCTTGCGTGCCAGGGCGGCAACGACTTCGGCTGCCGGCGCCGCCTGCGGGCGGGCGCCCTGGCCGGCCCACATGGGCGAAAAATCGCCGCTGCCCAGGCGCTCGGCGGCGGCGCGCAGCGGCGCCACCGCGTTGACAGCGCTCGGAAAGGCAGGCGACACCGGGCAGATGAAGTCGAGCTCGCGCATCAGGCGGTTGACGATGCCGCGCGCCGGGCGGCCCGTGTACACATTGGTCAGCGCCGTCCGCAGCTCGCCCGACGCGCCCAGCGCCGCGCGATGCACGGGGTTCGTCAGGGCCTCGGGGCTCAGCAGGAAGGCGGTGCCGATCAGCACGGCGCAGGCGCCTTGCGCGAGGGCGTTGGCCACGCTGTCGGCATCGCCGAGGCCGCCGGCGGCGATGACGGGCAGGCGCGTCTCGGCCAGGATCCGCTTCAGCAGCGGCAGGGTGCTGGGCTGGCCGGCGAGGTCGTTGCCGAGGAAGATGCCGCGATGGCCGCCGGCCTCGGTGCCTTGCGCGATGAGCACGTCGACACCGCGCGCTTCGAGCCAGCGCGCCTCTTCAATCGTGGTGGCGCTGGACCATATCTGCGCGCCGGTGCGGCGCACCGCCTCGAACAGCGCGGGCCGCGGCAGGCCGAAGTGAAAGCTCACCACCTCGGGGCGCAGCGTCTCGATGAGGGCGAGCGCTTCGTCGCCGAAGGGCTGCCGCCCCGGCCCGGTGGGAACGTCGGCGGGGTCAAGGCCGAATTCCTCGTAATAGGGCCGGAGCCGATCGCGCCAGACCTGCTGCGCGCGTGCGTCAGGCGCGGGCGGCGTGTGCACGAAGAAGTTGACGTTGACGGCGCGCTGGCCGGCTGCGCGGATGGCGGCGATCTCCTCGGCCAGCACGGGCGGCGCGAGCGACGCGCCCGGCAGCGAGCCGAGCGCGCCGGCACTGCCGGCACCGACGGCCAGCGCGCTGGCCTGGTAGCCCGCCATCGGGGCCTGGATGATCGGCACGGCAAGGCCGTGCCGGGCCATGAAGGAGCGGGAGTCGGTCGTCATGCGGCCGACTCTACGCGCCGATCAAAGGCCCCGGTCTTCTACGGTGATATCGCGCGGGGCCGCACCGTCGAGGCTGAGGCGGTGGGCCTGCTCGAAGGCTTGTTCAAGGCTGCGCGTGAAGCGTGGCGTGTCGAAGAGGCGGCCGGCGCTGCGCTGGGTTTCGAGCTTCGTGCGGATCGTCGCGAGCAGGGCCGGATCGCGCGCCAACGCGACGGCGGCTTGCACATAGGTTTCGCGTGTGGGCGCGATCAGCTCCGGCAGGCCGATGGCTTCGAGCAGGCTCGCGGCCATGCGCGCGGCGAAGGACTGGCCCGGCTGCGTCAGCACGGGCAGGCCCATCCAGAGCGCGTCGCTCGCGGTGGTGCCGGCGTTGTAGGGCAGGGTGTCGAGGAAGAGGTCGGCGACGGCGACGCAGGCGAGGTAGGTCTCGCGATCCTGGCGCGGCGCGAACACGATGCGCTCGGGTGCGAGGCCGCGCCGCTGCGCCTGCTCGCGCAGGTTGGCGCGGGCCTGCTCGTCCTCGCCAAGAATCCACAGCACGGCGCCCGGCGCCTGCTGGAGGATGTCGACCCACGCGTCGAAGTGCTCGGGCGCGATCTTGCAGGAGTTGTTGAAGCAGCAGAACACGAAGCCCGCTTCGGGCAGGCCGACGTCGGCGCGACGCGCGGCAGGCGGGCGCGGGCGCTGCCGGTCGTTGGCCTGGTAGCTCGGCAGGACGATGAGGCGCTCGTCATAGCAATCGCGCGTGGCCGGCGGCACCAGCGTGGCGTCGGCGATCAGGTAGTCGTGGAGCCCCGTGCCGGCGCTGCCGAGGTAGCCGAGGTAGGACATCTGTACCGGCGCGGCGCGCGCGGTGAAGATGCCGCTGCGCGCGCCTTCGGTGAAGCCGGTCAGGTCGATGGCGATGTCCACGCCCAGGCTGCGCGCGAGCACGGTGATCTCGCGTTCGGGCAGGGCTTCGGCGTCGATGAAGCGGTCGACGGCGGCACGCAGGCGCGGCTGGATGCCCTCGTGCTCGACCGGGCCGTAGTGGATGGCGATGACTTCGAAGCGCTCGCGATCGTGCAGCTCGAGCACTTCGGCCATCAGGTAGGCGACCGGGTGGGCGCGCAGGTCGCGCGAGATGTAGGCGATGCGGATCCGGCCCGCGTCATGGCGCGCTCGCGGTGCGGCCGGTGCCAGCTCGCCGGCGCAGGTGCTCTGGACCCAACGCCGCGCCGCCAGTTGCTGCAGGCGCGGGTCATCGACAAGGCACTGCAAGGCCAGCGGCTGGACGCAGCGGCGGCCTTCGAGCACGCCGGCAGCCAGGGCGGCGCGGCTCGCGGCGAAGCCGTCCCAGTCGAAGACGTGGGCGGCGGCGTACAGGCGCGTGCCGGGCAGCCAGTCGAACTCGGGGCGCAGCGCCAGGGCCCGGTCGAAATCGGCGAGCGCCGGCGCGAACTGGCGCGAGAGCAGGCGCAGGTTGCCGCGGTTGTTGAGTGCCTCGGCCAGGTCGGGCTGCAGGGCGAGCGCCTGGTCGTAGGCGTCCATCGCCTCGGCGGCGCGACCGAGGTTCTTGAGCGCGATGCCGCGCAGGTTGTGCGCCTCGGCGCCGGCCTGCTGGCGGGCGACGAGCACGTCGAGTTCGGCCAGTGCGTCGGCCGGGCGGCCGAGGTGGAGCAGCGTGCGGGCGCGCTCCGTGTGAAAGCGTGGGTCGCCGGCATCGGCATGGATCGCGGCGTCGAAGGCGCGCAGCGCGGCTTCGCGGCCCTCGACGGTCTCGCGCTTCTGGAGCGACAGGCCCAGCCCGTAATGCGCCCCTGCGTAGGCCGGATCGATGGCCAGGGCGCGCTCGAAGGCCTCGATCGCTTCGCGCGTACGGCCCAGCTCCTGCAGCACGACGGCATGGTTGTGGCGCGTGACCGCGTCGCGCGGCTGCACGGCGTTGCTCGCGGCGTAGGCCTGCTCGGCCTCGGCCCAACGCTGCGCCGAGGCGAACAGGTTGCCGAGGGTGGTGTGGACTTGCGCGTCGCGCGGAAACTCCCGCGCGGCGGCGCTCAGCAGCGCCAGCGCGTTGGCTTCCTGGCCCGACAGCGTCAGCGCCCGCGCGAGGCCGCAGTACGACGCCGCATGGCCGGGCTGGCGCTCGATCAGGTCGTTGAAATAGCGGGCAGCGAGCGCGGCCTGGCCGAGGCCGAGCAGCGTCTGGGCCGACTCGAAATGGCTCTCGAAATGCTGCGGCGCGCGTTTCGCCGCGTGCTGGAAGTGCTGCAGGGCGGCGCGCAGATCACCCAGGCGCCGCAGCGCGAGCGCGAGGTTGTAATGGGCCGTCGCGTGGCCGGGCACCTGCTCGACGGCCTGGCCGAGCAGCGCCACGGCCTCGGCGAAGTCGCCGCTGCGATAGGCCGCCAGGCCTTTCTGCATGAGGACGTCGGTGCGCGCGGTGTTCATCGGCTTCAAGATCTTGCAGCAGTACGCGCTCGGCCGGCGCATTGCCCCTGTTTGCTTCGAAGCGGCGAGTGTCCCGCGGCGGGCGATGCGGCGATGCGTGGAGCGGGCCCCGGCTTGCCCGGCAGTTCGGGCGATCACGGGCCTCGATTACGATGGCGCCCATCGCCGCGCTCGCCGTCCGCGCGGGCGACCCGCTCCATGGAAGAAATCGTCCTCTACGCCTTGCCCGTTTTCCTGCTCCTGATGGCGCTGGAATGGGCCTGGGGGCGCCGCACGGGCCACGACAACTACGGCCTGGCCGACACGCTCAACAGCCTGAGCCAGGGCCTGCTGAGCCAGGCCGTGGCGCTCGTCACGCCGCTGATACAGACCGGGCTGTACGCCTGGGTGCAGCCGCACCTGCGCCTGCTGCCGCCGACGGCCTGGCACACGGCCTGGGGCTGGGTGCTCGCGGTCGTGATCTACGACTTCTCCGACTACTGGCTGCACCGCGTCAGCCACGAGAGCGCGCTGTTCTGGGCGGCGCACGCCGTGCATCACCAGAGCGAGCATTTCAACCTGAGCACGGCGCTGCGCCAGGAGAGTTTCTATTCGGTCATGGGCGCGCCCTTCTTCGTGCCGATGGCGGTGCTCGGCGTGCCGGTGGAGCAGTTCGTCGTGGCCGGCCTGGTCGTGCTGATGTACCAGTTCTGGATTCACACCGAGCACATCGGCCGCCTCGGCTGGCTCGACGGCGTGCTCTCGACGCCGTCCAACCATCGCGTCCATCACGCGGTCAACCCGGGCTATCTCGACAAGAACTACGGCGCGATCTTTGTGGTGTGGGACCGGCTGTTCGGCAGCTTCGCGTCCGAGACCGAGCCCTGCGTCTACGGCACGGTCAAGCCGCTGGCGAGCTGGAATCCGCTGTGGGCGGTGGCGCAGTTCTATGTCGAACTCTGGCACCGGGCCCGCGCGACGCCGCGCTGGCGGGACAAGCTGCGCGTCGTCTACAAGTCGCCGGGCTGGCAGCCGCCGGGCGCGGCGCTGGCCGACGTGCCCGCGGCGGTTCGCCTCGCGCAACCGCGCTTCGATCCGGTGCTGCCGCCGGCGGCGCGGCGACTGGCGGCGGCGCTGTTCCTCGGCATCGGCGGTGCCGTGCTGCTGTGGATGTGGCGGGCGGACGAGCTCGCCTATGGCGCCAACCTGCTGGCCGCTGCGCTGCTCGCGGCGAGCCTGTGGTTCGTGGGCCGCGCGCTGAGGCCGGCAGGTGAGGCGCAACGGGCGCCGTGGCTCACCGGTCTGCTCGGCTTCGGATGCGCCGCACTGCTCGGGGCGGTCGGCTGGTTCGCCTGAAGGCCACGGCTAGGCCAGCGCCGCGACGGCGCCCTGCAGCGCCTCGACGACCTTGATCGCCATCGGCGAGGGCGTGCGCTCCTTGAGGCGCACGACGGAGGTCTCGGCATAGAGCGCCGGCAGGCCGCGCACGGTAAGCGGGACGAGGCGCTTGTGCTTGATCTCGTCCTGCACGGCCGCATCCATCGTGGCGGCCACGGTGTCGGAATGCAGCGCGACGGCGGTGAGCTGCTCCAGCGCGTCGCACTCGAAGGCCAGCAGCCGAGTCGTCGCTGGCAGCGTCATGTGCGCGCGCACCGCGGCTTCGACGAAGCGCGGCAGCTTCAGCGAGGCGATGCCGTAGCGCCAGATCTCGTCGAGCGTGCAGGCGCGCGCGGCCAGCGGGTGCCCGGCGCGCACGTAGAAGCGGCCGCGCAGGCGCACGAGGTGCTCGATCGACAGGGCCGGGTCGGGCGGGATGTCGCGCACGTCGGCCACGAAGAACTCGATGTCTTCGGAGCGCAGGCGCTCGTACAGCAGCGCCCAGTTGGTCGTCTCGATGCGCAGGGCCACTTCCGGATGCTGCTGCCGCAGCGCCGGGCCGATCTGCGGCAGCAGCAGCGCCGCCGGGATCGGACCCAGGCCGAAGGCGACATCGCCGAGCTTGGCCTCGGCGTAGAGCTGCATCTCGCGCTTGAGGCCGCGCGCGTCGAACACCAGCTTGCGCGCCCGCTCGATCAGGTGGCGGCCGGCCGGCGTGGGCTGCACGGGGCCGTTGTCGCGGTCGAACAGGCGCAGGTCGAGCTCCTGCTCGAGCGCCTGGATGCTGCGGCTGAAAGCCGGCTGGCTCAGGTGGACGCGCTCGGCCGCGCGGGCGAAATGGCACTCGTCGGCGAGGGCGAGCAGATGGCTCAGGCGCTTGATGTCCATGGATCGTTAATGTGCTTGATGCATCACTATAAGAATAACAATGCATTGGCAACATTCAATGCGCGCGCCTAAAAATGAGGCATCACGCTAAAAAGAGGAGACAACGCATGGGTGCGTTCCTGCAGAACACACTGGTCATCGCCATCCTGGCCGGTTACGCCATGATGGAATGGCTCAGCCGCCGCTATGCCCAGACGGTGCATGCCAACGCCAACGACACGCGGCTCGAGCTGCTGATGTTCCTGAGCCTGGTGGCGATCACGCAGCCGCTGGCGCTGCTCGGCTCGAACCTGCTGTGCCAGCACTGGCTGCCGGCGCAGCGCGACGCGCTCGTAGGGCTGCCCTGGTGGGGCATGCTCGGGCTGCTGCTCGTGGCCGACGACCTGACGCAATACCTCTGGCACCGCGTTTCGCACACGCCGCTGCTGTGGCCGCTGCACCGCGCGCATCACTCGGCCAAGTACATGAGCATCCGGATGACCTACCGGAACAACTTCTTCTACTACCTGCTGATGCCGGGGCTGTGGAGCAGCGGCGTGCTCGTCTACCTGGGCCTGGGCAAGGTCTACCTGCCCTACATCGTCGTCAAGCTGACCGTGATCATGGGCGCGCACTGCGCCTGGCCCTGGGACGCGCCGCTCTACAAGGTGCGCTGGCTGCGGCCGGTGATGTGGATCGTCGAGCGCACGATCTCGACGCCCGCGACGCACTGGGCCCACCACGCGCTGACCGACCGCGACGGCATCGGCCACTACAAGGGCAATTACGGCAACCTGCTGTTCTTCTGGGACGTGCTGTTTGGGACTGCGCACATCACGCGCAAGTACCCGGCGGCGATCGGCCTGCAGGACGACCTCGTCTACGGCGAGGAGCACTGGGTCGACCAGATGTTCTATCCGCTGAGCCAGTCCCGGCGCGAGCAGACGGCGCTGCGTCCCGGCGGCGCAATGTTCGAGGAGCGTGAGGAAATGCCGGCAGCACCGCAAGCCTGACGAAAGCCGCGGCTTACGAAGCGATACATGCTCGGGTCAACGACACGCTAACGCCATCGTTGTATGCACAGGCCAACGCAATCCCGCACCGGCCGCAACAAACGGAGATACCCACATGTCCAAGAAGATCATTGCCGCCGCAATCCTTGCCACGATCGGTGTTGCGGCCTTTGCCCAAGGTGAAGGCGCTGCCGCGCCGGCCGCCGGTGCCAGTGGCGCGCAATGGCGCAAGGACCACCCGCGTCGTGCCGAGGTCAATGCCCGCCTTGCCAATCAGAACAAGCGCATCGACAACGAGGAGAAGGACGGCCAGATCAACAAGGCCCAGGCCGCCAAGCTGCACAAGCAAGACCGGCAGATCCGCCAGGAAGAGCGCGACATGGCATCCCAGGACCATGGCCACATCACCAAGTCCGAGCAGAAGGTCCTGAACCAGCAGGAAAACAAGACCAGCAAGGAAATCGGCAAGTGAGCTGCAGCGGCCTCGCGCCGCACCGCATCACGATGCAGAAAACGCCCGCCCACGCGGGCGTTTGCGCTTTTGGGCACCGGGCCGGGGGCGCCCGCCAGTCTTGGGATAATCCGGCCCCATGACAGAACCGATGGCAAGCGCGGCGCCCGAGGACCAGGAGCCGCGCTTCGAAGAGTATTTCAAGGAGGGCGCGGCACCGCTGGAGGCCTTGATGTGGTGGCAGCTGGAGCGCAAGGACGCGCTGCTGGCCGCCCTGCGTGCCCTGTGCCATGGCCCCGCCGCGCTCGTGCGTCTGCGCCTGTGGGTCTTCATGGAGCTCATGGGCCTGCCCGAGTCCCACTTCACGCGCGACGCGCTGAACCGCCAGTTCCACGTGCTGCGCGACGAGGCGCTGGAGCTCGTGCTCAAGCGCCTGCGCGAGACCGAACTGCTGGCCTGGGATGCGTCGAGCCAGCAGTACGCCGTCACGGCGCTGGCGCAGCAGCTCGTCGCGCTGCTCGCGCCGCTGGTCCAGGAGCATGGCGAGGAAGATGCCGACCTGGCCGGCCTGCTCGCGCAGGTCGCCGGCGCGCATCAGCTCGGCACGCTCGATCCGGCGCAGCTCAATCACCTCAAGGCGCAGTTGTGGCGCCTGCACGAGGAATTCGCCGACGCGATCGCGAGCGGTTCCGAGTTCCGCCTGCGCCGCGCGCGCCAGCGCTTCGAGCGCGCGCTCGCGCTCGTCGAAAAGGCCAGCGAAGCGCTCACGGCCATCATCGGCGAGGCCCAGGGCGACGCGCGCCTGGAACGCCTCGCGCGCGAGCTCGGCCTGGCGCAGGCGCGCCTGCTCGCCATGGCCAGCCAGTTCAACCGCGCGCTGCAGCAGGCCGACCGCCAGCGCGTCACGCTGGGCTCGACCGGCGTGACGACGACCGACGTGCGGCGCTGGCTGCAGTCGCAGCATTTCCTCGAAAACCTCGTCGCGCAGGTGCCCGGCACGCTGCTGCGGCCGGTGCATCCGGTCATGGTCAGCCAGCACGAGCTGCTCGACACGACCGAGGCCGAGTTCGAGCGCGACCGGCCGGCGCCGCGCATGGTCGAGCCGCTGCCCGAGCTGACGCAGGCGCCGCCCGGCGAGCTGGCCGTGCCGCAGTTGCCGGCCGAGCTCGGCGCGCTGCGCGTGCTGCTCGACGCCTGGAGCGGCGCCGATCAACACGAGTCCGCGGTCGGGCTCGCCGTGCTCGGGGGCAGCTACGCGCAGGCGTCCTATCGCGCCCAGCTCCTGCCGCTGCTCGGCGACGCGCAGGCGCGCCACCTGGCCGGCGCCACCGGCGACCTCGCGCGCCAGCCCTGGCGCGTGCAATGGTCGGCCGAGCAGGGCGACATCGACGACGAGCACGTGCGCTGGATGAGCCACGGCGCCTTGCTCCACGAAGCATCAAAGCAGTCCACATGAATCCGAACTTCGACGATGCCGCGCAACTCGCGGCGCAACTGATCGCGCGCCGCTGGCTGCCGCGCAACCATCCGCTCGTGCGCCGCGCGCTGATCGACCGCGAACTCTGGGACGCGCTCGGCGAGCGGCTTGCCGCCGTGGGCCTGCGCGTCGTGGACAACGTCTACGCCGATCACATCACGGTCGCCATGGTCCGCCAGGCCGAGACCGCCGTCTTCGGCGAGACCGGCCTGGCCGCCAACAACAACCTCGACCTGCCGCGCGACGGCGTGGCGCTGCTCGTGGTGCTGTGGTCGCTCATCATCCTGCCCAAGCGCCAGCGCCAGATCGCGCGCGTCGAGGCGGCGGAGGAAGGGCAGGGCGAGATGTTCGCCAGCGACAAGCCGCTGCCCAAGCCCGAAAGCGTGGCGCCGCTCGTCTCGTACCGCAGCCTGCTGGCCGACTTCGGCAAGCAGCTCGGCGGGCAGCTGCGCGTGAACACGCACCTCAAGCAGCTCAAGGACTACGGCTTCATCACGCGCCGCGGCGAGGACATCGCCGAAGGCCCGCTGCTGGACCTGCTGCTCGACTACGACCTGCTCGCGCCGCGCATCCTCGACGGCGCGCTGGGTGACGTGCTGGCGCGCTCGACCGATCCGATCGCCGCACCCGAGCTCGCCAAGCTGCGCGCCGAACAACAAGAACAACCGCCCGAAGAAGCCTGATGTTCCACCTGCAAACCCTCGAGCTCCTGCACTGGGACTACTGCCGCCGCGTCAGCATGCCGCTGGACGGCTCCATCATCACGATCGCCGGGCCCAACGGCTCGGGCAAGACGACGCTGCTCGACGCGCTGCGCACGCTGCTCGGCCTGGAGTGCTCGGGCGGCCGCACCTACAAGACCTACGCGCGCCACGCCAATGCCGAGACGGCCTGGCTCAAGGCCACTGTCGACAACCGGCCGCGCAGCCGCCAGAACTCCGACCGGCCCTTCGCCAAGGCCTCGCTGCTCTACGCCGACCAGGTCACGCTGGCCTGCCGCATCGAGCGCCAGGGCGGCGACTGGCAGCGCCGCTACATGATGTGCGACGGCGTCGTCGAGATCGAGCAGCTGGCCGAGCGCGGCGAGCGCGAATGGCTCGGCATCGAGGCCTGGAAGAAGCGCCTCGAGGCGGCCGGCCTCACGCGCGCCATCGGCCGCGTGCTCGCGCTCGAGCAGGGCCAGACCGACCGCCTGTGCGAACTGAGCCCGCGCGAACTGTTGCGCCTGGTCTTCGAAGTCTTCGGCGACCAGGAAGTGCTCGACCGCTACGAGCAGGCGCGCAGCCACCAGCAGCAGCTCGAGAAGGACGTGGCCCAGTCCGAGCACGAGCTGGCCCACTCGCGCACCCAGCTCGCCGAGCTGGGCCTGCGTGTCAACAGCTACCAGCAGCACCAGCAGCGCCTGCGCGAACGCGAGCGCCTGGGCACCGAAGTCCTGCCCGTCATGCAATGGGCCGAAGCGCGCTCGCGCACGGTGCAGGACCTGCGCGAGCTGCATCGCCAGCGCCTGTTCGCTGCTGCCGATGCCCGCGCGCTGAGCGACAAGCGCGCCGCGCTGCACGGCCTCTTCGAGACCGCTGAATCGGCGCGCAAGCGCCTCAAGGACCTCGACGCGCAGCGGCCCGAGGCGCGCCAGGCCTTCCACGACGCGCGCGACGCCGAGAAGCCCGTCGAGGAACTCGTCAAGCGCGAGGAGCAGCTCAAGTCCCTGGCCGCGGTCGAGTCCGATGCCCAGCAGCTCACCGCACTGACCGAGGATCTTGCCGGTCGCCGTCATGCGCTCTCGCAGGACTACACGCGCGTCAGCGACAACCAGCGCAAGGCGCAATCGGCGCTCGACGCGCTGGCCGGCCAGAAGCTGCCGCCGCCGCCGCCCGAGGTCACGCGCTTCCGCCGCGCGCTCGAAGAAGCCGGCATCGCCCATCACGCGCTGGCCGACTGCATCGACATCGCCGACGAAAGCTGGCGTGCCGCCGCCGAAGGCCTGCTGCGGCCGTCGCGCTGGGTGCTGGTGCTGGCGCGCGCGCAGGACGAGTCGCGCGCCTATGCGCTGGCGTCCAAGGAGCGCTATCGCCACTACATCGTCGCCGAGGGCGAAGCCGTGGCCAACGCGCCCAAGGGCTCGCTGCTCGCCGCGCTGAAGTGCACGGCCAAGCTGCCGACCTGGCTGGCCCGCCAACTGGCCGGCGTGCAGTGCGTGGCCGACACCGAGGCCGGTACGCGCACGGGTGGCGAGTGGATCACGCAGGACGCCTACTACCGTGATGGCCGCGGCGGCCGCAGCCTGTGGGTCGAGCCGCGCGACTACCAGTTCGGCGCCTCGGCGCTGGCGACGCGCCGCGCCTCGATCGAGAAGGAAGTGGCGCGCCTGGACGCCGAGCTCGGCCGCATCGTCAAGGAACAGGCCGAGGTCACGCGCCAGCTCGGCGACGCACAGCGCGCGGCGCAGGGCCACAAGGCGGCCCAGGAACTGCTCGACAAGGCCGACGCCTTTGCCGAAGCGCGCGAGCGCCTGGCCGGTTTGCAGCAGGCGCGCCGCGAAGCCGCCTCGCGCATGAGCCAGCTCGACGCCGAGCACGACCGCGCGCTGACCGAGGCCAATCGCAGCGAGAGCGCCTACGAGGCCGCCATCGGCGGGCTCAAGCATTCCGAGGAACAACTTGCCGCACGCCAGCGCGATCACGCCGCGCGCCGTGCCGAGCTGCGCGAGACCGCGCAGGCCTCGCGCAGCGCGCGTGCCGCCTTCCCGCCGAGCTGGGCGCAGCGCGAGCGCATCAAGTCGCTGGTCGACGAATTCGCCACCGCGCAGCAGGCCAAGATCGCGCTGAACCACCTCGAGCGCGAACTCGAAACCGGCAGCTGGGAGACCGACGCCCAGGTCATCGAACGCCATGCGCGCATGGAAGTGCAGGTGCGCGAGCAGGACCTCGCGCTCTCGGACCGCAAGGCCAGCAACGAAATGGCGCGCGTCGCGTCCAGCAATGCCCGCGAGCGCTACATCGACGTGCTGCGTGCGACGCTGCGGCGTTACCGCAAGAACGTCCAGGAACTCGGCGAGCTGGCCGGCGTCATCGCCGAAGCACAGCTGCCGCACCTCGACAACGACGACACCGTGCTGGCCCAGGCGGGCCTGCACGTGCGCTTCAACTTCGACGGCAAGGGTGAAGTCGGTCTCAACGACGGCGAGGCCTCGGGCGGCCAGCAGGTGCTCAAGAGCCTGATCCTGCTGGTGGGCCTGATGAAGGACGACGACGCGCCGGGTGGCTTCGTCTTCATCGACGAACCGTTCGCCCACCTCGACGTGCGCAACATCCAGCTCGTCGGCCATTTCCTGCGCTCGACGCGCGCGCAATACCTGCTGACGACGCCGATCACGCACAACGTCGAGGTCTTCGAGCCGTCCGACATCACGCTCGTCACCGGCAAGAAGCCGCGCGGCGAACGCTGGGCGCCGCCGATCGCGGTGCTGCAGCGGCGGCCCGAGAAGGCGCTGTATGACTGAGGCCGCGGCGCCGGCGCCGGCGCTCGACGCGGCGGGTTGGGACTTCCCTCAGCCCTTCGAATGGCCGCTCGCGCCGGTGGCCGAGGACATCGACGGCCTGAACCACACCAACAACGCCGTCTACGTGCGCTGGTGCCAGGACGCTGGCTGGGCGCACTCCGAGGCGCTCGGCCTGTCGATGTCCGACTACCAGCGCCTCGACGCGGCGATGGCGATCCGCGCGGCGCATTACGACTATCTGCTGCCGTCGCTGCTGGGCGAGCCCTTGGTGCTGGGCACGTGGCTGACGGCGGGCGATGGGCGGCTCAGCATGGAGCGGCGCTTTCAGCTGCGGCGCGTGGCGGATGGCGTGACGCTGATGCGCGGGCGCTGGCAGCTCGTGTGCATCGGGATCGCGAGTGGAAGGCCGCGGAGGATGCCGGCTGAGTTTGTGGCGGCGTATCAGGCGGTGGTGGTCGCAGGCTAGAGCTTTGCCGGTAGCATCGCCGCACCAAAAAGGGAGGCGAAACGATGCGCAAGGCAGCGGTGGTTTTGGTCGTGGCGGCATTTCTGGCGCTGGCGGGATGTTCTCGCGGTCACGGACCGTACGAGGCGGCGACTGTCTCGCTAGCGCGGTCTGACAAGCAAGCAGTACGTGCTGCGCCGTTCGTGCCGGTAACGGCCGATGTGGCGCAGGCTGGGGCAAGCCAATCCCAGCTCAGTTACGAGCACACGCTGACCGTCGAGTTGCCTGCCGCGCAGGTCAAGCCGGCCTACCAGGGTTTAGTCGACGCGTGCCGCAAGCTCGGCGATGCGGTCTGCGTCAACCTCAAGTCCTCGCTCAGCGGCGATGAATACTCGACGGCCGAGTTGAGCTTCAAGGTCAAGCGCGCCAGCGTCGCGGCGGTGATCCAGCAGGCGTCGGCGGCTGGCAAGGTCGTCAAGCAGGAGACGACGGCCGAGGACCTCGGCGGCGCGATCTTCGACGTCAAGCGCCGCCTGGCGATGAAGATCGCCCTGCGCGAAGACCTGCTGGCGCTGCGCACGCGCTCGCGCGACAACATCGACGCCTTGCTCAAGGTGACCGAGAAACTCGACGAAGTGCAGTCGGAAATCGAATCCGCAACCGGAGAGCAGGCCGGCTACCAGGACCGGCTCGACATGGATCGACTGACGATCGAGCTGCAGAGCAAGTATGTGCAGCGATCGAGCGGCGGCACGCTGGTCGAAGCGCTGCGTTCGTTCGGCACGAATTTCGTCGACGGGTTGGCCGGCCTGATCAGCTTCGTGGCATCGGCGCTGCCGTGGCTGCTGCTGTTGCTGGCGCTGCCGGTGTTGTTGCGGCTGATGCGGCTGGTCTGGCGCTGGACGCGCCGAATGGCTTGATGGTTGTGCGTAGACGTGATGCCGTCCGGGTTGCTGGTGGTCGGCGCTTCTGACCCTGCGGTGCAGCCCGCGGGGCGAGACCCCGGGCTGCACCGCAGGGCAATCAACCCAGCCGCGCGAGCGCCAAGAATCACTTGAAGAACCAATACCCCACGCAAATCGCGCCGATCAAGCCCACCAGGTCCACAAACAACCCGGCCGCCAACGCATACCGCGTCTTCTTGATATTCACGCTGCCGAAGTACACCGCCACCACATAGAACGTCGTCTCGGTCGACCCCTGGATGATGGCCGCCAGCTGCCCCTGGAAGCTGTTGACGCCGTAGTGCTTCATCACGTCGACCATCAACCCGCGCGCGCCGCTGCCCGACAGCGGCTTCATCAGACCGACCGGCAGGGCCGGCACGAAGTCGGTCGGCAGGCCGAGCGCGCCGACGGCCGAGGCGATGCCGTGCACGATGTAGTCGAGGCAGCCCGTCGTGCGGAACACCGAGATCGCGACGAGCATGGCGATCAGGTAAGGCACGATGCCGATGGCCGTGCCGAAGCCTTCCTTGGCGCCCTCGACGAAGGATTCGTAGACGTTGATGCGCTTGATCGCCCCCGCGCCGATGAAGAGCATGACGATGGTCAGGATCACGCCGCTGCCCAGGGCGCCGATGATGGCCGACATCTGGTCGGCCGGGTAGCTGTGCAGCCAGGCGAACACGCCGGCCATCAGCGCGGCGAAGCCGCCGAACAGCGAGAGCACGGGCAGGCTGAACAGGCGCACGCGCTGCACCAGCGCGACCATGACCAGGCCGGCGACGAAGGAGATGAAGGTCGAGATCAGCGTCGGCAGGAAGATGTCCGCGGCGTTGAAGTTGGCCACGTGCTGCTCGAGCGCGATGGCCTGGCGCATCGCGATGACCGAGGTCGGGATCAGCGTCATGCCCGCGGTGTTGAGCACCAGGAACATGATCATGGCGTTGCTGGCCGTGTCCTTGTTCGGATTGAGCTCCTGCAGCTCCTTCATGGCCTTGAGGCCCAGCGGCGTGGCGGCGTTGTCCAGGCCGAGCATGTTGGCCGAGAGGTTCATCACGATGGCGCCGCCGGCCGGGTGGCCGCGCGGGACTTCGGGGTAGATGCGCGCGAACAGCGGCGCGATGGCGCGCGCGAAGACCTGGATGACGCCGGCCTTCTCGCCGATCTTCATGACGCCCAGCCACAGGCTCATCACGCCGACGAGGCCCAGGGCGATATCGAAGCCGCTGTGCGCGGCGTCGAACAACCCGGTGAGCATGCGCGAGAAAACCGTCAGGTCACCTTGCGCGAGCTGCACGAGGGCGACGACGAAACTGGCGAGGAAAAAGACGATCCAGACGACGTTGAGAACCATGCCTGGATTATTGAATGCGCCCCCCGCGAAGCTGCGTCGCACGGGGGCCGCAGACGCCCGGAACTACCCGGACAGCGCCATGCCAAACGCGCCGGAACCCTTGCGCGCCGGTTATGGATGACCGGCCAAAACGGGTCGATGGGGCGCTAGGGCCGAGCGCCGGGCCGCTCCCAAGCCGGCCCACTGGCGGGACTAGCGGCTCAATGCCGCAAGTCTCGTCGCCCCCTCGGGGGACCGACTGGGCTCGCCCGCGTCCAGCGTGGCGAGCCCAGGCGAGGGGCTCACTGTCAGACCGAGAGCAGCTCGACTTCGAACAGCAGCGTCGCGTTCGGCGGAATCACGCCGCCGGCGCCGCGCGCGCCGTAGCCGAGCTCGGGCGGGATGACCAGCAGGCGCGTGCCGCCGACCTGCATGCCTTGCACGCCTTCGTCCCAGCCGCGGATCACTTCGCCGCCGGCGAGGTGGAAGCGGAAGGGCTGACGGCGGTCCTTGCTGGAGTCGAACTTCTTGCCGCGCACGAGGCTGCCGTCGTCCTCGCGGCGCAGCAGCCAGCCGGTGTAGTGGACGCTGACGCGCTGGCCGGCGCGGGCGGTATCGCCTTCGCCGGTCACGCGGTCCTCGAACTGCAGGCCGGCCGGGTGGTCCTGCAGCGCCAGTTCGATGGCTTCGTCGCCGCCGGCGACGCCGAGCAGCTGCACGTCGAACATCAGCGTGGCGTTCGGCGGGATCACGCCGCCGGCGCCACGCGCGCCATAGCCGAGCTCGGGCGGGATGACGAGCAGGCGCGTGCCGCCGACCTGCATGCCCTGCACGCCCTCGTCCCAGCCGCGGATGACCATGCCGGCGCCGAGCTCGAAGTCGAAGGGCTCGTTGCGGTCCCGGCTCGAGTCGAACTTCTGGCCGCGCTGCCATTGGCCGTCGGCGCCGAGGCTGCACAGCCAGCCGGTGTAGTGGACGGTGACGTCGTGGCCGGCCGCAGCCTTGCGGCCGTCGCCGGCGACGGTGTCTTCGAAATGCAGGCCGCTGCTGGTCGTGTTCATGGTGCGCTCCCTCATGGAGGGTTGGGGTTCGGGAAGCCCGCGATCATGCCACGCCAGGCTTGCACGCCCTCGGCGAGGAGATCGGGCAAGGCGGTCGACTGCAGCGGCAGGCCCAGCTGCCGGGCAGCCTGGCGCACGGCCGCGGCCGGGTGCGCCAGGTCGAGCACGGCGGCGCCGTTCTGCTTGCTGAGCTTCTCGCCATCGGCGCCGAGCACAAGCGGCGTGTGCAGGTAGCGCAGCGCCGGCAGGCCGAGGGCACGCTGCAGGACGATCTGGCGCGGCGTGTTGTCGGCGAGGTCGGCACCGCGCACGACGTCGGTGATGCCCTGCTCGGCATCGTCGACGACGACGGCGAGCTGGTAGGCGTCGATGCCGTCGGCGCGGCGCAGCACGAAATCGCCCACGCTTTGCTCGACGTTCTGCGACTGCGGGCCGAGGCGGCGGTCGAACCACTCGACGGGCGTGCCGTCGGTGCGCAGCCGCCAGGCGCGCGCGGGCCGGCCGTCGGTGCCGTTGCGGCAGGTGCCGGGGTAGACGAGCTCGCCATGGCGCATGCGCGTGGCGTTGGCGGCGATCTGCGCGCGCGTGCACGCGCAGCCGTAGGCACGGCCCTGTTCGAGCAGGCGCGCCAGCGCGGCGGCGTAGAGCGCGCTGCGGCGCGACTGCCATTCGGGCGACGCGTCGGGTGCGAGGCCGCAGCGTGCGAGCTGGTCGATGATCAGCGCGTCGGTGCCCGGCGGGCAGCGCGGCAGGTCGACGTCCTCGATGCGCACCAGCCAGCGCCCGCCGTGGGCGCGCGCGTCGAGCCAGGAGGCCAGCGCGGCGACGAGCGAGCCGGCGTGCAGCGGGCCGGTGGGCGAGGGCGCGAAACGGCCGACGTAAGGCGTTACGTCAGCGGAGCCGGCGGCACTCACAGCAAGCCTTCATGGCGCTCGATCAATGCGGCACGGGTGGCGGGGCTCTGCAACTGCTGCAGCCACCAGGCCAGCGCCTTGCCCGGCGGCTGGCTGCCGGCGCGCCAGGCGTAGTGCATGGTGCCGCGGCGCGTGCCCTGCCAGGTCGTCTTGGCGACGAGCCGGCCAGCCTCGACGTGGCGCCGCACCATCGGCGTGGGCACGGCGCCGCAGCCGAGGCCGCGGATCAGGGCTTCGAGCTTCATCGCCATATTGGGCATGGTCAGCACGTCCTGGCCGGGCACCACGCCGACGGTGATCGGCGCGAGCGTGCGCGCCGTGTCGGCCACGGTGACGACGCGGTGATTGGCGAGCACCTCGGCGCTGATCGGCTCGGGCGCGTGTGCCAGCGGGTGGTGGGGGGCGACGCAGAAGCTCATCTCCATGTCGCCGAGCGGCTCGCAGCGCAGGCTGGCGCTGGGCGGCTGGCTGGTCACGCCGATGGCGAGGTCGGCCTGGCCGGAAGCCAGCAGTTCCCAGGTGCCGGAGAGCACGCCGATCATGATCTTGAGCCGCGTCGGCGGGCCGCCTTCGACTTCGTGGAAGGCCTGCATCAGGTCGAACAACGCGGTGCGGGCGAGCGCGTCGTCGATGACGAGCGTGAGCTCGCTCTCCCAGCCCGTGGCGACGCGGCGCACGCGGTTGGCGACGGCGTCGAGTTCCTGCAGCAGGCGGCGGCCCTCGGCGAGCAGCTCCTCGCCGGCGCGCGTGAGGCGCGCCTGGCGCGAGCGGCGGTCGAAGAGCAGCACATCGAGCGCGTCCTCGAGCTGGCGCACGCTGTAGGTCAGCGCCGAGGGCACCTTGCCCATCTCGCGCGCCGCGGCGGCAAAGCTGCCGGTGCGCGCGATGGCGTCGATCATCAGCAGCGCGTCCGGGGTCAGGGCCTGGCGCTTTTCGGTCTGCTTGTCGGGGTCGTGCTTCATGGCTTCAGTCTATTTGAACGAAGGCTTCAAGCGTGCGCTCCCACGCGGCAGGCCTGGCTGCCTAAAGTGACTGCATCGTTCAACGCATTCATCGCCAAGGAGATCACCATGATGGAACTGATCCGCTCCGCCGAACGTGGCCTGGCCGACCACGGCTGGCTGCAATCGCGCCACAGTTTTTCGTTCGCCGACTACTTCGACCCGCGCCGCATGGGCTTCGGCGTGCTGCGCGTCATCAACGAGGACCGCATCGCGCCGGGCACGGGCTTCGGCACGCACGGCCACCGCGACATGGAGATCCTCAGCTACGTGCTCGACGGCGAGCTCGCGCACAAGGACAGCATGGGCACGGGCAGCGTGATCGTGCCCGGCGATGTGCAGCGCATGAGCGCCGGCAGCGGCGTGATGCACAGCGAGTTCAATCACGCGCAGGACCGCCCGACGCATTTCCTGCAGATCTGGCTGCTGCCGAGCGAGAAGGGCATCAAGCCGGGCTACGAGCAGGCGCATTTCGCCGAAGGCGAGAAGCGCGGTCGCCTGCGCCTGATCGCCTCGCCCGATGGCGCCGAGGGCTCGGTCACGGTGCACGCCGAGGCGCGGCTTTACGCCGGCCTGTTCGACGGTGCCGAGAAGGCCGAGCTCGCCGTGGCGCCGGGCCGCGTGGTCTACGCGCATCTCGTGCGCGGCGCGCTGACGGTGAACGGCCAGCGCCTCGCGGCTGGCGATGCGCTGCAGATGCGCGACGTCGACACGCTGAGCGTCGGCGAAGGCGAGCGCGCCGAGCTGCTGGTGTTCGAGCTCGCGGCCTGACATCGCCGCCCGGTCGGCACATCGTCGCCAAAAAGAAAAAAGCGCCCCGAAGGGCGCTTTGAAGTCGCGGAAATTGGAACTTCCGCAGACGCCTTAGAAGCGATGGATGATGCCGACCGTCTCGCCCACGATGGCGCTGCCGGTCGTCGGCGCGGCGGCCGAGGTCGCGTGGCCAGCCAGCAGGCTGCCGTTGACCGGGTCGAGGCGGTAGCCGTCCTTGAGCTGGTTGGCGTACAGGCCCACGTTCACCGAGGTGCGCTTGGAGAAGTAGTAGTCGGCCGAGGCGACCCAGGTCGTCTTGGTGCCGTTGCGGCCGGCCACGTTGTTGATGGCCGTGCCCTTGTCGCTGTAGAGCGCGGCCGTCAGGTCCAGGCCGGCCTGGACCGTCCAGCGCGCGCCCAGGTGCCAGAGCTTGTCTTCCTGCTTCGGCGAGCCGATCTGTGCCTGCGCAGCGATGGCCGTGCCGGCCTTGTTGTCGAGGTAGCTGATGTAGATGCGCGTCGGGCCCAGGGCGAAATTGCCGCCGAGCATGTAGGTGTCCTGCGTCGGCGTGCCGTTCGCGAACTGGAAGGGCGCCTCGTAGCGCTCCCACATGGCGCCGACCTGGTAGTCCTTGTTGCCCTGGCCGACGTCGAGCGAGTAGTTGCGACCGGCACCGTCGTTGAAGCCGAAGCTCGCGCCCATCTGCAGGCCGGCGGACGGCACGTCGAGGCGGTACTTGACGTTGCTGTCCGAGCGGTTGTCATACGCCGGGTTCACGGTGGGGTTGGCTGCGGCGCCGTACTTGTTGACGCCGAACAGCGCGGTCGGCGTGTTCTTGGCCGACTGGCCGGCGAGGTTGTAGATGTCCAGCGTGCGGATGGCGCGATCGACGCCGGCCGTGAACTGGCGGCCCACCGTGACCTCGCCCAGCTCGCCGAAGTTCAGGCCGACGTAGGACTGGCGGTTGAACAGCTTCTGCGTGCCCACGGGCTCGGGGTTGGCCTGGCCGCCGTTGTTCGAGGTGAGGCCGGCTTCGAGGCGGTACAACGCCTTCATGCCGCCGCCGAGGTCCTCGGTGCCGCGGAAGCCCAGGATCGACATGGCGAATTCGTTGTTGCCGACGTAGGTCAGCGAGCTGCCTTCACCGGGGCCCTGGTGGTTCAGCATGGTCACGCCAGCCGTCACCTGGCCGTACATCTGCACCGACGAATCGGTCTGCGCCGAGGCCAGCGTGGACAGCATCATGGCGGCAATCGCCAGCGGGGCGAGCTTGAGGTTCTGCATGGGTTCAATGTCTCCGGTTTGATTTGTCGGCCCGTCGTCCGATTCGAAAATAATTTTGCCGCAGGCGACCGGGTCATTTCCTGCCACGACTGGACACCCATCCTGGGAGGAACCCCCGGAATGTTGCGTGGATGATGCAGTTCGCGCGCAGCGCGACCGGCGGCCGCCAGGCGGCCCGGATTCAGGCGCCCAGCAGCTTGCCGGTGCGCAGCGCCTCGCGGCCGGCGACCTTGGCGATGCGCTGGCCGCGGCTGACGAAGCGCAGTTGCTCGCGTGCGTAGAGCAGCCCGTCGACGGGGCTTTGCAGGGGCGTGACGGCCTGGGTCAGCGGGTCGATCACCTCGGCGACGACATCGCCGGCCTGGACCTGAGCGCCCGGCTCGCGCAGGAACACGAGCAGGCCGCCGACCGGTGCCGCGATCGGCATGCTGCCCGCCAGCGGGCGCGCGTCGCCGAGCGCCTCGGGCATCTCGGGCGGCGTGCCGGCCACGGCGCCGCGCTGCATCAGGTAGTGGACGATGTTGCGGGCGTCGACCTTGGCGCCGAGGTGCTCGACATCCAGCGTGCCGCGCAGCTCCACCGTGACTGCCAGGCAGGCCTGCGGGATCGGGAAGCGCGCGCCGAAGCGCTCGCCCCACTTGCGCCAGGTCTGCGAGCAGGCCTCGTCGAAGGGGCTGTCGCCGGAGTCCTGGGCGAGCAACGTGACCTGCGCGCCGAGCCAGCGTGCGAGTGGCTCGCACTGCGGCCAGCACGGCGTCTCGGTGTAGAGGTGCAGGACGGCCTGGGCGTCGCAGTGCAGGTCGAGCACGACGTCGGCGTCGCAGGCGAGCTCCATCAGCGTGCGGCGCATGGACTGCAGCTCGGTCTCGACGGGCGCCGCGGCCACGGCCTCGCGCAAGGCCTTGCGCAGGACGGCGACGTTATGAGCGGCATCGGCGCCGAGCTGGCTTTCGGCCACATCGCCTGCGGTCTCGAAGCGCTCGGGGTAGTGACGGTTGAAGTTCTCGCCGCTGTGCAGCTCGAAGCGGCCGAGGTGGTTGTGCAGCAGGCGCTGCGACAGGCCGATCGGATTGGCCATGGGCACGAGCACGATCTCGCCGAGGATCCGGCCGGCGGCTTCGAGCGCGTCGAACTCGCGCTTGAGATAGTGGGCCACGAGCATGCCGGGCAGCTCGTCGGCGTGCAGGCTGGCCTGGATGTAGATCTTGGGGCCGTGGCCCGGCGTGCCGTAGTGGTGCGAGACGAGTTCGCGCCGCGTGCCGGGCGTGGGTTCGAGCAGCGGATGGTGACGCGTCTGCATGGGCTTCGGTCCTGCCGTCAGTCCTGAGGAATTGGCTGCAGCGTGGGCTCGAGCGATTCGCGCTCGTCGAAGACGAAGCAGCCGCCGTGATAGTGCGGCGCACCCGCCGTCTTCTCGAAGTACTTGAGGATGCCGCCGTCGAGCTGCCAGACGGCACCGGCCACGCCTTGCTGCTCCAGCACGATGGCGGCCTTTTCGCAGCGGATGCCGCCGGTGCAGTAGCTCACGACCGTCTTGCCGCGCAGCGCCTCGGCGTGCTCGGCCAGCGCGGCGGGGAAGTCGCTGAACTTGTGCAGGCGCCAGTCGATCGCGCCGTCGAAGGCGCCGTAGTCCACCTCGAAGCCGTTGCGCGTGTCGAGCATGACGACTTCGCGACCGTCGTCATCGCGTCCCTGGTCCAGCCAGCGCGCCAGCGTCTCGGGCGCCAGGGCCGGCGCGCGCGGCGCCTGGTCGGGGCGGATCGCCGGGTGGTTCATGCGGATGATCTCGGGCTTGACCTTGACGAGCAGCTTGCCGAAGGGCACGTCCGTGCTCCAGCTTTCCTTGGGCTCGAGGTCGGCCAGGCGCGGGTCAGTACGCAACTCGGCGACGAAGGCGCGCAACGGCGCTTCTTCAGCGGCGAGGAAGAGGTTGATGCCTTCCTCGGCGAGCAGCACGGTGCCCTTGAGCCCGAGCGCCTGGGCGCTGGCCAGCAGCCGCTCGCGCAGCGCCGGGGCGTCGTCGAGGCGGACGAACTTGTAGGCCGAGATATTGAGGATGCGGGTGGTCGTCATGGCGAGCCCGCGATTTTAGGCGCGGGCGTCAGGGCGCTGCGGCGGGCGCCGCGGCGGGGACGGGCCGCGTCGGCACCGAGCTGCTGCACAGGTCGACGCGCTCCGGGCTGTGCACGTACCAGCCGCTGCGGTGGCGGCGCGCTTCGAGCAGCTCGCTGAAGGTGCGCGAGTCGGTGCGCAGCACCTGCAGCTGCGGACGCTCGGCTTCGGGCAGGTCGGCGAGCAGGTGCACGCTCTTGATCGTCGTGCGCTGCTCCGGCTTGTCGTAGAAGCCCATGTTCTCGCCGCCGCGGGGCAGGGCCGACAGGAACTCGATGCCTTGCAGCACGCGGCCGACGACGGTGATGTTGAGGTCCAGCGCGCGCGGCGCCTGGCCGATGATGGCGTAGAGCTCGGCGCCCGTGCTGGAGTCGACCTCCTGGGCGCGGCCGGCGCCGACCATGCCGTAGCAGTGCGCCAGCCAGGCGCGGCCGGTCTTGGGGTCGGCCGCGACGGGGAAGCCGTCGACGAAGCCGTTCATCGGGGCCCAGCCGTCGGTCTCGCGCAGGCGCGTCAGCGGCAGGCCCTTGAGCGGGACGGAGAACTCGGCCGGCACGTGGCCGCTGGCGGCGCCGAGCGGCTTGGCGAGCTTGGCGTCATCACCGTTCGGGTCGCCCCACTGCGTCACGAAGTTGTCCTGCACGCGCAGGATGGCGAGATCGTCGAAATAGCCCTCGTGCGCCAGCGCCCGGATGTTGGCGGCGTGCTGCGGCGCGAAGCGCGACGCCAGCTCGATCAGGACGCGGCCCTGCGGCAGCTCCATCAGCAGCGTGTTCTGCGGGTCGAGCCCACGCCAGTCCGCGTCCGGCGAGGCCTTGAGGACGTCGCCCGGCGAGCGCGGCTCGGCGGCCTTGGCGGCGGGCTTGCTCGCACGGGCCGGGCGCTTCGACGCGGCCAGGGCCGGCTGCGCGGCGACGCCGCCGACGAGCAGCAGGGCCAGTGCGGCACAGACGGAGCGGAGGGAGGCGGTGGGCTTGTTCATGCCGCGCAGCATAGCGAGTTGGCCGATGCCGTCGTCCGGGGAGCGACCCTGCCCGGCCTTCTTAAAATGCCGCATGGCTTACGTTCACCTGCGCATTCATACCGAGTTCTCCGTCGTCGATGGCACCTTGCGCGTCGACGATGCCGCCGATGCGGCCGCCAGCGACCGGCAGGTGGCGCTGGGCATCACCGACCTCGCCAACGTCTTCGGCGGCGTCAAGTTCTACAACGCCTGCCGCAAGAAGGGCGTCAAGCCCATCATCGGCGCCGACTGCTGGCTCGAACCCGAGGGCAGCGATAAACCACCCTCGCGCCTGCTGCTGCTGGTGCAGGACACGCAGGGTTACCTCAATCTTTGCGAGCTGCTCTCGCGCGCCTGGGTCGGCAATGTCGTGCGCAACCAGGCCTGCCTCAAGTGGGAGTGGCTGGAGGAGCTGAGCGGCGGCCTGATCTGCCTCTCCGGCGCCCAGCACGGCCTGCTCGGCCAGGCGCTGGCGATGGGCGACAAGGTGCGCGCCAAGGCCGTGGCCACGCGCCTGGCGGGCCTCTTCCCGCAGCGCTTTTATATCGAGCTCCAGCGCGCCGGCCTGCCCGGGCAGGAAGCGCTGGTGCAGGCCAGCGTGCCGCTGGCGGCGGAGTTGCAGCTGCCGGTCGTCGCGACGCATCCGGTGCAGTTCCTCGCCGAATCCGACTTCGACGCCCACGAGGCGCGCGTCTGCGTGGCCGAGGGCGAGACCCTGGCCAATCCCAAGCGCGTGCGCCGCTTCGTGCCGGGGCAGTTCTTCCGCTCGCAGGCCGACATGGAGGCGCTGTTCAAGGACGTGCCCAGCGCCATCGCCAACACCGTCGAGATCGCGCGGCGCTGCAGCCTCTCGCTCGTGCTCGGCAAGCCGCAGCTGCCGGACTTTCCGACGCCGATCCAGGACGACGGCACGCCGATGCCGATGGAGCAGTACTTCCGCCAGCTTTCCTTCGAGGGCCTGGAGCAGCGCCTCGAACTGCTGTTCCCCGACGCCGCCAAGCGTGACGCCGAACGGCCGCGTTATGTGGAGCGCCTGGAGTTCGAGCTCGCGACCATCATCAAGATGGGCTTCCCGGGCTACTTCCTGATCGTGTCGGACTTCATCCGCTGGGCCAAGGCCAACGGCTGCCCGGTCGGGCCGGGCCGGGGTTCGGGCGCGGGCTCGCTGGTGGCCTACGCGCTGTCGATCACGGACCTGGACCCGCTGCAATACAACCTGCTGTTCGAGCGCTTCCTGAACCCCGAGCGCGTCTCGATGCCCGACTTCGACATCGACTTCTGCCAGGGCAACCGCGACCGCGTCATCGACTACGTCAAGGACAAATACGGCCGCCCGGCGGTGAGCCAGATCGCCACTTTCGGCACCATGGCCGCCAAGGGCGCGCTGCGTGACATCGGCCGCGTGCTCGGCATGGGCTTCGGCCACGTCGACTCGATTGCCAAGCTCGTGCCCGCGCCGCCCGGCAAGACGGTGACGCTGGCGCAGCTGCCGCCCGACTTCGACCCCGACAAGGCCAAGATGGTCTACGCGCGCCACGAGGCGCCCGAGATCGAAGAGCGTGAGAAGGCGGACGAAGAGGTCGCCGAGCTGCTCTCGCTGGCCACGCGCGTCGAGGGCACCGTGCGCTCCATCGGCATGCACGCCGGCGGCGTGCTGATCGCGCCGGGCAAGATCACCGACTTCTGCCCGCTCTACCAGCAGCCCGGCTCCACCAGCGCCGTGAGCCAGTACGACAAGGACGACGTCGAGGCGATCGGCCTGGTCAAGTTCGACTTCCTGGGCCTGGCGACGCTGACCATCCTGGAGCTGGCCAAGGACTTCATCGTCGCGCGCCACCCGGAGCGCAAGGACTTCGCCTTCGAGACGATTCCGCTCGACGACGCGCGCGTCTACAAGCTCTTCTCCGAAGGCCTGACCGAGAGCGTGTTCCAGTTCGAATCGGGCGGCATGCAGAAGATGCTGCGCGACGCCAAGCCTTCGCGGCTGGAGGACCTGATCGCCCTGAACGCCATGTTCCGGCCGGGCCCGATGGAGAACATCCCGAGCTTTTGCGCGCGCAAGCACGGCCGCGAGGTGATCGAGTATCCGCACGCGCTGCTCGGCTCGGTGCTGGCCGAGACCTACGGCATCTTCGTCTACCAGGAGCAGGTGATGCAGGCCGCCCAGATCATGGGTGGCTACAGCCTCGGCGGCGCCGACATGCTGCGCCGCGCGATGGGCAAGAAGAAGGCCGAGGAGATGGCGCAGCACCGCGCGCTGTTCCGCGCCGGCGCCGCCAAGCAGGACATCACGGAAGAGAAGGCCGACGAGGTCTTCGACCTGATGGAGAAGTTCGCGGGCTACGGCTTCAACAAGTCGCACGCCGCCGCGTACTCGCTCTTGGCCTATCACACGGCCTGGCTGAAGGTCCATTTCACGGCGGAGTTCTTCGCCGCGAACATGACCATCGAAATGGACGACACGGACAAGCTCAAGGTCCTGATGAACGATGCCAAGACCTACTTCGGCATCGAGTTCGAGCCGCCGTGCGTCAACCGCGGCATCTACCGTTTCGAGCCGCTGGGCAAGAAGCTCGTGCGCTACGGCCTGGGCGCGATCAAGGGCACGGGGCAGGGCGCGATCGAGGCCATCGTCGCGGCGCGCGCCGACGGGCCGTTCCGCAGCTTCTTCGACTTCTGCTGCCGCGTCGACCGCAAGTCGGTCAACAAGCGCGTCGTCGAAGCGCTCATCAAGGCCGGCGCCTTCGACGCCATCGAGCCCGAGCGCGCGCGCCTGCTCGCCAGCGTCGCGCTCGGCTATACCTTTGCCGACAAGCTCGACAGCGACGCCGACCAGGGCGGCCTGTTCGACTTCGACGACTCGCACGCCAGCTCCACCGCCGAGCCGCCGCTGGCCGAGGCCGCGCCCTGGAGCATCAAGGAGCGCCTCTCGCTCGAGAAGACGGCCATCGGCTTCTACCTCTCGGGCCATCTGTTCGACCAGGACGCGCCCGAGGTGCGCCGCATGGTCAAGCGCGAGGTCGTGGCGCTGCAGGACAGCCGCGAGCCCGTGCTCGTGGCCGGCATCGTCAGCGACCTGCGCATCGTCAACGGCACGCGCGGCCGTGCGGCGATCTTCAAGCTCGACGACAAGAGCGGCGCCATCGAGTCCGTCGTCAACGGCGACGAGCTGATCGACGCGCACCGCGAGCTGCTGGCCGAGGACGAACTCGTCATCATCACGGGCAAGGTCATGAACGACCGCTTCTCCGGCGGCCTGCGCCTGACCGTGCAGTCGATCTGGAGCCTGGCGGCGGCGCGAGCGCGCTTCGGTCGCTACTTGCAGATACCCGTCAAGCGCAGCCCGCAGGCGCCCGCCAACGCCGTGACCGAGATGCTGCGCAAGCTCGTCGCCGACTGGCCGGCGCGCGTCGTCGAGACCGACGAGGGCCGCCTGCGCCAGGGCCTGCGCGTGCAGACCGAGCATGCCGTCGAGGGCGCGAGCTGGCGCATGGACCTGGGCGAGGAGAGCCGCTTCTGGCCTTGCGACGAAGCGCTGGCGGCGTTGCGCGCGGCCGACCCTGCGGTGCAGATCGTCTACGAGTAAGCCCGTGAATTCGTGCATTCGCGGGGTGTGACCGCTTGCGCTCGCGCGCGGCGCCGACCTTTTCAGCGATGATCGGCGCGCAGCTCGCGCCACCATGATCGACGCCCCGATTCCCAACGGCCTGGCCCCCGCGCCTGGCCCGCTGACCGGTCTCATCCTGACCGGCGGCGGCGCGCGCGCGGCCTACCAGGTGGGGGTATTGGCGGCGCTTGCGCAACTGCGCCGCGATGCCGGCTCATGTGGCGGCAATCCGTTTCCGATCATTGCCGGGACCTCGGCCGGCGCCATCAACGCGGCGACGCTGGCCTGCCAGGCCGACGACTTCTGCTCGGCCGTCGACGGGCTCGTCTACATCTGGCAGAACATCCACGTCGACCAGGTCTACGCGGCCGATTCCTTCGGCGTGATCCGCACCGGCGCGCGCTGGATGACGATGATGAGCATCGGCTGGGCGCTCGCGCGCTGGCGCCGCTCGCGCCCGCGCAGCCTGCTCGACAACGCGCCGCTCGGCGAGCTGCTGCGCCGCTGGATCCGCATGGACCGCCTGCCGCGCATGATTGCGCAAGGCCATATGCGCGCGCTGGCGATCAGCGGCTCGAGCTACACCTCGGGCCAGCACGTCACCTTTTATCAAACCGACCAGAACATCCTGCCGTGGCAGCGTTCGCAGCGCCTGGCGGTGCGCTGCGAGCTATCCGTCGAGCACTTGATGGCGAGCTCGGCGATCCCGTTCATCTTCCCGGCCGAGCTGCTCGACCTCGACGGCCACCCCGAGTGGTTCGGCGACGGCTCGATGCGCCAGAGCGCGCCGATCTCGCCGGCCGTGCACCTGGGCGCCGACAAGGTGCTGGTCATCGGCGCCGGCCGCATGCACGAGCCGCCGGGGCGTCGCACCACGCAGATCACCGGCCACCCGACCATGGCGCAGATTGCGGGCCATGCGCTGTCCAACATCTTCCTGGATGCGCTGGCGGTCGATGTCGAGCGGCTCGAGCGCATCAACAGCACGCTGTCCATCCTCTCGCCCGAGCAGCGCCGCAACACGCCGCTGCGGCCTATCGACGTACTTGTGATTGCGCCGAGCCGACGCCTCGACGACCTCGCGGCCGAGCATCAGTCGGCCCTGCCGGCGCCCATGCGCGCGCTGCTGCGCAGCGCCGGTGTCTCGGGCGAGGGCAAGGCCGCCAGCGGCTCCGCGCTGACGAGCTACCTGCTCTTCGAGCCTTCGTTCACGAACGAGCTGATCAACCTCGGCATGAGCGACACACTGGCACGCCGTGCCGAGGTACAGCGCTTTTTCGGCTGGCCGACCCAGCCGCCGAGCGTCGACCCGGCCGCGATGCGACGTCGCAAGGCCGGTTTTGCGGAAGCGGCGCGCGAGGCGGCCGCAACCAAGATCGCTGCCTGAGGCAGCGAACGGGGTTCGGGAATCAGTAGCCGAACTTGGCCGACTTGTCCTGGGTGATGCCGCGCAGTTGGGCGAGCAGGGCGATGCAGGCGAGCAGGCCGGTGGCGATAAGAAATTCCATGGTGTCCTCCGTGATTGATTGACATCAATCTTAGGGTAAACACTGTGTCAAATTGGTGAAAACCCTGAGTCGCAGGCTCAGGGTTTCGGCAAGACCCGGAGTCGGGGACTCAGGGTCTTGTCAAAACCTCGTGCCGCCATCCCAGTCCGCGCTTTGCCAAAACCCCCGTCACCGCTGCAATCTCACCTCCGCCAGCAGCCCGCCACCTTCCCGGTTGGACAGCGTCAACCTCGCCCCCATCCGCCGGCACAAATCCCGCGCAATGAACAGCCCCAGCCCCGTCCCTCCGCTCGCCCGGCTGCGCGAAGCATCGGCACGGAAGAAGGGCTGGAAGACCTGCTCCAGCAGCTCGGGCGGCAAGCCCGGTCCGCGGTCGGCGATGCCCAGGACGACGGCACCCGGCTCCGCGCGCACCTCGAGCTCGACGTCGCGCCCATAGCGCAGCGCATTGCCGACGAGGTTCTCGACGACGCGGCGCAAGGCCGCGCTGCGCGCCTTGGCGATGACGGTCGGCGGGATGGTGCAGCGCAGTTGCTGGCCCTGCTCGACCCAGTCGTCGGCCAGGGCCTGGACGAGCGCGGCGACGTCGACCTCGCGCAGTGCCTCGCCGTCGACGCCGCGGAACAGGCCCAGCACCTCGTCGATCAGCGCGTTCATGGCGGCGATGTCGGCGGCGGCCTTGTCGCGCAGCGCGTCGGGCATCTCGGTGGCTTCGAGGCGCAGGCGCAGGCGCGTCAGCGGCGTACGCAGATCGTGCGAGAGCGCGGCGAGCATGAGGCCGCGTTCGTCGAAGAGCTGCTCGATCTCGGCGGCCATGCCGTTGAAGACCTGGGCCGCCTCGCGAACTTCGATCGTGCCTTCGTTCTCGTGCAGGCGCGGCGCCTGCTGCTCACCGCGGCCGAGCCGGGCCGCGAGCTGCTCGCCGGCGCGCACGAGCGAGCGCATCGGCGCGGCCAGCCAGCGTGAGCCCCACCAGGCCGCCAGCGCGATGACGAGGATGCGCAGGCCGTAGTCGAGCGCGAGCGCTGCCGTGGAGAGCCCGCCTTGCATGGGCATGGGCCGGCCCGGCGGCATCGCCGGGCGAGGCCCCGCGCCGAAATCGAAGGCGCCGGGACCGCGGTCCGGACCGGGGCCAGGCCTGGCGTCGAAAGGGCCTGAAGCCGCGCGCGGCGGTGGCGGCATGCCCGGCGACGGCCCCGGTCCGGCCATCTGCATCGGCGGCAACGAAGGCATGGCCAGCATCGGCCCGCCGAAGAACGAGCCGCCATGCAGCCACACGAACACGCTCATCGCCAGAAGATGGCTGGCCACCAGCGCGCCCCACATCAGCAGGAACAGGCGCCGCGCGAGCGTGTCGCGCCACCACTTCACGTGCTCACCTCGGCGTCGAACAGATAGCCCGAGCCGCGCAGCGTGCGGATCAGCCCCTCGCCGCCGAGCTTGGCGCGCAGGCGCGAGACCGCCAGGTCGACGCTGCGGTCGCTGACGTCCACGCCGCGGGCGCGCGTGAGTTCGAGCAGCTGCTCGCGCGAGAGCACGCGCCGCGGGTTTTCGACGAAGGCGACGAGCAGGCGGTGCTCGGCGCTGGACAAGGCCACGAGCACGCCTTCGGGCGAGACGAGCTGGCGCAGCATCGGGTCGAAGCGCCAGCCCTTGAAGCTCACCTCGCGCTGCTCGCCGGCGGCGCGCTGCGCCTTGGCCTGGCGGCGCGTCAGCGCGTGCAGGCGGGCGACGAGCTCGCGCGGCTCGAAAGGCTTGGCGAGGTAGTCATCGGCGCCGAGCTCGAGGCCGACGATGCGGCTGGCCGGGTCGCCCTGGGCCGTGAGCATGAGCACCGGCAGCGTCGGGCGCTCGCGCTGCAGCCACTGGCACAGCGTGAGGCCGGACTCGCCGGGCAGCATGAGGTCGAGCACGACCACGTCGAAGTTGGCGCCGGCCAGCGCGCGACGCATGTGCCCGCCGTCGGCCGCGGTCTGCACGCTCATGTCGAAGCGTTGCAGGTAGTCGGCGAGGGCGCTGCGGATTTCGGGGTCGTCGTCGACGACCAGGCAACGAAGCATAGGCGACTGCTCAGATCCCGATGGTGAGGCTGGCAGCATAGCCCGCCGCCACGCTGCCGGTGAGCGTGGCGAGCTGCTGGCTGACGCCGTCGCTGAAGACCATGTCGGTGGCGAAGCTCTCCGTGGCGAGGTTGGCGGCGCTGTTGCCGTAGCCGCCCGAGGCGTAGACGGTGGCGCAGGTGGCCAGCGGCAGCGCCAGCTGCGAGGTCTTGAGCTTGTTGACGTAGCTCGTCGCGGCGGCCGTGTTGGCGTAGATCTCGAAGTGGATGTGCGGCACCCGGCCGGCGTAGCAGCCGGGGAAGATGGTCGTGAAGCTCACCGTGCCGTCGCTGGCGGTGACCTGCACGCCGCGCAGGTAGTTCTCGCCGGTCACGCCGCTCGAGTAGAGCGAGTAGCGGCCCTGCGCGTCGCAATGCCAGACGTAGATCGCGTAGCCGGACAGCGCGGCGCAGGCATTGCCGGTGCTGACGAGCTTGAGGGTCAGCGTCAAGGGCACGCCCGTGGCCGTGGCGCTGGCGGGCGCGACGCTGGTGCGGATGTCGCTGTGCACGATGCCCGCGAGCGTCAGCGCGTTGGCGATGCTGCCGTCGACGGTGTTGGAGCCGTCGCCGGGGTAGGGGCCTTCGGTCTCGGTCGGGATGACGCTGCAGCTGCTTGCCGTGCTGCTCGACGTCGTGCTGCTGGTGCTGCTGCTTGTCGATGCCGAGTCGGAGCCGCCGCCGCCGCCGCAGCTGGCGAGCAGGGCGCCCGCCATCCAGCCGAGCGCGCGTCGGCGTTCCAGCAGTACGCGCAGATCGCGGGCCAGGCCGCCGAAGTCGTCGTGCGGTTCGAGATGGGGGTGGTGGGACGGCTGGGACATCGCCGCGCTCCTCTGCATTTTTGGGATGCAGCGGATTTGAGCGGCGGCGCTTTACGCTCGTTCAGCGGCTTTGTGTCGAGGCCGACACGAAGAGCCGGCCGCGCGGGCCGTTCAGGCGCTGTGCTGGGCGTGGACCATGGCCGCGTAGGCGCCACCGCGCTCGATCAGCGAGCGGTGGTCGCCGCTCTCGATCAGCTTGCCGTCGCCGAGCACGTGGATGCAATCGGCATTGCGGATGGTCGACAGGCGGTGCGCGATCACGACGAGCGTCTTGCGCCCCTGCCAGGCTTCGAGCGCCTGCTGCACGGCGCGTTCGCTCTCGGTGTCGAGCGCCGAGGTGGCTTCGTCGAAGATCCAGACCGGCGCGTCCTTGTAGAGCGCACGGGCGATGGCCAGGCGCTGGCGCTGGCCGCCCGAGAGCTTGCTGCCGTTGGCGCCGATCAGCGTGTCGAGGCCTTGCGGCAGCGTCTGCACGAAATCCCACAGATGCGCGGCGCGCAGCGCCTGTTCGAGGCGCGCGGCGTCCATCGGCTGCGAGTAGGCGATATTGGCGGCGACCGAACTGTCGAACAGCACGATGTCCTGCGACACCACCGCGAACTGGCGGCGCAGGTTGGCTTTGCGGAGTTCGTCGATGGGCACGCCGTCGAGCAGGATGCGGCCGGAGTCCGGGGCGCCGAAAGCCAGCAGCAGGTGGACGATGGAGCTCTTGCCCGCGCCGGACGCGCCGACGAGCGCCGTCGTGCGGCCGGCCTCGAAGGACAGCGTCAGCCCGTCGAGCGCGTTGCGCTCGGCCTGCGGGTAGCGCAGCTTCACGTCCTGCATCTCGATCTGGCCGCGGCACTCGGTCAGCTCGCGCGTGCCGGTGTCGGGCTCGGCCGGCAGGTCCAGCATCTGCAGGCAGCCGCGGCCGATCACGAGCGCGTTGGTGATGGGCTGGGCGAGGTCGGAGAGATGGCGCAGGCGCGAGGTCAGCAGCCCCAGCGCGAACACGAAGGCGGCGAAGTCGCCGACGCCGGTGTGGTCGTGGCGCGACTGCTCCAGCGCCAGCGCGATGATGGCCGAGAGCCCGACGCTGGCGATCATCTGCGACAGCGGCTGGCCCAAAGCGCCGGCCGCGGCGGCCTTGAGCGTGCTGCGCTGGACCTCCTTGGCGCGCTCGGCGAACTCGTCGCGCTCGTGGTCGGCGGCGTCGAAGCTGCGCACGACGCGCCAGGCGCGCGTCACGTCGTCGATCTTGTTGACCAGCGCGAGCTGCGCGTCATACGAGCGCGTGCCCATGCGCCGCACGCGCGCGTTGACCTTGCGCATCACGTAGGCCAGCACCGGCGTCGTGACCATCGACAGCAGCGTGAGCTTCCAGTTCAGGTAGACGAGGTAGACCATCACCGCGGCGGCCGGCAGGCCGTCGCGCAGGATGTTGATCAGCGTGTTGCCGAGCAGGGTCAGGATCTGCTGCGGGTCGTTGACGATCTTGCTGACCGCGGTGCCCGGCTGCAGGCTCGTGAAGATGCGCGCGTCGGCGCGCAGCAGCGCGTCGAGCAGGGCGGCACGCAGGTCCATGACGCTGCGCGTGACGGTCCAGTTGAACAGGTACTGGCCGAGGAAGCCGAACAGGCCGCGCAGGAAGAACAGGCCGATCAGCGCGGCCGGCACCCAGGCGATCGAGAAGGTGTCGATCGTGAACGCGTCGCCGAAGATCCGCTTGATCAGCGCCGGGATCAGCGGCTCGGTCGCCGCGGCGCCGGCGTAGGCGAGCACGGTGGCGAACAGGCCGCCCTTGTAGGGACCGATGAAGCGCAGCAGGCGGCGCGCCACGTGGCTCAGGGGTTCGGCGGCGGCCTCGGCGGCGTCGCGGGGATCGGGGGGCGCGGAAGCGGACATGGGGCGTGATTGTCGTGCAGTTCCGCCCGCTTCCTATACTGCGCGCCCATGACGTCTGTCCTGCCGACCTCCGACCGCCTGCGCGTCCTGCATTTCGTCACGGGCGGTTTCTCGGGCGCGACGCAGGTGGCCATCGACCTGTGCCAGGCCCAGCTGGCCGCCGGGCGCATCGCGCCGCTGCTCGTGCTGCGGCGCAAGCGCCACACCGACATGACGCGGGTCGAGGCCTTGCGGGCGCGCGGCCTCGACGTGCGCGTCGTGCCCGGCTGGGCGCACTGGGCGACGACCCTGGCGCTGGTGGGCCTGTGCCGCGAATGGCATCCCGACGTGCTGATGGCGCATGGCTTTCCCGAGCACCTGATCGGGCGCCGCGCCGGCCAGCTGGCCGGCGTGCCACGCCTGATCCAGGTCGAACACAACTCGCGCGAGCGCTACACGCCGTGGAGCCGCTGGCGTGCGCGCCGGCTCGACGCGATCAGCAGCGCGCTTGTCGGCGTGTCCGAAGGCGTGCGGCGCGCGCTCGTGCGCAACGGCGCGCCCGCCGCGCTGACGCAGGCGATCCCGAACGGCGTCGTGCTCGGCCGCTTCGCCGCGGCCGATGCCGGCGCGCCGCGCGAGGCGGCCATCCTCATGTCGGCGCGCTTTGCGCGGCAGAAGGACCAGCCGACGCTGATCCGCGCGATGGCGCTGCTGCGCGACCGCTGCCTGACGCCGCCGCTGTACCTGGCCGGCGGCGGCAGCAGTCTCTGGCGCCGCCGCAGCGAGCGCATCGCGGACCGGCTGGAGCTCGCCAACGTGCAGTTCCTCGGCCACGTGGCGGACATGCCCGCGCTACTGATGCGCACGCGCATCTTCGTGCTCGCCACGCACTGGGAGGGCATGCCCCTGGCGCTGGTCGAGGCCATGGCGGCCGGCTGCGCCTGCATCGCCACCGTTGCGCCGGGCACCGAGGGCTTGCTCGATGAGGGTCGCGGCCTCTACGTCCCCGAAGGCGATGCCGCGGCCCTGGCCGATGCCATCGAACGCCTGTTGCGCGCACCGGCGCTGGCCCGGCAACTGGGCGACAAGGCACGCGCGCATGCGCTGGCCGAGCTCGGCGTCGAACACATGATGGCGCGCTACGAGACGCTGTTGCTCGGCACGCCGGGCGTCGGCACGCCGGACGCCGCCCTCGGGCCGCCATGAACGGCGCGCGCCGGGCGCTGGTGTAGGATTCCCCGCGTTGCGACGAGGGCCGGCCAAGCGCCTGGAACTCGCGTGCTGCGGCCCTTGAGCAGTCTTTTGCACCGTGTCGAGACCGTCACGGACTTGCCCCCGATGGATTCCCTTTTTCTTCGCAATCTCGCCGAGCATCAGGCGCTCATGTCGGCATTGCCGGCACTCGACGATGCCATCTCGACCGCGGGCCGCCAGCTGGCTGCCCTGCTGGCTGGCGGCGGCAAGCTCATGTTCTGCGGCAACGGCGGCTCCGCGGCGGACAGCCAGCATCTGGCGTCCGAGCTGACTGGCCGCTTCGTCAATGACCGGCGTCCGCTGGCGGGATTGGCGCTGAGCACCGACAGCTCGGCGCTGACCTGCATCGGCAACGACTACGCCTTCGACGAGGTCTTCGCCCGCCAGGTTGCTGGCCTTGGCCGCGCCGGCGACGGCCTCATCGCGATCTCGACCTCGGGCAATTCGCGCAACGTGCTGCGTGCCGTCGCCGTGGCGCGCGAGGCCGGCATCTACACGCTGGGCCTGCTCGGCCGCGACGGCGGCCAGCTGCGTTCGGCCTGCGACGCGGCCATCGTCGTGCCGAGCCAGGTCACCGCGCGCATCCAGGAGGCGCACATCCTGATCGGTCATACCTTGTGCGGCCTGATCGAAAGCGAACTGGGCGTGGGTCAATGAGCGCCGATGCGGCAATGCTGCCTCCCGCGGCAGAACTGGCGCGCAAGCGCATCCTTGTCGTCGGCGACGTGATGCTGGACCGCTACTGGCACGGCACCGTCGACCGCATCTCACCCGAGGCGCCGGTGCCCGTCGTGCGCATCGAGCGCGAGGAAGAGCGCCTCGGCGGCGCGGCCAACGTGGCCTTGAACGTCAAGACGCTGGGCGCCCGCGCCACGCTGCTGACGGTCGTCGGCGCCGATGCCGCGGCTCAGTCGCTCGGCCGGCTGCTCACCGCGCATGGCATCGAGGCGGCGCTGCACACCGACCCGCAGCTGGCGACCATCGTCAAGCTGCGCGTGATCGGCCGCGCCCAGCAGCTGATCCGCGTGGACTTCGAGAACGAACCCGACCACGAGGTGCTCGGCGAGATGGTCGACGTCTTCGTCGAGCAGCTGCCGGCGCACGACGTGGTGCTGTTCTCGGACTACGGCAAGGGCGGGCTGGCCCATATCCCGCGCATGATCGAACTCGCCCGCGCGGCGGGCAAGCCGGTGCTGGTCGATCCCAAGGGGCGCGACTACCAGCGTTACGCCGGCGCGAGCGTCATCACGCCGAACCGCGGCGAGCTGGCGCAGGTGGTCGGCCATTGGCGCGACGAGCCGGACCTGGCCGCGCGCGTCGCCACGCTGCGCGAAGCGATCGGCGTGCCCGCGGTGCTGCTGACGCGCTCGGAGGAGGGCATGACGCTGTTCGACAGCGGGCGCGTCGTCCATGAGCCGGCGCGAGCGCGCGAGGTTTTCGACGTCACCGGTGCCGGTGATACGGTGATTGCGGCGCTGGCCGCGCTGCTGGCCGCAGGCCTGCCGCTGGAGGACGCGATGCGCTGGGCCAACAAGGCGGGCAGCATCGTGGTCGGCAAGGTCGGCACCGCGACGGTCAGCTACGAGGAATTGAAGGCATGAGTGCTGGCGCTGGATCGCTGGAAGACAAACTGATAGACGCTGCGGCGCTGGACGACGCGGCGCTGGCGCAGCGGCTGGCCGCGCTGCCGCGCCCGCTGGTGTTCACGAACGGCGTGTTCGACGTGCTGCATCGCGGCCATGTGGCCTATCTGCACGAGGCGCGCCGGCGCGGCGCGAGCCTGATCGTCGCCGTCAATACCGACGCCTCGGCGCGCGGGCTCGGCAAGGGGCCCGAACGGCCGCTGAATCGCGACATCGACCGGGCGCTCGTGCTCGCGGGCCTGGCCAGCGTGGATGCCGTCACCTTCTTCGCCGAGCGGACGCCCTGCGCGCTGCTGGCGCGCGTGCGCCCCGAGCTCTACGTCAAGGGCGGCGACTACGACATGGAGGCGCTCGAAGAGACGCGCCTCGTGCGCTCCTGGGGCGGCGATGCGCTGGCCATCCCCTTCGTGTCGGGCTACTCGACCACGTCGATGGTCGAACGCATCCGCGCGCAGGGGCCGGGATGACGCGCCCGGCCGCTTTTCTCGACCGCGACGGCGTCATCAACCTCGATCACGGCTATGTGTATCGCTGGGAGGACTTCGTCTTCGTGCCCGGCGCCATCGATGCGATGCGCCGCCTGCAGGCGGCCGGCTATGCGCTGGTCGTCGTGACGAACCAGTCCGGGATCGCCCGTGGCATTTACACCGAAGACGATTTCCTCGCACTCGATCGCCGGATGCGTGAGCACTTGGAGCAAGAGGGCGTTGAGGTGTCGCGCGTCGAGTATTGCCCGCATCTGGAAGGCGCCAAGGTGTCGCGCTACGACCTGCAGTGCGATTGCCGCAAACCGGCGCCCGGCATGATTCTTCGCGCAGCGCAGGCGCTGGACATCGACCTGGTGCGCTCGGTGCTGTTCGGCGACAAGCCCTCCGACATCGACGCCGCTGGCCGCGCAGGCGTCGGGCGCGCGGTGCTGCTGGCTGCGGACGGGCACCGTGCCGTCGATGCCAAGGTCGCCCCGGAGTTCGCGAGCCTGTCCGAGGCCGTCGATGCCTTGCTCGGGGCCTGAGCCCATGGCTGAAACGCTTGAAGCCCCCAGCCACGCGGTCGACCTGCGCGGGCGTGTTTCGCTGATTTGCCTGGAGACGCGCAATCTCGATCTGGCGCTGAATGCCATCCGTCGTTGCACCGCGCATTTCCGCTTCGAGGAAATCATCTTGTTCACCGACCAGGACTGGTCGGTCGGCGGCATGACGGTCGTGCGCTGCGAGCCGATCCGTTCCGCAAAGGCGTACTCGAAGTTCATGCTGGGTGACTTTCACCGGCATGTCCACACGCCGCATTTCCTCGTCGTGCAGTGGGACGGCTTCGTGATCCACCCCGAGCGCTGGCGTGCGGACTTCCTGGCGTACGACTACATCGGCGCGCCCTGGCCGCATCACGACCATGCCGTCGGCAACGGCGGTTTCTCGCTGCGCTCGGTGCGCCTGCATCAGGCCATCGACACGCTGGACAAGCCCGAATGCCACCCCGAGGACTCGTTCATCTGCCTGTGGAACCGACCCCAGCTCGAAGCGATGGGCATGCGTTTCGCGCCCTACGAGCTGGCGCGCGAGTTTTCCGCCGAGGCCGATGGTTACGAGGCCCGGCCCTTCGGCTTTCATCGCTTCGGCAACTTCAACGAGGCCTACGACGAGCCGGGGCTCCTGGCCTTCCTGCGCGCGGCGCCGGATGCCATCGTGCGCTCGACCGAAGGCCGCGCACTGCTGAAGAACTCGCTGCTGCTGGGGCGCAGGGACGTGGTGCGCGAGCTGGCGCGCCGACGCCTGGGCGGGGCGCTGAGGATGCGCATCGACACGCTTTCGATCCTCGGGCGCTACGGGCTGCAGCGTCTGTTTTCGCGCCGCGCCTCGGCTTGACGCCGGCCGCGATCCGGCGCGGCGTCAGCGCAGGCCGAGTTCGCCGAGCACGCGCGTCTCGACCTCGGCCGCACTGATCTCCGCCAGGCTGGCGGCTGAAAACCCGTGCAACTTCTCCGGATCGTGCTCAAGCAGGGGCCGCGGCCCGAGCACGACATAGCTCGGCGTGCCGACGGCTGCAGCGATGTTGGCCACGCCGGTGTCGTTGCCGATGCAGGAATCCACCAGCGACAGCGCCGCCACGCTTTCGGCCACATTGCAGTCCGTGATCGGCGTGATGCGCTCGCGCAGTGCCGGATCGATGGCCGCAAGAATGGCCTGGGCCAGCGCAGTGTCGTCCGGTCCGCCGAGCAGCAGCACGCCGTGGCCGCGCGCGGCAAGCTGGCTGGCCAGTTCGATGAACCGGGTCTCGCCCCATTGTTTGTAGGGCAGCGAGGCACCGATGCCGAGCGCGTGCAGCGGCCGGGCCAGCGGCGCCAGGCGGGCGCGCATGCTTTCGAGCGCATCGGGGCGCACGTTGATCTTCGGCACGATCGGCGCGCTGCAGAAGCCCTGGGCGATCGCAAAACGGGTCGCCTCCTGGTAGCCGTGGGCGGCCGGGCCTTCGTACAAATCGATCCGCGGCGCTTTCGTCAGCATCAGGCGTTGCAGCCAGGTCGCGCCATAGCCGAGCCGGATGCCGATGCCAGCCCGCCAGCAGGCCATCACGGCCCGGCCCGGGTGATCCGAAAACAGCACCATGCGTTCGAGTTGCCTGGGCGCCAGTTCGGCGCCGAAGCGCCACGGGCCCAGCAGGCCGCTGTGGCGGCCGCGGCGGCGCTCGGTGCGGCGCGGCCGGCGATCGAAATAGATGACCTCGCGCACCCAGGGCTCGTGGCCGATCAGTTCGCGGGCCATGGTCGTGGGCGCGGTGATCACGGTGACCTGGCCGTCGCGGCTTTGTTCCGCCACGCAGCGGAAGTACTGGGCGTGCCAGACCAGGTCGCCCATGCCGTTGAGCTGGAGTTGGACGGCGGTGCGTGGCCGTGTGTCGGCGCGGGTGGAATCGGATGTCATGCCGTTGGGGCGAGTGCGGGGCGGATCGTGGCGGCGGGATTCTAGGGCGGGCGCTTGGCCGATAATTTCGGGATGAATTCCAGAATCGTCGAGTTGCCCGCCAGCGACTGGGCCGGGGTCGATGGCGATCCCGCCTCGATCGCCGCGCTCGAAGCAGGCAAGGTGCTTTACTTCCCCAAGCTGGCCTTCGAGGTCAGGCCCGAGGAGCGGCGTCTCTTCACGCCGGCGATCCGCGACCCCAAGTCGCGCAACATCAGCCTCAACGCCGAGGGCCGACTCGCCGGCGCGCTGGCCGATCCGGAAGCGCTGGAGCAACTGGCCGCGATGATCGGCCGCTTTCGCCGCCAGGCGCGCGGGCTCATCGACGCGCTGCTGCCGCGCTACTCGGGCCACCTGCGCATGGCGCCGACGAGCTTTCGGCCCAGCCAGGTCGAGTCGCGCGCGCAGAGCTGGCGTGCCGACGACCGGCGCCTGCACGTCGACGCGTTTCCCTCGCGGCCCAACTACGGCGAGCGCATCCTGCGCGTCTTCGCCAACGTGAACCCGAATGGCGAGCCGCGCGTGTGGCGCGTCGGTGAGTCCTTCGAGGCGATCGCGCAGCGCTTCCTGCCGCGCGCCAAGCCGTACTCGGCCTGGCAGGCGCGGCTCATGAATACGCTGCACGTGACCAAGTCGCTGCGCAGCGAGTACGACCACCTGATGCTGCAGCTTCACGACGGCATGAAGGGCGACGCCGAGTACCAGCGCGATTGCCCGCAGGTCACCATGCCTTTTGCAGCCGGCTCGGTCTGGGTCTGCTTCTCGGACCAGGCGGCGCACGCGGTGATGTCGGGCCAGTTCATGATGGAGCAGACCCTGCACCTGCCGCCGAGTGCGCAGTACGACGTGGACGCCAGCCCGCTGGCCATCCTGCAGCGCCTCACGGCGCGCGCGCTGGTCTGAGCCTCAGGCTTCGGCGTTGCTGGGCTGGTAGGCCAGCCGCACGTAGACCGGCGCAAAAGCTTCGGCCTGGGTGATCTCGAGCAGGCGCTCGCGCGCGAGCTCGAGCATGGCGATGAAGGTCACGACGAGCACTTGCGGCCCGCGGGTGAGGTCGAAGAGCTCCTCGAAGGTGACGAAGCGCTGGCCCTGCAGGCGGCGCAACACCATGCTCATGTGCTCGCGCACCGAAAGCTGCTCGCGCGTGATGCGGTGATGCTGGTTGAGCTTGGCGCGGCGCAGGATGTCGAGCCAGGCCAGGCGCAGCTCCTCGGTGCTGACGTCGGGGAAGCGCGGCGCCAGCGACTGCTCGATGTGGATCTGGGCGCGCAGGAAATCTCGTCCCACGAGCGGCAGCGCGTCGAGGCGCTGGGCGCCCAGCTTGATGCGCTCGTATTCGAGCAGTCGGCGCACGAGCTCGGCGCGCGGGTCCTCGGGCTCCTTGCCGTCCTCGGTCTTGCGCGGCGGCAGCAGCATGCGCGACTTGATCTCGATGAGCATGGCCGCCATGAGCAGGTACTCGCTGGCGAGCTCGAGATTGCTCTTGCGGATCTGGTCGACGTAGCTGAGGTACTGGTTCGTGACGTCCGCGAGCGGGATGTCGAGGATGTTGAAGTTCTGCTTGCGGATCAGGTAGAGCAGCAGGTCCAGCGGGCCCTGGAAGGCCTCGAGGAAGACTTCGAGCGCGTCCGGCGGGATGTAGAGATCCTGCGGCAGCTGGAACAGCGGTTGGCCGTACAGCCGCGCGACGGCGACGTTGTCGACGAGCGCGGGGCCGGCGGCCTCAGCGCCTTCAGGCAAGGGCCCGATCGCGGCTTCGACCGCCTCGTCCATCGTCGTTGTCGTCCCGGCCGGCGCTCAGGCGCCTCAGGCCCTGGTCTGGTAGACGTAAGGCTGCTGCTCCACGCGGGAACTGCGGTAGTCGGCCTGGGCGGAGCGGTCGACGTGCTTGTCCCACAGCAGGGCGCGGCCAGCGCGTTGCTCCGACTCGAGCGAAGGCTTCTTGGCCTTGAGCTCGTCGATGAAGTTCGTGACGTCGGACTTGTAGGGCTTCCAGAAGAGCGGCATGGTGCGGGACTCGGGTGTGAACCGGCGGATTTTAGTTCAGCCCGGAAGGAGCAAGGGCCGGCCGACTTATGGCCGGCCGGCCCTTGCAGGCGCGGGATGTGCGCTCAGCCCTGGCGCGCGCGGCGACGCACGATCGTGCCGACAGCGCAAAGCCCGGCCAGCATCAGTGCCCAACTGGTGGGCTCTGGCACCGGGGTCAGCAACGCGGCGTGGATGTAGCCGCTCGTGTCGACGCCGGCGACGAGGATGTCGCCGTTGTCTGCAATGCTCGCTGCACCCGCCGAGGTGCTCTGAAAGTTGATGCTCGAGCTCGTGACGAGCGAGTTGATGGTATGGGCGCCCGAGCTGTTGACCAGATAGAGGTTGTTGCCGGTGCCAGCGGCCAGGAGGGCCGTGCCATTGCTGTTGACGCCGTCCACGACGCCGCCGATGCCGGTGATCGCGACGAGCCCCGTCGCCTGCGACCACAGATAGGGCGTGGATGTGCCGGCGTTGCCCAGGTTGACGCTGACCCAGCCGTTGTTCTGGCTGATGCCCGTCACGTCGAAGGTGGCGGTGCCGGAGATCTCGGTCAGCGACTGCGTCGTGCTGTTGTAGAGCAGGCCCACCGTCGTGCCCATGGCATTGACGCCGGTGCCGACGACGAGGCCCGCGTTGTTGATTGCCGTGGCGGACGTCATGTAGGCGCCGTCTGCGGCCACGGTGGCGGTGATGGCCGTGGTCTGGTTCGAGGCCGTGTTGTAGAGCACGGCTTCTTGTGCAGAGCCGCTGCCTACTGAGCCGACGGCGATGCCACTATTGTTGATGCCGTTGACCTGGCCGGTGGTGAAGCCGCTGGGAAGCGCCAGGGCCGTGAAGGTGCCGTTCGAGTCCATGTAGGGCTTGGAGCCCAGGGTGCTGACGGCCAGGCCGGCATCGTTGACGCCACCGTAGCTGGCGCTGCCGACGGCGGTACCCCAGTCCACGCGGCCCGTGCTGGCGGACCAGACGAAGCCGGACGACGCGAAGCGGCCGGCGTAGTCGCGGCCGTAGACGTAGCTGCCGGTGCTGGACATGCCATAGGCTTGCGAGCCGTAGGTGCCGCTCAGAAAGCCGATGTCGGTCACGTTGTATTGCGGGGCCTGCGCCTGAGCCGCCAGGGATGCGGCGGCCAGCGCGAGCGCCGTGGCAAGAGTTTTGCTCTTCATGGGAACCTCCGGGTGGGAAAAAAATGTTTCGCACCAGCCGATATCGCCGGTCCTGCACGCGATCTGCGGTGTTCGGAGTTCAGTCTATGAAGCGCGTTCCCACGGCTTGTCAGGGTGCTCCCGGAGGGGGCGCCTGTTCGGAGATTTCCGGCCAGCCCTGCGTAAATCGGGCAAGGCCATTGCGCAAACCACCCCATAACCTGGGGGTGTGTCTGCGCAACGGTTTCGAGTTCGCGTGACTTAGCGCACGCGCATGCCGGGCTGGGCGCCCTCGTGCGGCTCGAGCACGAAGATGCCCGGCTGGGCCTTCTCGTCGGCGTGGCTGGCGGCGAGCACCATGCCTTCGCTGACACCGAACTTCATCTTGCGCGGCGCGAGGTTGGCCACGACGACGGTGAGCTTGCCTTCGAGCTGCTCGGGCTTGTAGGCGGACTTGATGCCGCTGAAGACGTTGCGGTGGCGACCTTCGCCGAGGTCCAGCGTCAGGCGCAGCAGCTTGTCGGAGCCCTCGACGGCTTCGGCCTTGACGATCTTCGCGATGCGCAGGTCGACCTTGGCGAAGTCGTCGATCTTGATTTCCGGAGCGATCTCCTCGCCGCCAGGAATCTGCTTGGGTGCTTCAACAGGTGCGGGCGGCTCGAACAGCGCTTCGAGCTTGGTCGCATCGACGCGCTGCATCAGGTGCGCGAACGCGCCGATGCGATGCGCGCCGAGCAGGCGGCCCGCGTCCGCAAAGACCAGCGGCTCGACCTGCAGGAAGGCCTCGACCTTGGCGGCCAGCGCCGGCAGGACCGGCTTGAGGTAGATGGTGAGCAGGCGGAAGGCCTCGATGCAGGTCGTGCAGACGTCCTGCAGCACCGCATCGGCGCCGACCGATTTGGCCAGCTCCCAGGGCTTGTTCTGGTCGACGTATTCGTTGACGCGATCGGCCAGCAGCATGATCTCGCGCAGCGCCTTGCCGAACTCGCGCTCCTCGTAGAGCGCGGCGATCGTGCCGGCATGCGACTGCAGCGCGTCGAGCAGCGTGCGGCCCTCGACGCCGACCTCGGCCGAGAGACGGCCCTCGAAGCGCTTGCCGAGGAAGCCTGCGGCGCGCGAGGCGATGTTGACGTACTTGCCGACGAGGTCGCTGTTGACGCGGGCGACGAAGTCCTCGGGATTGAAGTCGAGGTCCTCGACGCGCGAGTTCAGCTTGGCCGCGAGGTAGTAGCGCAGCCATTCGGCATCGAGGCCGAGCTCGAGGTAGCGCAGCGGGTCGATGCCGGTGCCGCGGCTCTTGCTCATCTTTTCCTGCTTGACCGTCAGGAAGCCGTGGACGAAGACGTGGTTGGGCGTCTTGCGGCCACTGAAGTGCAGCATCGCCGGCCAGAACAGCGTGTGGAAGTAGGTGATGTCCTTGCCGATGAAGTGCACCTGCTCGACGGTGTCGTCGGCGAGGAAGGCGTCGAAGTCACGGCCGGTCTTGCCGAAGTAGTTCTTCAGCGAGGCAAGATAGCCGATCGGCGCGTCGAGCCAGACGTAGAAGTACTTGCCCGGCGCGTCCGGGATCTCGATGCCGAAGTAGGGCGCGTCGCGGCTGATGTCCCAGTCGCCGAGGCCGCCATTGCCTTCCTCGTCCTTGGTGAACCATTCCTTGATCTTGTTGAGCACTTCGCTCTGCAGGCGGCCGGGCGTCTGCGTCCACTGCTCGAGGAAGGCGACGCAGCGCGGGTCCGAGAGCTTGAAGAAGAAGTGCTCGGACGCCTTCATGACGGGCGTCGCGCCGGTCAGCACCGAGAACGGGTTCTTGAGATCGGTCGGCGTGTAGACGGCGCCGCAGACCTCGCAGGAGTCGCCGTACTGGTCCTTGGCGCCGCACTTGGGGCACTCGCCCTTGATGAAGCGGTCGGGCAGGAACATGCCCTTGGCCGGGTCGAAGAACTGCTCGATCGTCTTGGTCGAGATGAGGCCGTTGTCGCGCAGGGCGCGGTAGATCTCCTGCGAGAGCGCGTGATTCTCGGCGCCGTCGGTCGAGTGCCAGTTGTCGAAGGCGACGTGGAAGCCGTCGAGGTAGGCCTTGCGGCCCGCGGCGATGCCGGCGACGTAGTCCTGCGGCGTCTTGCCGGCCTTCTCGGCGGCGATCATGATCGGCGCGCCGTGGGCGTCGTCGGCGCAGACGAAGTGCACCTCGCTGCCCTGCATGCGCTGGAAGCGCACCCAGATGTCGGCCTGGGTGTACTCCATGATGTGGCCGATGTGGAACGCCGCGTTGGCGTAGGGCAGGGCGGTGGTGACGAAGAGCTTGCGGGTCATGGGCGGGGTCTTGGCGCGGGCAAGCGGATCATTTTAGTTGGCTCTTTGCGTGGCCAGGCGTGGTGCGCTGTTGGTGTGCTGCCTTGGCCTGCGTAGAGCGCAAGAGAGCGCAGAGAGCGCAGGAGAGCGGGCAGGCCGACTACTCCGTGTCCCCCGGGCCGCCAGCGGCCCTCCTCCTTTACCTGCGTAGTCGGCCTGCCCGCTCTCCTGCTCGCCCACCCGCCACCGGCTATTGCCTGCCAAGGCTCCACTGGTGGAGGGTCGGGATGCGGATGCGCGCTCTTGCGCAGGTAAAGGAGGAGGCCGCTTTAGCGGCCGGGGGACACGGAGTAAGAGCGCGCATCCGCATCCCGGCAGCGCCATCCCGTGCAGGCGGGGCTGCCATTTCCCCTAGTTCCGCCGCGCGTAGCGCCCGGCCAGCACCGAGCACGTGATCAGCTGCACCTGGTGATAGAACATGATCGGCAGCACGATGACGCCCAGCTGCGGATGCGCGCCGAACAGCAGCCGCGCCATCGGAATGCCCGAGGCCAGCGTCTTCTTGGAGCCGCAGAAGACCACGGCGATCTCGTCCTCGGTCGAGAGGCCGGCGCGCCGCGCGGCCCAGGTCGTCAGCACCAGCACGATGGCGAGCAGCAGCGTGGCGCCAACGAGTGCTTCCACCAGCAGGCCGGCGCCGTGGTCGCGCCACAGGCCCGAGCGTACCGAGTCGCTGAAGGCGTTGAGCACGAACATCAGGATCACGCCGCGGTCGATCAGGCTCATGCGCTTCTTGTTGCGGGCGAGCCAGTCGCCCAGCAGCGGCCGCGCGGCCTGGCCGACGAGCAGCGGCAGCAGCACCATGCGGCCGAGCTTGATGACCGCGGGCATGAACTCGAGCTGTGCGCCGCCCGCATGCGCAGTGAGCGCCAGCAGGGCTGGCGTGGCGACGATGCCCAGCAGGCTCGACAGCGTCGCGTTGAAGACCGCGGCCGGCACGTTGCCGCGCGCAATCACGGTCATGGCCACCGAGGACGAAATCGTCGAGGGCAGCGCGCACAGATAGGCCATGCCCAGCAGCAGGCCTTCGGGCAGCCAGCCGGCGCCGGCCCAGGCGAGCGCCACGCCCAGCAAGGGGAACAGCACGAAGGTCGAGACCTGCACCAGCACGTGAACGCGCCAGTTCGCCAGGCCGCGGCCGACCTCGGTCGTGGACAGGCCCAGGCCCGTGAGGAAGAAGATCAGGGCGACGCCGACATCGCTGGCGCCGTCAAGGCGCAGCAGGCCGCCGCTGGCACCGAGCTCCGGCCACAGGCTCGCGAGCACGATCGCGCCGAGCAGCGCGATGAGAAACCATTCCTTGCGCAACCAATCCAGCGTGCGCGTCCCCGGCGCGGTCACTCCGGGTCTCGTGCGACAGCGGCGGGGGCTTCGCCTTCTGCGCCGTCCGCCGGAGCGGCGGCCTCATCGGACGCACCTTCCCCTTCTGGCTGATCTCCGCGTTGTTGCTTGCGCATGCGCTTTTCTTCGGCTTTGCGCTTCTTGGCCAATTCGCGCTGACGTTTTTCGTACGAGTAATTGGGTGTTGCCAAAGCCTGCTCCGCAAGATGTGTTTGTGGGTCACTTTAACCGTCCCGGGCATCAACTGGCTTGCGCCCGTTCGCCGGAGCAGAAAACTTAGCGAGGAAAGCTCGGAACCCGATCAAGGACGCCCCATAAGTCCATGATTTTTAAGGCGCGTAAAGGCTGTCCACCGAAGCTGTGGATAACTTTGTGGGAAAGCCACTCCGACCGGCCGTAAGCCCTTGTGTTATCGCTATGAGGCTTAAGGTGCCTCATTTCTAGGCAGTCGTTGCGGATCTATGAAAATCAACAACTTAGCCGGCGTATGGGGGAAACCTTTAGCGCAGCGGGCGGGCTTGTGCCAAGTTGCGCGCAGCCGATGGCCCGTGGGGACAAGTCCGACCTGGCGGGGCGGATTTCACGTCGAAATTTGTGCTAAGCAGGGGCAAATACGGGGGCTTGTGCGTGCAAGAGATCACGTTGACGGGCCGCTAGAATGCGCCGCTTCGCACCCCATGACGAACGGCATCGATTGATGGCACAGGCATCCACAGCAAGGGCGGCTCGACCGGCCGAAGGTTTCGACCTCAAGAGCGCTTCGCTGAACCTGCTGGCCTTCGTGCCCAAGAGTGTCGAACTCGCCGACATCGAGGCCGAATTCGAGCGTCGGCTTGGCGATACGCCCGACATGTTCGAGCATGATCCGGTCTTGATCGACCTCGCCCAATTGCCGCGCAGCTCGGCCGAGGACGAGGCTGGCCAAGGCCAGTTGACGCTCGATCAGGATGCGGCGCAGGCGGCGCTGGACTTGACGGCACTGGTGGCGCTGCTGCGCCGTCACCGCATGCAGCCGGTGGCGCTGCGCGGCGGCAACGCGACCGAGCGGGCGCAGGCACTGGCGGCCGGCCTGGCGCTGGCGCCGGACGATGCGCTGGAAGCCCGCGCCGAGACGCGCACCGTGGAGGTTGTCCGCGAAATCGTGCGCGAGGTGCAGGTGGAAGTGCCCGTTCAGGTGGCCGCCGCCGCCGAGTCGCCGCGCACGCTCGTCGTCGACCGCCCGCTGCGCTCGGGCCAGCAGGTCTATGCCAAGGGTGCGGACCTCGTCGTGCTCGCCGCGGTGAACCCCGGCGCCGAGGTGATCGCCGACGGCAGCATCCACGTCTACGCACCGCTGCGCGGCAAGGCCATCGCCGGCGCGCGCGGCAACACCGAGGCGCGCATCTTCGCCGCGAGCCTCGAGGCCGAGCTGATCGCCATCGCCGGCATCTATCGCACGACCGAGAACCCGCTGCCGGCCCATGTGCTGGGCAAGGCCGCGCAGGTGCGGCTGGACGGCGAGAAGCTCGTCATGGAAGCGCTCGGAATCTGAACTGAATAGCTGACTTTGAAGGAATGAATCGATGACCAAGATCGTCGTGGTGACCTCGGGCAAGGGTGGCGTGGGCAAGACCACGACCAGCGCCAGCTTTGCCACCGGCCTGGCCCTGCGCGGCCACAAGACCTGCGTGATCGACTTCGACGTCGGCCTGCGCAACCTCGACCTGATCATGGGTGTCGAGCGTCGCGTCGTGTACGACCTGATCAACGTGATCCACGGCGAGGCCAAGCTGAGCCAGGCGCTCATCAAGGACAAGCAGGTCGAGAACCTCTACATACTCGCGGCCTCGCAGACGCGCGACAAGGACGCGCTGACGATCGACGGCGTCGAGCGCGTGCTCGAGGAGCTGGCGGGCATGGACTTCGAATACGTCGTCTGCGATTCGCCCGCGGGCATCGAGACCGGCGCGCTGATGGCCATGCACTTCGCCGACGAGGCGCTGATCGTGACCAACCCCGAGGTGTCCTCGGTGCGCGACTCGGACCGCATCCTGGGCATGCTCTCGAGCAAGACCAAGCGTGCCATCGAAGGCAAGGAGCCCATCAAGGAGCACTTGCTGATCACGCGCTACAACCCGAATCGCGTCGAAGGCGGGCACATGCTCTCGCTCGAGGACATCCACGAGATCCTGCGCACCAAGCTGATCGGCGTGATCCCCGAGAGCGAGATCGTGCTGCAGGCGTCCAATCAGGGCACGCCGGCCATTTCGATGCAGGGCAGCGACGTGTCGGAGGCCTACAAGGACGTGATCCGCCGCTTCCTCGGCGAGGAGCGTCCGATGCGTTTCATCGAGGCCGTCAAGCCGGGGCTCTTCAAGCGCCTCTTCGGCGGTAAGTGAAAGGACGCGCCAGATGGGATTCCTTTCCTTCTTCATCGGCGAAAAGAAGAACACCGCCAGCGTCGCCAAGGAGCGCCTGCAGCTGATCCTCGCGCACGAGCGCGGTGGTCGCGGCGGCCCGGACTATCTGCCTCAGCTGCAGAAGGAGCTGTTGGCGGTGATTTCCAAATACGTTTCCATCAACCCCGAGGATGTGTCGGTGAACACGCAGCGTGAGGGAGATATGGACGTGCTGGATATCAAGATAGAGCTGCCGGAAAAGCCGCTCTGAGTTGTCGATCGAGTCAATGAAAACGGGGCCCGCGGGCCCCGTTTCTTTTGGTGGTTTGGAGCTTGCAGCGCTGCGGCGCGGGGCGGTGCGGGACTCCGCGGGAGCGGTCGGCCAAAGGCCGACTTCCCTCGAATGCTCGCGGGACCGGGCCGGACCGAACTCGCTTCGCTACGCTGCGCTTGTATGGTCGAGGTGCTGGGGTGAGGAACGACGCTCCGGATCGGCCGTTCACCGCGGACCGACGGTTTGAGCCATTCCCATCCCGCCCTAACGTCGATGAAGAACTGAGCCGCC